>Ga0153999_1000644_pt1 | contig 14981 bp, 22 predicted proteins | sample TSNC083MetaG_FD_104675 | JGI IMG/M metagenome (GOLD analysis project Ga0153999, IMG submission 104675) | Attine ant fungus gardens microbial communities from North Carolina, USA - TSNC083 MetaG | ecosystem: Host-associated > Fungi > Mycelium > Unclassified | place: USA: North Carolina, Lumber... | reverse complement strand
ACTTACTCAATATCTCCGGGGCGATAGTTGGGATATATTTGGCGGAATATAGAAAGAGAAGTTATGACTGATGTTGTGCACTCAGGATATGTATATTCAACCATGATATCTCCTGCATTGAATGTTCTTAGGAATGAGATCGTAATCTCTTGAGCGTGACCGACTTACCGAAAACTTCAGCAGGGTTGAGCAACTCTAGCCATGCGGGGCCTCTGACAAGTTCATAAGTGGCATAACCACCAGATGAATTTTGCATGGAAAGGAGGAGGTCAATTGTGTCATGCAGGCGACATTCCGAAACAAGCTTCGGCGTAAAGCTTGAATGTTGTTATGACATGGCTGAGAAAAGCAGGTGACAAAACTCACTCAAGTCGATGCTGAAGATACATAGTCGCTTTAAGGGCTTCACCTGTGCAGTCACTGACCGTATAACCTTGTTCCTTAGTGCTAACACACGTGTCAAGTCGGTAATTCAGGTAATTAATGTGAAAGACATACCTAAAGCCCCACGCACCCTTCGTTGCATGCCTATAGCTTGTATGGAAGTGTCTAGGGTTGTCCCTGATTTGTGCTTGGTCAAGCCATTCCAGTGCCTTGATCAAGCTCTTTCTATTTTCATCTAGTTCTGCGAGGCCAGTCTCGACAAGAGCTTGCGTGATGAAGCCTGTATCCCAAACCTGGCTTCCATTCGTCCCACACATCCTCATACCGTCCTCTCCCAGCCACATGAAGTCCTGACGCTTGCATTCATGCATCTTGTATGCATGACTCTCTGGCCCATCAACGTGAGCTCGCACTACGAGGTTGAACATTTTCGAGACAGGACCAAGATTTTGATATCCAGTATTTTCATCTTCATAGACGACAAGGTCATATGCCTTTTTGAGGGCAGCTGAACGGAGAGGGGGTATCGTGCATTGTTCGTACGTGGCCAACATTGAAGAAAGCATATTGAATAGTCTGGAGTGTGGAGCATACAGGTCAACCGAACAGACATTATTTCGCTGGTCTGACCAGTAGATGGAATAGTAATTCTGTGTATAAAGTTCCTGAGGATACAAAAATTATTAACATTGTCGTCGAAGTTCTGCATTTCAGCTCACCTGACGCAATTCCAGGATTAAATCATTTTCAGGGAATGTGTATTTTATCCCATAGAGATAGCTCATGGGAATGTAGACTGCACGAGTATGAATCCACCATCTATGAGGGTGAAAGGGTACCCAGTCTGGTAATAGCCTTGCAGTCGTCAAGCTAATATCACATCATCATATAGCTGAACACACCAGAGTTCGGGAGGGACTGGATTGTTCCCTTCCCAGTCATAGACGTTTAATAAAGACAACCAGAATTTGCCCCAGGCAGGAATCGCAGTAGCACCACCTTTTTACGTTTAATTCAGAAGTTTTTAACTTCCTGGCTCTTACTTGGCTGCAATACTCACCTAGTTTATGTAGGCAAGCACGTGCCTTAGTGCAGACGGGGTGGTCGGCGTCGACGCCGAGAATACGAAGTGCGACGTAGTTCAGTCCAGTTCCAAAACATGACGAGGGGCCTTCAACATGTCTACAGAGTGGTTTAGTAGTTAGCTAGATTCTTGGTCACAGTAACAAACGCACATGCCCCAACCACCGTCTTCAGGATGAGCGCGGTTAAAGAGGTACCTGATCATCTCGAGGCGCTCTTCTTCTTTGAATGTCATCCCAGATATATAGGAACCAATTACAAGACCAGGAAGTAGAAACATAGGTCCACCGTATTCTCCAGGCCAGTGTCCGTCGTGCGACTGCAGATGCCTGTAGAACTCATACCCGTTCTTTGCTGCTTGAAGCATGTCTTGTGCCGGAGGGAGATCAGGAAGACCCTAAGACTGCTTTTGAGGGAAGAGAAGAGATGGATGAGCATAAACATACGGTTTCCAAACCCAACCAATATTTGTCGATTTCATTCTGTGGCCAGGCCTTGCATTCCTCGTCGGTTTTGAGGTAGTGCCATGTATGGCGACCACCGTCACTTACAAGGAGTCTCCAGCGCGAGTAGTCGGTGAAAGGACTCTTGCCAGAGAGTGCGACGTTGGCTCTTGCATACATAGCCATAAGCTAAAGCTGCCGAATAGCTGTAGAATATGATCGTATGATTCGTATGTATTTTGTTTCGCGCAAAATGCCGGAGATGCCGAAGATGGCGGATCAGCATCTAATTCAAGTAGGTCTTGTTTTAGTTCTCACCAGTATGTCCTTCCGTGACGCGAATGTCATCGTCATCGAGACAAGCAGGACTGTTGTGAAAGCAGGGTTAGGACTCCCCGACCTCCTCAAACCTCCTCTAGTTGTGAGTCACCCAGTCTGCTGCTGACTCAAATTCAATTGGATAGGAAATACTTGCGCGTGTCGGCATCAGGAGAGGCGCATCAGGAGACACTAATGTCCCTACACGTGATGCCAGTGTTTTTGAAGCAGCGACAGCTTCCAGCAGCCGGGCAACATCTGCCCTGCCACAGCCCATCAAGCCTGCTGCTGCGGATTACCTAGTCGGAGAGCAGTTGGATGAAGCTCTTAGAGCCAACCAGGACATAATCATTTCATGGCCATTCGCCAAGGGAGATGTTGCAGATTGGATGCAAGCAGAGGCAATCTGGTGTGTGGATTTCCTGACTATCAACTATCGTTTTTAGAAAAACACAGGGAGTATATCCTCTTTAATAAGCTACAGCGTCGGCGCGCCCAAAACGAGTCTCCAGTCTTCCTATCCATCTCTCCAGGACTCTCACGCTTAACCTATGAACGACTATGTCAGATGTTCTTCGAGCAATTCAATGTCCCGGGTTTTGGGGTTATGGAACGCCCTATGGCTCAACTCTATGCTGGAAATAGTCTGAGTGGTGTTGTCGTTGACATTGGTGACTATGAGATCGACATCACCCCAATATATGAGGGGTTCATTGTCCGCCATGCAATGATGCAAATGCCGTTAGGGCTCAAAGATTGTGAAATTTATCTTGCCAATCTTCTACGGTCCAACAAAAACATCGTCAACACCCTTTCTCCCCCTGAAAGTCCACTCGAACCCGAAACCTTGACAGGAAGATTAGTAGAACTGGTTCAGCGATTATGGAGAGATGGTCACATCAAAACACCTTCAAATGGTGGAACAGTCATTCCTGACGACGAGGGAGTGACCGATATCGCAGCCATCGTTGTGGCAGGAAAGGAAAAGGCAGTCATCGAGAGTGGCATGAGGAGGAGGGCAACAGCGAGGGCAACAGCTGCTGAACTCGCCCGCGCCCGTGAAATTGAAGATTTGGACCTGATTACAGTACAATTTGCCGGGCTTTCTCTGACTGTCGGAAAAGAACGCCACAGAATGTGCGAGCCGCTATTTGACCCAAGGCTAATGAGTGGGGTTACTCTACGCGATAGTCAAGAGTTGGTCCATTCTCTGCAAGAATTGGTAGCGCAAGCTGTCAGACTCACGGACATGGATCAACGCAACTCTATTTGGGGAGGATTGCTTGTCACAGGGGATTTAACGCGATACATCAAAGGTACGCACGTTGTGCTTGACGGTACTACACTGAGACTGAATTCCCTGAAGGGATCGGTTTCGCTCTTCAGTCTCGACTGACACCATATATGTGCACCTCTGATGCATCTCTGGATATCCAGCCTCGTGGCATACGTCTTCTTTCGGTCCCAGAATATTATTCGGAATACCGAGAAACAGGGAACGGCTGTGCCGGCTTTCTGGGAACTAGTATCGCGGCCAAGGTTTGCATTGTCTGTTTTTCACCATTCATCCATGTTCTGACTGCTCTGTAGGTCATCTTCAACGAACCTGGGGGACGAAACTATGTGACAAAATCAGAATACGGAAGCAGGGGACCGAGCTCTATAATAGACATGACACCCTTTCTCATATAATGTGTATAATTGTTCTTGTCGATACGTGTGCATGGTATAATGTGGAGCGATCTTCACAGCGCAAATTTCAAACAAAGTCAGGTACATGGCTTTGATTATAACATGGTGAGTTATCAATCGCAAGAAAGAATCATATTTGGTGAATCAATTCACCACATGATCCGATTATCAATTTTAAAAATAGTATTTAAATAGACTTATACCCACTCCATCGACTTCACGCAATGCCGTCTGCAACTAAGCAGAGGGATCCGCTTGAGCAGACAAGGTTGGTAATCGCCTTCCGGCGAGGTCATACGCGTAAATCGCGTCAACGAACGCGTGATGCTGACTTAAATACCAGGCCAATGACAGATGTTGAACAAGGAGAAGGGCCAGTCGCTAAGAAGCGAAAGCTGGAGAATGGAGGATTGTCTGTCTCTCAGGCGTTGCAGTCACAACCGTCTTTCGCGGACGTTCTGGAGAGGTTGAAAAAGGAGGAAGAGACGAATGCCACAGGTATATCCGAGACTTATTGTTTCATCTACCAAGTCTCACTCATTCCTCAGAGACAGAAGGAGGTGCTGCTAAGTGGGCGCGTCCCGCATTGCCAAAAATTGACCCTGGTCGAGATTCAATAAGTAAGTAGAGAGCAGCTCTTGGGACGCTTTATCTTGAGACTCGGCTAGTTTTCCAACAGATAGACGTAGAAGAGGGAGTAGATGGCAAAGGCATTTTTGGAATCCGGATGTATGGTGTCACAGAGGTGAGTGGACTTGTGGCTCAAAGTTGAGCTTCTTGTTTTACAGTTATGTAGGAGGGGAACAGTGTCATGACATATATCACCGATTTCCTACCTTATTTCTACATCGGAATGCCGCGAGGCTTTCGGGATGAGGACCTCAATGCTTTTAAGGAACATCTGAACGTAAGCAGTAGCTTATCCTCTCCGTTTTCTGAATGCTCATTATCCCAAAGCATTTGGCTGGAAGTAATTTGGTGAAACGAGTGGAAAAAGTGTCCAAGCGTACTCTATGGGGTTATAAAGGAGATGATTGGATACCCTTCCTCAAGTTGACAATATCAGATCCCAAAAGTCTCCCAAAAATTCGAGATAAGTCGATGTATCTCTGGCTTTTTAGTTTGTTAATCTCACTTTCTTCCTTCTACACGTCTCTTTGAGCGCGCAGAGTGCCAATTTAGAGATTTGTTTCCTCCTGATCCGGTCCCTACGTTCGAGAGTAACCTAGTTTTCACTCTGAGATTCATGATCGACACCAAGGTATCGTCTCTTCACGGTGTTCTAGGCGCATTCTCATGAAGTACTAGGTGGTTGGTATGAACTGGATCGAGGTTCCGGCAGGCAAATACAAATTAATCCAAGACCAACACAAGCGTTCTCATTGTCAGATTGAGCTTCACATGAGGTATTGAAGATCTTTTCCGTCATTGTACACGCTAATGCTCACTATCGCTAGATATGATGTTTTCATTTCGCATTCACCAGAAGGTTCCTGGCAGAAGATGGCACCTCTTCGCATTCTAAGCTTCGATATTGAATGTGCGGGCAGAAAGGGCATCTTCCCCGAGGCAGAACAAGATCCAGTTATTCAAATTGCCAACATGGTGACACAGAATGGTGAGTAATTCTAAAGTATATTTGATATGCCCTCACCCTGAATTCATATCAGGAGAGGATAAACCATTCATTCGGAATATATTTACACTTAGTTCTTGCTCGCATATTGTTGGATCCCAGGTCCTGTCTTTTCAGGACGAAAAGGCGATGCTTGAGCAATGGCGAGAATTTGTTGCGCAAGTTGATCCTGATGTTGTCATTGGGTATAACGTTGCCAATTTCGACTTTCCTTACTTGATGGACCGAGCGAAGGCCCTGAAGGCGAGCGATTTCCCTTACCTAGGACGATTGAGAGGTTCGTGTTAGACATGCAGTTCTCTCGGTTTTGTGTTTGAACATGGATAGGTGTGAGAACTGAAATCAAGAGTACTCACTTCTCTTCGAGGGCTTATGGCCAACGAGACTCGAAGGAAACTCCTCTTGATGGCCGTCTTCAGATGGACTTATTACAATTCATGCAGCGAGAACACAAACTTCGCAGCTATACCCTCAACTCAGTTTGTGCCCAGTTCCTTAACGAACAGAAGGAGGACGTACACCATTCTGTTATCACGGAGCTGCAGAATGGAACGCCAGAGTCTCGCCGACGCCTAGCCGTGTACTGCTTAAAGGTGAAGACTTCAGTTTTTTTCTGACCTATAGTCCTCATCTTCTATAAAGGATGCTTACCTGCCGCAACGACTGCTAGATAAGTTAATGTGCTTCGTCAACTATACGGAGATGGCACGTGTGACAGGCGTACCATTCAACTACCTCCTATCTCGTGGTCAAAGTATCAAAGTGCTTTCGCAGCTATTCAGAAAGGCAAATTCCGAGGGATATGTTATCCCCGCACTCAAAGGAGAAGGTGAGTTAATCACGGTCTTCACGCAGCGCATTCTAAGACTGGTTTTACCAGGTACTGATGAAGCCTATGAAGGAGCAACTGTCATTGAGCCTCAGAAAGGCTACTACGACGCGCCGATCGCGACACTTGATTTCAGTTCGCTTTACCCTTCTATTATGATGGCTCATAATTTGTGTTATACCACTTTGTTGGATAAGATTACTATCGACAAGTTGAATCTTGTCAAGGATGTCGACTATATCCAGACTCCCAACAACGGTATGTCTCATTGAGACTTATACCATGCATGCTTAACTTCATCAGACTTTTTCGCTACAACTGCGAAGCGGAAAGACTTATTGCCAACCATTCTCGAAGACCTCATTTCTGCCCGAAAACGGGCCAAGGCCGACCTCAAGAAGGAAAAGGATCCGTTTAAGAAAGCCGTATTGGATGGTCGACAGCTTGCCCTCAAGGTATTTACTTCATCCACGTAATTCCTCAATTTCACACCGACAGTCTTTCCTTAGATCAGTGCTAATTCGGTATACGGTTTCACAGGAGCTACTGTTGGCAAACTCCCGTGTTTAGCTATCTCATCCAGTGTAACAGCGTACGGCCGTCAAATGATTGAGAAGACCAAACAGGTCAGACTTTCCCTTCTTTGATCTCGATAGATATTCATGAACTGCAGCAAGTAGAAGCTGAATACTGCATAGCCAATGGGCACACTCATGATGCTCATGTTATTTACGGTGATACCGATTCTGTGATGGTGAAGTTTGGGCCAACTGATCTCGCTAAAGTAATGGCTCTTGGTGCGTAAATTTTATTGAATGTACGCGATCATTTTTATACTCGCTTTGCAGGAAGTGAAGCCGCTGAATTTGTTACTGCAAAATTCATCAAACCTATCAAACTTGAATTCGAAAAGGTCTACTGGCCGTATCTGCTCATCAGCAAGAAACGGTATGCCGGTTTGTACTGGACCAAAGTGGAAAAGTATGACAAGATGGATTCCAAGGGTATTGAGGTGTGATGTCTGTTGTATAGCTAAATTCCTCGGCTGATCATCAGATAGACTGTGCGAAGAGATAACTGTAGACTTGTTTCCACTGTCATTGAGACCAGCCTACATAAGCTCCTGATTGACAGAGATGCCAAGGCTGCAGAAAGGTTTATAAATGTAATTGTGCTCTATATTTTTCAACTTATTCTTTGTCGCAGTTACGTCAAGCAAGTGATTTCGGACCTCTTACAGAATAAGATTGATATGTCTCAGCTTGTGATCACCAAGGCATTGTCTAAGACGGGTTAATGAACATTATCTCTCGAGTAATGATCGACTAAATCTGACTCCATGCCATAGACTACACTGGGAAGCAAGCACACGTGGAACTTGCGGAAAGGATGAAGCAGAGGGATGCTGGTTCCGCTCCTGCTTTGGGAGACCGTGTTGCGTACGTCATCGTCAAGGGAATCAAAGGTATCGCAGTCACTTTTTCGGACACCAGATCACTGTTAAGCCATCTATTCCAGGGGCTGCGGCATATGAGAAGTCGGAAGATCCTCTTTATGTGCTCGAAAACAGCATTCCTATTGACACAAAATACTATCTGGAAAATCAGCTGTCGAAACCACTAATGCGAATCTTCGAGCCTATCCTCGGAGAGAAAGCGACTTCCTTGTGTACGTCAGCTCTCCTTCTTTCCAACGACTCAGAGCTATACAAGATTTTTTCTGTAGTGTCTGGTGACCATACCAGATCGATACAGATAGCTACTCCGACCGTAGGAGGTCTCATGAAGTTTGCTGTGAAGACCGTTATCTGTCTTGGGTGCAAGACGGCATTGCGGTCGAATAACAGTGTCCCGAGTGTGCATTTTTACTCCTTCCTCGGAATATCAAACTGAGTTGATGTGTGTTAGATGGTGCCGTTTGCAACAACTGCCGTCCCAAAATATCCGAATTATATCAAAAACAAGTGACGATGACTTCCGAGTTGCAAGTGCGATTCGCTCGACTATGGACACAATGCCAGAGATGTCAAGGTTCCTTACATCAGGTGCGAATTACTGTTTCTCTCTGAGGTTTGGTTTCTGAGGAGATACTGAAGGATGTCTTGTGTACGAGTAAGGATTGTCCTATATATTACATGCGAAAAAAAGCCCAAAAGGATGTTGAAGACGCGAATGGAGTGCTGGAGCGTTTTGATGAAGAAATGTGGTGACATCAACGTGTTTATAATTTCCCTTCGTATTTATAATCCCGCTTGGATTGATACACTATTTGACATACCGCGAGTTTCATGAGTCTGTCCATCGTTTGTTACGAGTTGAGAAGTTGTAAGGTATTTGTCATCTCTGGTACGCCCAAGCCAGTTGCGGAATTGGTAAATTGGTAAATGAGCGCGTTTGACCTATTTTCCAATCCATTTTGGGTGAGTGTAGATCGTGAGGTGAATTTTCGCGTCATCAGATGCTCATTAAATCAATTCATGAATCCTTTAATGAACAAGATATTGTATGGATACATTCTCAGGAACATCATTCAACGATGATACTAAAAAACGAGTCGACGACCAATTCAGAGCCATGTACGAAGTGCGCCAGAGAGCAGACTATGACACGTCGCAGGTTGTATGCGCAACTTATGCCAGCGTTTCCTCATCCTCTCAGTGGCAAACAGCAGCCATTGCTGCCTGCTGGGTAGGGCCTGAAAGTTGTCGGTAGACTACACGGACTTAATAATAGATGATAATCTGATCGGCATTCACCGTGATTTATCAGCACCCAATCGATTAAGAACTGTACAGTTTTCATAACATATCAATATCAATCCTCGAGATATTACCGACAACCATTACACTAGTCAGCAATGGCCCCAACAAAAAAATCCAAGGCAACAAAAAGTACTGAATCAATCAATGCCAGGCTTGCTCTCACCGTGAAATCGGGCAAGTATACCCTCGGTTACAAGTCTTCCCTTAAGGCGATGACGAACGGTAAAGGTGTGTGTGCTTCGTTCCCTATCTTTTCGGGGGCTGGAGCGTGAGGCTGAGAAGGTCCCTTGAGCTGACAAAATACTTTTTTTTCTGTTCCTTGGTTTCTTCTCTTGGCTTTGCTTGGTTGTCCTGGTTTCTGGTGGTCAGCCAAACTCGTGTTGATTGCTGGCAACTGCCCTCCTCTGCGTAAATCTGAGTTGGAGTATTACGCCATGCTCTCCAAGACTAGTGTTCATCACTTTGCTGGAAACAATGTCAGTCTTGGTACTGCTGCTGGAAAACTCTTCCGTGTTAGGTATGTCATTGTTGTGTATATGGTTCGATTGAAAATTTATCAATGTAGTGTCATGACTGTCACCGACCCCGGAGACTCGGACCTTCTTAACTTCGCTGAAGGCAATGCTGCCTAAGCCTATATTTGATGGTCCTTATCTTCTCTCCATATTCATGCATTTTCTTAAGATCATCGGTGTGTATTATGAGTGTGACTGTCAAGTGTTGGAATACTTCATCAACATGAGGTATGGATCAAGGTCATCCCACAAGCCAATTAGCTGAAAAAGAGCTCATTGACACGACGTATGGTATCAGCAGGATTTGAGACAGAATGTCCGATCGTACGAGGATCAGAAAATATTTCGTAGTCATTGCCACCCTAGAAAAGGATGTCAGATATTGTATGTGTTATTGTGCAAGGTACTAACTGGCTGGCATTTATCACCGAAGAAGTGAATCTCGTTGAAAGTTTCGTCTTCGAGTCTACGAAGAGCATACGTCTTGTCCCAACCACTAGGGAAAATATCAAATGAGAGTTGGCCACCGATGGCGAAAGTCAATCCATAATCGGAGAATTTTTCCCTGAGGATTTGAACGAATTTTGCTCGATAACCATTTTGCTATCTTCGGTAATCAGTGCCGCGAGAAAGCGAGTTTACAAATCGTACCTTATCAACTCGTTCGAATTCGACCCTTTCCTGGGCACTAGCATCCTCCGTCAGTCGTCAGTCGTGAAGGATCACTATAGATATATGACCTGACCTTGCGTTACGGCCAATTGGACTAACATTGATCATGCCTTGACGAAACTCGACAAAGGTTCCACTAGTGAAGTATTCAATAAAGACATAGTACGTGTAGGTAATGATACTTACCGTTTAATGGGAATGTCCAAGTCGGCAATGTAATGGAGAATGAAGTTCACTAGAGTTTTGTAACGTTCTTCTCCGATGAAGTTAATGAACGATTCGGAAGGTAGGGCTTGACCCAATTTATATGCGGTCAGGCCATTCTCGAAGAAACAATAGTCCATGTCGGCAAGCACTATACTTATATTCGGAGAATAATTTGAGTGGGGCAAGTATGAACTTACAGTCAGTTCCAGGGATTTCCAGTTGTTCCTTGATTTTAGGAAGATCAGAGCCGCTAACAAATCCAACAGCAACCTTCTTGCGTAACTTCTTCAAAGTCTCGATCATCTCTGCGGACGCTGCCTGCCAACGTGGATGATTGACGAACACCATTAGGGTGTACACTCGCTCAGATGAGAAAACATACTTGACGCGCAGGCGTAAGTGTCCCATCTACATCAAAAAGGCAAACAGCGTTGCGTGGTCTGTCTCTGAAGCTCTTGGACATAGTGATTGATTATGCAAGATCTAATGACAGGTCAATATGTGGACAGTCAGTCGGAGATCGCCGAGACAGTGATATGATTGACTCAGGATTGATGCTTGTTTTAGCTAAATACTGCTTTTCCAGCAACGAATGCAGTCGGTTCATAACCTCCCGCGGGAGCTGTTGGATACGCTGACCCTGCAAAGCTTACGTTTGGACAAACCACCACCACCGGATTACAAACATGTTCCCAATGCCGACTCTACCGATGGTGCTGTAAATCCTGGAGCGAATGCCGGTGCTCGTGCATGTAATATCTGCTTAGGTGTCACTTTCATGGATGTAGACGAACAAAGGATACATTTCCGTTCAGATTGGCATCGATATAATGTAAAGGCGCGACTTTCGGGTGGACAAGCCGTATCTGAGGAGGCATTTAGTCGGCTCGTAGAAGGTATGTTTTGTAACTGTTTGCAGATCTAAATCAAGGCAACCACTTTGTATAGCTTTGGATGACTCGTTGTCTGGCTCTGCGTCGTCATCAGAGGAAGAATCTTCAGGGGGAGGTTCCTCGGATGCGGTGACTACTCTCATTAAGAAAACTAAGCGTCTCGGCCCGCAGGTCAACTCAGAAGCAGATGGTGAAGCATCTCGGCAAAACAAAACACCACAATCGCCACTTGTATGGTTTAACTCCCCGGAACATCATACTCAACTTGGTATCTATCGAGCTATCTTTCCGTCGTACATTGAGTCAAACATGTATCTCGATGAACTCAGAGAGATGCAGTCGGGCGGTCCCGACGGAAGAACTTGGGCCATGTTTATGGTCGCAGGAGGTCACTTTGCTGGAGCCATTGTCAAAGTAGGAAGATCGGATGAAGAAAGAAAGGAGGAGGAGGAGGCTGCTATTGGAAGGAAGAAGAAAGCCAAGAAGCCCATTTTGGAGACAGAAGTGCTGCGGCATAAGACCTTCCATCGCTATACGAGTGAGCACTTCATCAAGAATTCTCTGTGCCCAGTCATATTGATATCTGACTTAGCAAGAAGAAAGCAAGGTGGTTCACAATCATTGAACGATAATGCGAAAGGTCCTGCAAAAAGTGCCGGTGCTCTTTTACGTCGTTATGGCGAGCAGGCTTTACGAGATGTAGAAATATAGCTGATCTCTTCCAGCATATCTATATTGATTTTCTAGACAGGATATCCGCAATCTACTCCTCGATTGGGCCGAGGATATCGATACATGTGAACGAATTTGGATTCGCGCTAGTACTTCAAATCGCCGAATATTCCTTGATTTTGAAGGACTTATAACCAAAGGTGATGTTCGCCTCCGAACGTTTCCTTTCCCGACGCGTCGACCAGTGAGTTTTTGCAAAATGCCTTTGTTGGCTTGAGATCTAATCTATCGGGCTAGACACAATCTGAACTTGCACGCTGTCTTCTCGAACTCATCAAGCCCAAGGTTTCTCACTTGACGGAAGAGGAACTCCGCGAGCAGGATGAAGCCTACCTTGCCACCTTTAAACCGAAGCCTCCTAAGCCTGCTCTTCAGCCACCGTCCCAACAGTCCCAGCCTCTCCCGTTACCACAACCGAAGCTTACGAAAGATGATGAAATACTCAAAAACAAGTGGATTCGTGCATTTGACATGATATCTAGAGATCGCCTCGAGGCGTTTAAAGCGTTCTGGGACCGTGAGGCAGATGCATTAGGTGGAATAAATGCACTTATACCCGAGTATGCTTGCGCCGATGTAAATGGAAATCTGAAAAGGGCAGCGACGTTTCTACAAGCTGCTGCACTTTCAGGAAGTGAAAATATTCTTCAGTGGTTGTTGACAGACGGGAACGCGGATCCCACCGTACCGGTTCCTGCGGTTTTTCGCGATGACGATCAAGATATCCCGGATGACCGGCAAGAAACCGATGGAGAATCCGTCCCTCTCAAACCTGGCGGCCACCGAACTGCATACGATCTCTCCCGGACGAAAGTCGTGCGTGATATCTTCCGACGATGTGCCGCAGCATATCCAGACAACTGGGACTGGTTCGTAGCGGGTCGAGTTCCGAGTGGTTTGAGTAAGCAAATGGAGGATGAGAGAGATGAGAGAAAAAAGGCGCGAAGGAAAGGCTTGAAAGAAAAGTTCAAGGAACGAGAACGGGAGGCGACCACAAAGAAAGTTGTCGTTGGACTAGTTGAGTCAATACCGGAGCCTCCACCTGCTTCAAAGCCAGAAAATAAGACCGGTCCGCAAAAGTTGGGAGGTGCCTCCGGTGCTACTGAAGGTATTGCTGGGCTAGCACCGGAGATGAGGGCCAGGGTTGAAAGAGAGCGCCGAGCAAGGGCAGCAGAAGCTCGCCTGAAAGCCCTTCGGTAATAAATCAATACCTTCTCATAAATGCATTGCATGTAATGGACCTCAAGAAATTTCTCTGCCCTTCACTCTTAATGGTGGTCCGACCCTTCAACCCTCATTCTTGACCTCGAGAGGATTGATGAGCGCGAGAACGGATTTCTTATGGAAGGAATTTGCGCCGCTTGCGAGGCCAGGCTAGGTCAGTTGTGACGTTTATCTTGATCATGATTCTTGGAATTCGGCTGCGGTATTGATTTCTCTGACCTGCATCATGGTCCTGCAAGTTAACTACTGAGCACAATGCATATATGCGATGCCGTCGTTTGATCTATGTTCCTACTATTTAATAGGATTGACGAACTATTTTCGGGCAAATCTTCATCCAAGAACGCCTACCGCCTCTAGACTTTCCGGTTGGTTGGTCCCGTCTCGTCATCACCATCCTGAGCTTCAGGATTCCTATGTCACGAAATGCAATTTCCCGCAAAAACTGAGGTATTTGACCAACCTTCTGCGCGAAGATATCTATCAGAAATTATGTCTAAGGTAGGGGTATGATATAGTCCTCTTTGAAGTCGAAGGAATTCGTGAGCGAAGTATCTGACACAAGATGGGTCTTTGCTACACATCAGTCTCGATTGCCCTGGTCACTTATCAAATTTTTCAAATGCGAACCTCTATATATACTCTCTCTATTCGACGGGTGCATAAACTTGTTCCTCTCTAAAATAACACCCTTCCTTATCCATTGATTGGTTGGAGAAACTTCCCCTATATTTTTGTTATGATTCATAACATTTTATTTTTATTGCCCATTTTTCTTAATATTATCTCGGTTTTTGCCTCCTAGTGTAGCTTTTTACACCTGCCCTGTCACCAATCATGCCCCCATCGGAGAGTACAGACACAGGCTCTTCCTTCGAGAACCATTCAGGTGCCCCTGTGGCCTTGCCAAAATTGAAACCACATCCTTGCGGAGTGCAGAAGATACTGAACCTTCTTTCGTAGGGGATCACTTGTCATCAAGTTTCTCCTAGAAAACCCGTTTCCTATTTCCCTGATCAAATCTCTTAGCAGAGTAACATTGTGTGCTCTTTCGTATACCATCTCCTGTATCTCATGACCCCTATTTCTTCTTCTCGGTTCTGTCTCTTATTAAGTAATTTAACTTGTTACCTACCACGGACTGTGATCGAGTGCTGTGTAATATTGTTGGACAAAAAAATAGCTTTTCACACCTCAGTTCTGTACTACTAGGGCCGAGGTCTTTGATTTGTCTCGATACTGATTATACCTAGTTGACATTTTGACAGGTATTTATTAATCAGTTGGGCTGAGTTGATATCTTTACAGGTATGAATCACTGTGCTGTTTTAACTGCTCTATAATTTTTGACCCGAGTTCCTTGATATTGCAATGAAATGAACTGACGCAATAGACATGTCCGATCTCTTCTGCATTCTGTTGACTCCTCCATTCCACTTACACCACCATTCTCCCATTCCTTCTCCATTCTGCAACACCAACGCCGGCTCATCATTGATATGGTGACACCTGTCACCTGGGCCACAAGCTAGCACCAAAGAGTGCAGAGTAGGCTTAAATAGAGTTCAGTCTCACTATCCTCCCTCAGTCGT
>Ga0153999_1000642_pt1 | contig 15001 bp, 11 predicted proteins | sample TSNC083MetaG_FD_104675 | JGI IMG/M metagenome (GOLD analysis project Ga0153999, IMG submission 104675) | Attine ant fungus gardens microbial communities from North Carolina, USA - TSNC083 MetaG | ecosystem: Host-associated > Fungi > Mycelium > Unclassified | place: USA: North Carolina, Lumber... | reverse complement strand
TATTATACGGATTGGTATTACATGTATGATGAACCGACTATTTATCAAATACAGCTTGAAACTGTTCCTGAACGGATTATTCCAGAACATCAAGAGGTTAAGATTAAGCTACTTGGATAAATTTAAAATAAATCGACAAAGAAAGAAGGTGATAATGTGAAAATATTTTTATGCTGTATAACAATCTTACTACTAATTAGTAGAATCAAGAACACCCCTTCGGCGTTAAGTAAAAAACTATATGATAAGAAGACAATCGATAGTTTGAAAAAATTAAATGCTACGATTGGGGACATGAAACATAAAGAAGAGATTGCCCTATCTAAGTTTATCACTCTTGGTTTAACGTTTTTATGCCTTGCTTTTTGTATATTCTATTACGCAATGGTGGCAAGTTTTGTAGGAAGCCAATTGATTTTATTGTTAAGTGTAATACAGATATTAACTGTAGGCTACACCATCAAAACACAATTAAAATTAAAACTGTTTGATGAATATTCTGAAAACCATATATCAAAATTTCGGAGATTATATTTCTTATTTAATGTGATCTTGGATTACATATACTATCCGATAACATTGTACTATTTGCTTATAAAATAAGAATTAGTAACGCGTTTGGCGACGCGAATGGAATCTAATAATCAAAAATCATAAAGAGACACATGTTCAATGGAGGTTTTAATTCTAAGAGATGATCAACTTGCAAATATCGATGATGCTTTGGCTGATTTGTCAGACAAGAAGCTTATATTGAATACTGCGATAGATATTCAGGCTCTACTGGGACTGCTAGTTGAAAAAGAAGTTGTCACCAAAGAAGAGGTGGATGCCTTCCGAGAGAAGGTTAGACGTATCAAGAAATATCGGCTGGCTATGCAATATATCAATCAGACCGAAGCTGAGATTGAAAGATACCAAAGTAGTCCGCAAGAGCACCTGAAAGAAATGTTTCGCAGAAAAACAAACAGATAATAGAATAGTAGTTTTATTGGGTTATATCCCAGAGTTAGCAGAATTCACATAGAGTGACTTCCATGCCCCGGCCTTAATTCAGGTCGTTTATAAATAGATGATAAAAAAGAAATTAGGAGGATATTTATTTGAAGCAAACAATTAATAAAGTAAGAATTACGGGAGAATTGGTAAAGAACGGACTCGAAGAGTTCACTACAAAGAAGAGTGGTAAAGCTGCTATTGGAGGTTCTTTGGTTTTAAGAACCGCTGACGGAAGTGAGCATGAGGTAGATTTTTACAGCAATAAGTATAAGGAAGATGCCAACGGCAATGTGTTGTCGGAAGAAAGATACTTTTATAAGGAATATTTAAAAGCAATGCAGGAACTTAGAGATATTTCAAAGTGTACTGACGGGCAAAAACCTGATGTAATCTCAATTTCCGATGGCATGTTTACAGATAACGATTTTAAAGGTCAGAATAACAAGGTTGTGTCATCTAACAAAATATCAGCTAAGTTTATTAATGTAGTTGAACCAAAAGATTATGACACAACTGTACTTGAGGCTAAGTTTGAGGTTGATGGCGTAATCGCAAAGCTGGAAGATGAAATTGAGAAGGATGTTCCAACGGGTAACAAAAGAGTTGTTATTAACCATATCGCTACTCGCCAGATTAAAGAAGGTGACAAATACATAGATGCTTATGAAGTTGACAAAATCATTCCTGTGAGAATGACGATAAAAAAAGAACTAGTAGAACCATTTACGACTGCCGGTTATTACGAAGGATGCTACACCAAATTGAGCGGGGTGGTAGTTAATACTGTCGAAACTGGATTTGAAATTGAAGAGCAAGCCTTTGGCGAACCAATTAAAAGACCGTTCAAGAGAACAACAAGATTAAATGATGTGAAATCCGGTTCTAATGTTGGCACAATCTATGAGCATGATTTAACAGATGATATTGCAAATCAATTAATTGCCAAAAGAAAGCAGAAATTAATTGAGGTTGAGAATGGAGTATCTTCATCCTCAGGTAGTAATTCGTCTGCCGCATCAAGTTCTACTCCAGCAGCAGCGCCGCCTGTTATGAACCCGTTCGCTCAATCTAAATAGTTATATAAGAAAGGAAATTATAAATGATACCTAATTTAGTAGATTTAGAACCAAATAAAGTTTCAATTGATTTGGGACAGTATTCTCAAGTTTGGATGGGGGATACTGGATGTGGTAAGACCACTACAATGATGCATTTTTTGAAAGAACTTAATCCCGAAAGAGAGCCATTTTTCTTAGAGTTTGAAAATCGTTTTGAAAATATACCAGGCATTATGGCAATTAAAATCAATACTATGTCTGATTTCAAATCGGTTATTGGACAGCTGAAGAATCCCAAACTAAAAGAAAAGTACTCATGTATTATTATTGATACCCTCGATAAATACGAGGAATTTTGTGAAAGATATGTACTTGAAAACAGAGATGGTGAGATCCTTAAAGACGTCGGTGGTTTTGGAGAAGGGTCGTTGCGTTTTAAAAGTGCTTTGCGTAATATTGGTGTATTGCAGAATTTGGGATATACAGTACATGAAATTGCTCAATCTTCGCATATCAAAGACTTTGATACAAAGCAAGAAAGTGATGCTTTGAAACTCAATAAAAATACATTCTCATATTGTAGAGAGGCTGCGTTCCTTGTTGGTTATATGTGGGTTGAAGGTGATGAGCGCTTTATCACCTTCAAAAAGTCAAGTAAATATCCAGATCTTAAAGATACATTTGGCTTACCTGACAAAATTAATGTGAAGGATCTCAAAGATGTGTGGACGAAAGCCATTCAGGATAAGGGTGGGGAGTTTACCACCGCTGAAAAGACTATTGATAAGGAAAAGAAAGCTGAAGATTTTGAATCTATTAAAGCACGAGGTGTTGAATTAGGTGGCCTGTTGGCTACTAATGGTCGCTTAGATGAAGCTACAGCAGTACTTAGAAGTAATCTCGGTGCAGATGATGACGGTAATGTAAAGATGTTTGACACCCTGAGAGAATCGCAAATTGATTTAACCAAAGTAATCGTGATGGAACTAGAAGATCTTTGTAATAAGTATAGTTTGATATAAATTGAGCGATTACATATGGCAAGATTAGCGAAATGTAAAAGGTGTGGTGTAGAACTTCAACCCGAAGAGAGATTCGTTAAAAGTTCAAAAAACTATTGCAAATCTTGTTACGACATCGTGTGTCAAGAAGCAGAAAGCTACAAGCAATTGATTGAAATTATATGCCAATATTATGGAATTGATGCGCCCACAGGATTGATCCTGAAACAAGTCAAAGAGTATAAAAATGACTTCAAATATACTTACAGTGCTATGACATATACGTTGTGGTACTGTAAGGAAGTTTTAGGAAAGCAATGTTTGACACAGTACGGTATAGCATTAGTTAAATATCATTATGAAGATGCTAAAGATTACTATACTCAACAAGAGCAACGGAGACAAACGGTTGAAGAATTAAAAGATGTAGAAATAAAGACTAAAAAGATAAGGCGTAGTAATAAGGCAAAAGAAAAAAATACTAAGCTTATCGATCTTAACAGTCTATCAAGGGATGGTGGTGATAATTAATTTCAAAGAACAAGTAGATAAAAGAGCGATCTTTTTACTACTCGGATGTTATTGCAATAATCCTAAATTGAGTTTGGATGAAAAATACTCAACAAATGCAAATGATTACCCTGAAAATTTTCATGCTACTTTATGGGGAGCCATCGTGAATATTGCTAAGAAAGGTAATGTTCAAAAGGTAACACCCCTTGATATAGAAAATGAGGTTTCACAGTTTCAGATAGCAAATAACCTTTGGCAAAACAACAATGGTTGGGAGTATATAGAAACTGCTATTGATGAAACGAAAGATAAATTGGATAACGTCGGACAATATTTTGATGATGTACGTAAGTATTCAATTGTAAGAACGGCATCTGAAGACCTGAAGATGGACATAACCTGGCTTTATGATGAGAATAACGAAGAAGTGTTAAGTGGTTTTATTAAGCTGACCAGCCAAGAAGTATTGAATTCGATAAATAGTAAGTTCTTAGATTTCAAAGAATTGTGGAAAGATGCTTTCAGTGATAACTATTCGTTCCATGTTGGTGACGATGTTGAAGAACGTCTTGAAGAATACAGAAATCAAGATAATACATATGGTTATCCGTTTCAGTCAGCCTATATGACTACAATCTTCAGAGGAATGAGAAAAAAGAAGTTTATTATTCGAAGTTCCATTTCCGGAGGCGGTAAAAGTAGAAATAGTATGGCAGAGGCAGCTAACATCGCGTGTTCTAAAATGTACGACTGGTATTCACATGGCTGGGTATCTACTGGAGATAGAGAACCCGTATTATTCATCTCTACGGAGTTAGAAAAGGAAGAGATTCAGGATTGTTTGTTAGCTCATATAAGTGGCATTGAGCAAGATCGAATTGAAGAGTGGAAGGAAATAACTTCTGAAGAGGAATTGGTTTTACAGGAAGCTGCTATAGAAATGAAAGATTCACTCTTATTCGGGGAGTATCTCCCGGATTTTACGATAGATAGTATTAATAGCAAGATGGAGCAGTATGTAATAAATCATCAGATCGGATACGCTTTCTTTGACTACATCAATGATAGTCCCGATTTATACAGCTATTACTACGAAAAGACTAAGACTAGATTGCGGACTGACCAGATTTTGTTCTTATTTAGTACTGCTTTGAAGAGGACAGCAAACAAATTCAACATTTATTTGGGTTCCTCCACACAGGTTAATGATACATATAAGGATGATGCTAACAAAGATGCCGGTGCGCTGAAAGGTTCTAAAGCAATTATTGAAAAGGCAGATGGCGGTATTTTGGCATTACCAGTAACGACAAAGGATTTGAAAAAGCTTGAACCCATATTAAATAGCGAAGGTTCGTTTGGTCAGAGGATTCCAAACATGGCATACTATGTTTTCAAAAATCGAGGTGGTAAATGGAAAGTAATTATTGTGTGGACTCAGATAAATCTTGGCACAATGCGAGAGATCGACTGTTTTGTAACTGATTATAATTTTGAGTTGATTGCAGATATTGAAAAGACCATACAAGATTTTGAATTGCACGATGTCGGTGACGTTCAAGTAATGGAAGATGAAGAAATTAATATTTCTGGTGAAGAATTAGCAACAGAATTAGCCAGAAAATCATAGGAGGTTGTTATGACTGCCTCTGAATTGAAAGAAAGGTTAACGGAAGAAGATATAAAGGTGTTACTGACAACCCATATGAATGCAGAGATATCATATGAAGATGATGTTCAATGGATTAGCACAACGGTTTGCCACCATGGTACTAGTCAAAAGCTCTATTACTATAAGGATTCAATGGCGTTTCACTGTTATACAGAATGCGGACAAATGGACATCTTTGGTTTAGTTATTGGTTTTCTGGACATTGAAGACGATGAAAGGAAACTATCTAAGGCAATCAATTGGATATGCAAGAAGATAAATATTGATAATTGTGAGTATGGGTTTGGAAACACCAAAGAAGCTACCATAACAGATTGGGATTTTATTAAGAAGATAAAAGGACACAGACGTAAAAAGCTAGATCGCGGACGGATTGAAAAAGTGGTCTATGATAGCAGCATTATGAAAATCTTCACGGAACAATATTATCAGGGGTGGATTGATGAAGGTATATCAATTGAATCCATGCAAAAGTATTCAATTATGTATTCGACCTGGCAACAGCGGATAATTATTCCTCATTACGATATAGGCAATAACTTAGTTGGGGTGAGAGGGAGAGCAATGCTGGAGGATGACGTTGAGCAGTATGGGAAATACACGCCGTTCAGAATCGGAAAATACTTTTTCAATCATACGTTGGGACAGAATTTATATGGTTTGAACCAAAACATCAAAGCTGTTCAAGACAAGCGAAAGATAATGTTAGTTGAAGCAGAAAAATCAGTACTACAAACTGATACGATGTTTGGAGATGATAATTTTACTGTCGCCCTATGTGGCAGTAAGCTTACTGATTATCAGATGGGTATGATTAGAATGCTTGGTGTGAGAGAGGTTATCGTTGCGTTAGATCGTCAATATGAAGTGGTTGGTTCAAAAGAATATGATAAATGGATCAGACACATCAATAAGTATTTTAATAAGCCATTAAGTCCATATGTCAAAGTAACTGTATTATTAGACACGTTTAGTTTACTTCCATATAAAGCAAGTCCCACTGATATGGGGAAAGAAACACTTTTAGAATTAATGGACAATAAGATATATGTTGGAACTGTAGAATAGGAGGGGTTTGGATTTTCAAACATAATGTAATAGGTGAGGTTAGACTGTTTAATTTAATTGAGGATATTTTGAAGATACAAGGTGTTGAAGATGTAAACGCCTTCCTTAATCCTACAATTAATCACTGTGAACCAGAAGATTTATTTAACAATATTGATGTCGCAGCGATTACCTTGAAAAAACATTTGGATAGTGACAGTGTAATTGATTTGATAGTTGATCCGGATTGCGATGGTTATTCGTCATCAGCTGTAATGTACCAATATTTAAAAGAAATAAAACCAAATACAAAAGTAAATGTATACATAAAGTCAGGAAAGGTACATGGGCTAAAGGATGTAATAGATTCCGTTTTAAATGCAGATAGTGCATTAGTTATTATTCCAGATGCCGGTACCGGTGATGGTAAACAATGTACTAAGTTATACGAAAGCGGAAGAGAGGTGATAATTCTTGATCATCACAGTATTACACCAAAAAACAATCCTGCAATTATCATCAACAATCAACTATCTGAGAGGGTAACTGACAAAGCAATGACCGGCGTTGGTGTGGTTTATAAGTTCATTTCATACTTGGATAGAGTCTATAAAACGAATTCCGTTGAGAAGTATATAGATTTAGTAGCGTTCGGAATGATTGGTGATAGAGCCAGTATGAGAAATTTGCAGACAAGGTATTTGGTTCTTGAGGGAGTTAAGCAACTCAAGTCCAAGCAACGAGGATATAACAAGCTGCTTAAAATCATGGTTGATAAGCAGATGTACTCAATGAATAACAAAGTCACGATTAATGGCATCGGCTTCTATATAAACCCATTAGTAAACTCAATGATTAGATTGGGTTCGCAGGAAGATAAGGAAATACTATTTCGGGCAATGTGTAATTCTAATGAGAAGTTAATGAGAAAAGTACGTGGTAAAGGTGAAGCTCTCATGAGTATTCAAGAATATGCGCTGAGAGCTTGTGAATCTACAAACCGAAAGCAACGGACAGAAACAGAGAAAAGTGCCGAGGCTTTGGTGGAAGAGATTAATAAATACAATTTAGATAAGCTGCCGATTTTAGTTTGTAATGCTAAAGGAGATGTGGATAGTAATTCGACCGGCTTAATTGCTAATAAGTTGGCGGATAAGTATCAAAGACCATGTTTGCTGCTCAGATCTAAGAAGAATAAGAAAAATGAAGATGTTTGTGGCGGTAGTGGTCGGGGTAGTGATAAATGTGAGATTGAGGATTTCAATAAATGGTGTACCGATACAAAGCTTTTCACATTTGTAGAAGGGCATCCGAATGCCTTTGGTTGTGAGATACCAACTGATAAAACAGGAGATTTATTTTCTCTACTAAGTAAAATGCCAAGTATAAATGAACCTACTTATCATGTCATGGGTGAGTACGAAGCCAAAGATTTGAATTTAGAATTGGTTAGACAGGTAGGCAAGTGTGATTATTTGTGGGGATCGGATATAAATGAACCATTGTTCTATATAAGTAAGGTTCCAGTCAACAAATACAATTTGTATCTTGTTGGTAAGAAGCAGAATCGTATTGAGTTTGAGTACCACGGCATTAAGTTTGTAAAGATGACTAAAGGATCATCACTAGCCAAAGAATATAAAGACATAATTGAGTTAAGTGATAATTTGACGTTCACCGTAGTTGGTAGATTCGGTATAGATTACAGGAATGGTAAAATACCTCAAGTATTAATTGAGGACTATACATACGAAGAGAGTAAAGAAACTATTGGCTTTAATTTTGGATAGGAGGGCTACATATAGACAAGAAAATATGGGGTTATGATTTCGAAGTGTTCAGCAAAATAAACTGGTGGTGTGTAACATTCATTGATTATGACCAGCAAGATAGAATTAGAACCATTATGAATAATCCCAAAGAATTAATTGATTTTTACAACGAAAATAAGAATTCGCTGTTTGTGGGATATAACAGTAGGCAGTATGATCAGTTTATTTTCAAAAGCATCTTGTCCGGAATGAACCCAGGGTATGTGAATGATGAACTGATATCATTCGGAAAAAAGGGTTTTCAGGTGGTGAAGGGTGCGAATAGATATCCGTTAAACAATTACGATAGTATTCTCAAAGACCGTTCGCTAAAGCAGCTAGAAGCATTCATGGGTGATGTCATCAAAGAATCAGACGTTCCGTTTGATATTGACAGACCGCTTACAAATGAAGAGATTGAAGAAATTGTCGCATATAACATTCATGATGTTAAAGAGACATTGCGAGTACTTGACTTTACGATAAGTGATTTTGAAGCACAGTTAGACATGATCGAAATGTTTGACCTTGACATGAGCATGTTTAATAAGACTAAAGCTCAACTAGCTTCAACTATTTTAGGGGCTGTACAACAACATACCTTAGATGATGAATTTGAAATCACTATTCCAAGCAATCTAAGAATGCCTGATAAATATCAGTATATTATTGACTGGTACTTAAAGCCAGAGAATAAGAGTTATAAGTTACCGTTAAAAGCTGAGAAAGAAACAAATGCTACCCGACAATTAATAACAACAGTAGCAGGAGTACCATGTGTATTTGGTTATGGCGGTATTCATGGAAGTAAAGATAATGAAATATTTGAAGGCATTCTGGTAATTTGTGATGTTGCGAGTCTATACCCGGCATTAATGATTAATGAGGGATACGTAAGCCGTAAACTAAAGCGGCCAGAAGACTTTAAGAATATGAGGGATAGGCGTATTGAGTTGAAACGAGTTAAGGATAAGCGACAGCAGCCATTGAAAATTGTAATTAATAGCGCCTACGGTATTTTGAAAGACAGAAATTCACCATGCTTTGATCCACTGATGAGTAATAATGTGTGCATTGCTGGTCAACTGTATTTAACTGAATTGGCTATTAGGTTAGAAGAGGTATGCGAGATCCTTCAAATTAATACTGACGGTATTTATATGAGAGCTAACTCATCGGAAGATGTTGCTATCATCAAGGAGATTGCGAGAGAGTGGGAAGAACGTACTAAATTAGAACTTGAGTGGGATGTGTTTGAACATGGGAAGCTGGTGCAAAAGGATGTCAATAATTACTTGTTAATTGATACTGATACCGGTAATTATAAAACGAAGGGTGCGTATGTCAAAAAATTATCCCCGATAGATAACGATCTCCCAATTTTAAACAAAGCTCTGGTTGATTATTTTGTACAGAACATACCAGTAGAAAAGACTATAAATGAGGCTGAAGATCTGATTGAGTTTCAGAAGGTAATTAAGCTTACTAATTTGTACAAAGGGGTTGTTTATGGAACCGGTCAAAAAGAAAAGGTTAAAGGGAAAGATCGGATCATGGTTAACGATGGTCTGCCTCTGAAGGAAAAGGTTCACAGGGTTTTTGCTTCAACTAGAGAATCTGACAAGGGTATTTATAAGGTGAAAATTGAAAAAGGTGTCCCGTCATATGAAAAAGTGGCTAACACACCTGAAAAATGTTTTATTTTCAATGATGACGTAAGCAACATGAAAGTCCCGGAATACTTAGATAAGCAGTATTACATTGACTTAGCTAACGAACGGATTCGCCAATTTCTTGAAAAGGAAGAAGAGAAGGTTGATCTGACTCCCCAAATTCTTTTTGGATGTATGCAGAACTCAAAAAGCTTTTATGAGTTTTTAATTGCAGCAAAGGAATCTGGTATTACGAAAAAAGTATTAATGTCTTATTTAAAAGCAGATTGTTGCTCAGTGTATGGAATGACTGGGAAGTTGCTTGAATTCAGAGATTATTTTGAAATGCTTTATGAAAAGAAATCATTTAATGCAGTAAATATCTCAAAGAAAATTAGCGATGAAGCGATTCGTACCATCGTAACTAATAACTGCATACTAAGCAAAACAGGTAAGCAATGGACGAAGTTTGATTATGAATCGGCACTGTTAGAGATATTTAATACTCTCCCAGAATCAGAGATATCACCATACGAAATAATGGTGGCTCAAATTGATAAGTTGAAGAGGGTTACATATAAAGATGAATCGCTAGAAGGAGATAGATTTTTCGTTCTCAATGTCAGAGATATCATTGCTCCCAATTTAGTGGTGTACAACATGAGAACTGGCGAGTACGAATATCGGAAGGTAAAGAAAGATATATACAAGATTTTACCTTTACAAGAAGGAGACATTATTGATGTCACGTCTGTAGTAGAAAAGTACGGACAAAAAATAATTAGTAAAGATAATGATGGTATTAACGTAGTAGCTGCCGATATAACCAAGGTATATAAGGTCATATCAGGATATGACTTGGTTTATAGAAATTATAAAAAAGGTAGCAAGTTAGCATCGGAAAGTGAGGTTGCTTAGTGGAAGAAGAGAAAATTATTAAATGTGATATTTATCTTGATAGAATATTTTTTCCTAAGTATGTAAAACGGGTTGAGAGTGGTGAATACGCAATTTTCTCTTCTACGATATCGAAGCGGATTGAAGGTTGCGAAGATCTAAAAACTGACACTCTCAAGTTAAAAGGGAATGTGTGTACCTTAGAATATGGAATTACATATAAAGTTTATGCTAAGTTAGCAGATCAGCACGAAATATATGGAGATACATACGAAATCATTTATATAAACAAAGTGATGGACATTTCAAGTAAAGATAAACAAAAAGAATATTTGAGTAATGTACTAAATGAGAACTTGGTAGAAAAATTATTTGATACTTACGAAGATGTCATTGAACTATTAGAAACTAAAGATGTTGAGTCATTAATTAAGGTGAAGGGGATTGGGAATCAGGTTGCACTTAGATTAATAGATGAATATGAAGAATCAAAAGATTACAGTTCCATTTATTTAGAATTGGGGAATCTGGGGTTCACATCAAATTTCATTAAGAAGCTAGTTGATTTTTATTCTTCTCCTGATGTAGTGATAGATAAAGTTAAGAATGATCCATATGACCTGGTTCGTATTGAAGGGATTGGTTTTAAGAAGGCCGATGAAGTGGCGTGTAAAGTCGGCGTTGATCAATTTAGTCCACAACGTATCAAAGGATTTCTAATCCATCATCTCAATGAGCAAGGGGAGGCTGGTAAAAGTTATCTATCGTATCAGGATTTAATGAAAACGTTGTATGAAACACTGGGTTTTGTTCCGGAAGAAGTTATTATGTCGGTAGCTAAAAGTATGATGGATAATGATGACGTTGTAGTTACTGATGGTGGTAATAACATTGCACTTAAGAAGTATTATGATCTTGAAACGCGTATTGCAGATGAGTTGATACGGTTGCAAATAGGATATATTGAGATAGAAGAAAAGGATAAACCAGAAATATCTATTTATGATGATTACATTCCAAAAGAGTTTGATTTCACGAACTGGAGAGAGAATATTTACGAGGTTGAAGAAGATCAAGGATATGATTATACGGATGAACAGATATACGCAATTGAGCTTAGTACGGCTAATAATGTAATAGCTATTACTGGAGGTGCCGGGACAGGAAAAACGACCACGGCTAACGGTATTTGTTCTCTATTTAAAGGATATAACGTAGCAGCTTGTGCATTATCTGGGAAAGCTGCAGTTCGTATTACAGAGGCTACCGGCTTACCAGCGAGTACGATTCACAGGTTATTGGGTTATTGTAATGGTAAGTTTATGTACAACAGAGAGAATAAATTGGCTGTAGATATTGTTCTCATAGATGAAGCGACCATGCCAAATGGTACGTTATTTGAATCGTTATTACAAGCCATTCCAAGTGGTGCAAAAGTAATCATAATGGGTGATGTTCAACAGTTAACACCAATCGGGAATTGCCAGGTGTTTGCAGATATATTAGACGCTGATGTATTACCGGTAGCTAAATTAACTAAACCTCATAGGCAAGCAATGAGAAGTGGCATTATACCAACATCAATGCAGGTAGCTAAACAGGAACAGATATTTGATAGCAACTTTGAGGGTAATGTGATTCTGGGTGAACTTCAAGATATGGAACTTGATATTACTGGTAACAAAGAGCAGTTTTCTGATAAGGTAATTGAAAAATTCAAAGAGCAATTAGATAAATTTGAAGATATCATGGAAGTTCAGGTGTGTGTTGCCAAGAAATTACAAGGGGATTTATCCTGCTATAACTTGAACAATCGTATTCAGGAAATATTTAATCCTAAGTTTGGTGATGTACGAGAAATAAAAGTGACACTTGTAAAGAAAAAGGATGAGGTAAAAGAGTACTTCATCAGATCTGGTGACAAAGTTATCAATGTCAAAAACAATTATAAGTGCATAAATGCTGAAGGTGTAACGACTCCAGTATTCAATGGGAATATTGGAATAGTAAAAGATATCGATGAAGAAGGATATGCAACTGTAGATTTCATGGGCATTGGTGAAGTTGTATTGAAGAAATCAGAGTGTAAAAATATAGAATTGGCTTACGCTTGTACAGTACATAAATGCATTGTTGGTGATACGTGGTTACATACTTCAAACGGTTTAATTCAATTGAATGAGTTAAATAACAGTCCTATTGTGTATGAGAGTAAAGTGCTGGATGGCAATATTGAAGTGTTCAATGGACGTGAATTAGAGAAACCTAGTCATTTTTATAACGCTGGTATTTCTAATTGTTTGAAGATTACTACAGAAAGAGGATACAGTTTGACAGCTACGAGAGATCATAAAATAGATGTCCTTGATGTTGATGGTCATGTAAGAGTTAAGACGTTTGACGAATTAGATGAGAGTGATTATGTGTTCATCTCAAAAGGCATGAATATCTATGGTGATTCTATTGATTTGCCCGATGAGTGGCGAGTGGATGAATTAGATGTTCGAAGTGTTGTACTAAAGAAGCCAACAAAACTAACCCTTGAGTTTGCGAGATTTTTGGGATATATGGTTGCAGATGGCGTAGTTAGTAAAACAGGTGTTAAATATGGGAAGAATCATAAAAACGTAGTGGATGATTTTAATAATATAGTTAATCAAATTTTTGGATATAGCAGATATAGGGAACCCAAAAATGTTCTTCCTGACGGATCAATGGGTGGTATGTATTTAACAGAAATAAATTCAAAATACATTCAACAATATTGCAGTTGTATTGGAGGTATTCAACCAAACGATAAATATGTACCGGATGTTATCTTAAAAGCACCGAAACAATATCAAATTGAGTTTTTAAGAGGTGTGTTTGAAGACGGCTCAGTGTGTATTAAGAATGACAAATTCGATCACATATCCTTAACTGCTAAAGAACAATTACAAATAGATCAAATAATGCAGATGCTTCTTAATCTTGGGATTGTTTGCACTAAATATTACCGAGAACAGGCTGCGAATGGTAAGAAGTATGGATCATATACACTTTTTATGTACGGGAGTAATTGCGACACCTTCATTAAAACGATTGGGTTTATTAGTAATGAAAAGCAAGAAAAGGCATTCAAATACTACGACAAAGCCCATAACGTTGATAATAAAGGAATACCGTATTTAATGAATGTCGTAAAAAGCATTTGTGATAAAAATGAGTTAACTTTTAATCAGGTTGATCATGAGTTGGTTAGATGTTATTTGAAAGATAGACTGACGATGATTCGGTTAGGTAGATTCATCAATTATTGCAAGAATAATGCTATTTCGGATGAAGAGGTGTCTTATTTAGAAGATATTTACTTGAACACAAACGTTCAACGGGTAAGTAAGATAGAAGATTGTATGGCTCAAACTTACTGTATTGAGATGCCATTAACACATAAGTTTGTACAGAATGGAATAAGAGCATGGAACTGTCAAGGCAGCGGATTTGTAAGTACTATTGTAGGAATGGATACAGGAAGCTTTTACATGAATAATTGTGAGCTATTATATACAGCTTTGACAAGAGCTAAAAAATATTGTGTATTGGTTGGTAATAATTATGCCATATCAAATGCTATCAAGACTAAAGAAGTTAAAACTAAGCAAACATTCCTCAAGGGGATGTTGTTGGAACATAAGGATAAATTGAGCAAAGTAGCGTAGGAGGGTAAAAATGAGTAGTATTTATGATTTAACTGAGGATTTTCTTCAGCTGTTAGAGATGTTGGAAGACGAGGAAACTGACGAAGAAGTAATAATGGACACTATTGAGAGTGTCGAGTATGAGATAGAAATGAAAGCTGACGGTTACGCAAAGATTATGAAATCCATTGAAGGCAAAGTGGCCGGTATTGAGAAGGAAATTGATAGATTAGTGGGGCGTAAGAATACGTTTGAAAATCGTATTAAGAAATTGAAACAAAATTTGCAGATGTGTATGGAGGTAACTGGTAAACGCAAATTCACAACTGATTTGTTTTCCTTTAATATTCAGAAGAATGGTGGAAAACGGAAATTGGTGTTTGACGTACCTGAAGAAAAGATCCCGGAACAATTTAAGAAACCACAACCTGCTAAAGTAGATGGGGATGCGATAAGAGATTATCTGAAAGAAAGTGGAAACGAGGGTAAAGATGGTGGTGTTTATGGCGAATGGTTCCATTTAGCACCTCAGAGTGAAAGCTTGAGAATACGATAAAATGTGGATTTTATTCGGACGATTAGCAAGTAAAGAAAGGAGAATTAATGGAAAACAAATCAGGAGATAACAAAAACAAAATGGCAGAGGTAGCGACTTTGTGGAAATTGGAATTGGG
>Ga0153999_1000641_pt1 | contig 15003 bp, 15 predicted proteins | sample TSNC083MetaG_FD_104675 | JGI IMG/M metagenome (GOLD analysis project Ga0153999, IMG submission 104675) | Attine ant fungus gardens microbial communities from North Carolina, USA - TSNC083 MetaG | ecosystem: Host-associated > Fungi > Mycelium > Unclassified | place: USA: North Carolina, Lumber... | reverse complement strand
TAAAGCCCCTGGCCGATACCGGGAAGAACCAGATGTCCGGCCAGAGCTTCGTCCGCAAGGCGCAGCGTGTCGGCGGCCAGCTCGGGAAACTGTTCCCTTACCAGCCGCCCCCGTTCCAGGGCGGTGAGTTGTTGGTTAGCTTCCAGCGCCCGTGCCCGCAGATGAGACAGTAGGGTGGAGACACTCATTTCTTCCGGAAGAATATTTTTGATTGCAGGGTAGACTTCTGTCATGTTTTTCTCCTTTTGCTATAGGCAGGCAGGAGCGGAGGCAAATACTCCAAATCCCAGCTCTGCGCTGCGCTGCTTAAAAGCATTTATAATTTCCTGATACTCTGGCGCATCAATGTAATTTATAGTCTCTGACGGATTCCTGACTAAATCAAACAGCACCGGCGGCAGATCCGGACCATAGTACTGGTACTTAAGTGCTCCTTTTTTGATCATTAAATGTGCTCCTTCGTACTGACTGATGCTTTCATCGTCCCAGTCTTCCTGTCTGCCGTCCATAAGTCCGGTTAAGGAGCGGCTGTCCAGCCCCGGAGGGATGGGAATACTGCAAAGGTCGCAAAGGGTGGCATATAGGTCGCAAAGATTCACATTTTCGGAAATATGACGGGGAGTAAAGCGCCTTGGAAAACGGACAAACAGGGGCACTCTAACACTTGCTTCATAGAATTTGTGCTTGGCCCATATCCCATGCTCTCCCAACATTTCGCCATGGTCACTGGTAAACAGGATGATCCAGTCATCCGGATTCTGACCTGTTTCCTCAAGCTTATCAAGGATCTGCCCGATGTAGCCGTCCACTGTCTCGATCATGGCGTAATAGGCGGCTGTGGTGCGCTGTACCTCCCGTCGTGTTACATCCTTTCCTATCTCTAAGTGTTTTGTGTCCAGATAGGGGTGGCCGGATAGAGCCTGCTCCGCCCCATAGATGGGAACCCGGTTTAAATAGTATTTAAACAAGTCCTCCCGGCAGAAATAAGGATAATGGGGAAGGACAAAGCTTGCCTTTAATAGAAGCGGTTGATTCTGCTGAGGTTTGTCATAGTAAGGCGATTCAAAAATTTCCTCCAGGATATCCAGAACACCCTGCAGAGTATATTCGTCATTCACCGTATTGCGCGCATGCCCCGGACCTGAGCGCTGTACCTCCTTGGCATTGGACCAACGGTAATCGGCCTGGGTGATCTTGACCCGGGACAGCTCTTCGGTGTCAAGTCCAGGTACAAACCGTTCGGTTATGCGGCAGTCCCGGCCAATCCGGCGCAGCCATCCCTGCATCTGGTCGGATCCATTATGATGGAGCTTGCCGCAGCATACCGTATGGTAGGAGTGTTCGGAAAAGGTACGGGCAAAGGTCGGGTAAAAGGGCGGCAGGTCTTCGCCAAAGACCTGACATCCGCAGGTTCTTGGAAACTGTCCGCTCATAAGACACTGGCGGGCGGGGATGCAGATCGGGGATGGAGTGTAGGCGTGGTCGAAGATGACACTGTCTTTAGCCAGCCGGTCAAGGTTTGGAGTCCGGATGACCGGGTTTCCCGCCCAACCGGCTAGATCTGGACGGTGTTCGTCGGTCATGAGGAACAGGATGTTAGGGTGGTGTTGCTGCTGCATAGGCGATAGATTCCTTTCTTTCCATATTTAATTGAAACTGATGATAAGCTAATTATAGGAAAAGAAAAAATAACGTTCAACTATATTTTTTTGTAAAATAACAAAATTTTGCAGGCGCCAAATAAAACCAGGGAGAAATCCCATCAAATCACGTACAAAAGGATGGAAAATGGCATGGAAAGACAGCGTGAGAAAAAGAAAGGCTATTATTTGAAAGGGTTTTGGGTGAAATAAAACATAATCAAAAAAGTGTTATTTTACAATTATTAACGGGTTGTCATCAGAAAAATGGTATGGTAGCATATGTTCAGTAATAAGCACGGCCGCAATCTGATCATGATGCGGCAGGGTAAGACACAATTTAAAACCAATGTAAAAAAGGAGATTATTAAGAGATGAAGAAATCAAAACGACTGATTGCCGGTATCATGGCATCACTAATGGCTGCCTCGTCGCTGACAGGATGTTCCTCCAAGGCAACGGAAAGCACTCAACCCCAGGCGGCGAAGGATACCACTGCCGCAGAGGAAAAAAGCGAACCGGTACAGATGACATGGTTGGTGGGAGCCACCTCGGCTGAGGTTGATGATAATGCAGAAGTTGTTAAAATGATTGAGGAACGTTTCAATATAGATTTGAAAACCTGGTATGTAGATTCCAAAAAAAAGGATGAAAACTTAAGTGTTAGATTTGCCGGCGGAGAATTGCCGGACGTACTGGTAATAGATAATCTAAGTCAGCTTCCGAATTATGTAGACGGAGGAATCATTGGTGAGATTCCTATAGACTTGATTCGTGAGAAGGCACCCAACTATACAAAGGTTGCAGATGCCTATGATGACGGATCACTGTGGAGTACCCTTGTCTACAATGGTAAGAATTACGGTGTGACAAATCCCATGGATGCTGTTCCTCTGGCTATGTTCTGGAGAAAGGATTGGCTGGATAAGCTGAGTCTGGAGATTCCCAAGACCTTGGACGAGTATGAAAAGGTTCTGACTGCATTTGTGGAGCGGGATCCTGACGGAAACGGAAAGAAGGATACGGCTGCCATGGCAGAGCGTACCTTCGGTGCTGTCTTTGGGGCTTATGGCCTGCGCTGCGTGACCGGAGGCAACCCCCGCTTTAAGGTAGAGGAGATGCAGTTGGGTGAGGATAATGTACCGTTTTTTCCCTATATCCAGCCCCGGGCTAAGGAAGCACTTACTAAGCTTAACGACTGGTATAACAAGGGCATCATTGACAAAGAATTTATTACCGGTGAAAACCACGGCGGATATGGATGGTTGTCTCATTCTTTCATGAACGGGAAGATTGGCTTGACCTCCGCGCAGCCTTATCATTACTTAACTGCCAGCAGTGATACCAAAAATGAGGAAAACTGGGGTGTCTGCATGGATGAGTTCAAGGGTCTCAATCCCGATGGAGATATCGTGATCGGACCGGCGCCTATCGGACCAGACGGACAGTCTGGAACAGAGGGCTGGAATATAACCGGACGGATGACCTGCCTGACCACGAAGGGAGCCAGTGATCCACGCATTGTCGACGCTTTCCTGGCTATGCTGGATGCATATTACTCTGACATGGATTATGCGAGACTAGTTAACTTTGGAATAGAAGATAAGCATTGGAAAATGACAGACCAGGGACCCATCAGAATCATAGAAGGCATAGACTTGAGAAAAGAAGGCGTACTTCAAGTGGATTTTGGCAGTACTGTATCATTTGCAGAGAATGTGACACCGGAGAAGAAAAATTTTGGCCATGAAGTGACCGGCAACGGATATTACCGCTTCAATGCCCCGCCGGTAGAAGAGGTTTCCAACGTCATAGCTACCCTGGATTCCCTCACCAACCAGGCATATTTTGATATGATTACAGGTACAAAGCCGATCGACTACTTTGATACCTTTGTCGAGGAATTCAAAAAGGCAGGTGGAGAAGCAGCAGAAAAAGCAGTTCAACAGGCTTATGCCGAGAAACTTGATGCAGTAAAATAACTAATCGAACATGGTTGGCAGCTGTGAGGAAAAAATTCACAGCTGTCCATCTAACGGAGGAATTCATATGACAGCAGTTACAGCGAAGAGGAAGGCCATCAAAAAAGGCTTCCTGTATAATATGTCACATTATAAGGAATACTACATTATGCTGATTCCCGGCATTCTTTTTTTTCTGGTATTCTGCTATGGCCCCATGTATGGTCTGATAATCGCGTTTCAGCAGTATTACCCGCTTAAGGGTATCAGTGGCAGTTCCTTTGTGGGACTTAAGCATTTTAAGGCGCTATCCAGTGATCCATTTTTTTTAACAGTACTAAAGAATACACTGATTATCAGCTTTTATAAGCTTTTAATCTGCTTCCCGGCACCTATCATCTTAAGTCTGGTTTTAAATGAGATTAAATGTATGCCGTTTAAGAAGTTTGCTCAGTCGGTTTCCTATTTGCCTCATTTCGTTTCCTGGGTTGTGGTGTCCGGAATTTTCATCGAATTCCTTTCCCCATCCAGAGGTCCCATCAATATTTTGCTGCAGAACCTGGGGTTGGAGTCCATCTTCTTCGTTGCGGAACCCAAGTGCTTTCGGGGTATGCTGGTCATGTCAGGCCTATGGAAATCTATCGGCTGGGGCTCTATCGTATATCTGGCGGCAGTGACTGCGGTGGATCCTGCGCTCTATGAGGCGGCGGAAGTGGACGGCGCCGGCAGAATCAAGAAAATCATCCATGTGACCCTTCCGGCGCTGGCGCCTATCATCACGGTTATGCTGATCATGGAGTCCGGCAAAATATTAAACGACAGCTTTGAGCAGGTTTATAACTTCTTGACCCCCAGTACATATTCCGTAGGTGACGTGGTTTCCACCTTTGTTTACCGCATGGGAATCCAGAAGATGCAGTACAGCTTCACCACAGCAGTGGATTTTTTCAAGAACACGATTTCCTTTATTTTGGTGATCCTGACCAATTATGTGGCCAGAAAAACGAATGACTACGCATTATGGTAAGGAGGATAGAGATGAAAAAGAAAAAGAATTATAACGGCGAGTTAGTTTCTGTCAGAAAAAGAAGGAGAAGTCGGGAAGACTGGATCGTGGATGGCTTTGCCTATGGAATGGCAGCCTTATTGGTGGTTGCTATTATCATCCCTTTTATGCAGGTAATCACGATTTCCATGAGTCCGGCTTCGGTGGTTAATGCCTCAGGATTCCACTTGTTTCCCACAGTATTTGATTTTTCAGGATATATAAAGATTGCTACAGATAATAATTTCTGGCACAGCTATATAAATACCATCCTGCGGGCTGTCATAGGAACGTCCTGCGGTGTGCTGATTACCATCATCACTGCTTATCCCTTATCTAAGGTAAACCTCCCCTACCGGAAGGGATTGATGCTGTTTGTGGTATTTACCATGTATTTTTCGGGGGGAATGATTCCCAAATATTTACTGATCAAGAACCTTCATCTGACCAATAATTTCCTGGTTTACATTTTACCCTGCCTGATCACTGGCTTTGCGCTGATCATTACGCGTAATTTTTTCATGAGTATTCCGGGAGAACTTGAGGAGTCGGCGAAGATCGACGGGGCGACGCCCTGGCGAGTTCTATTTAGTATTTACCTGCCCTTATCAAAGCCGGTGGTGGCTACTATCTCCTTATGGTACTGTGTACAGCACTGGAACTCCTGGATGGACAACATGCTCTATGTGACCGAGAGCAAACTTTACGTCCTTCAATATGTGCTCCAAACCATCCTGGCCTATGGCCAAACGGCGGACATGGATACTATGACGGACATGATCATCCATACAGAGACCATGAAAATGGCGGCTTTGGTACTTACTCTGCTTCCGATCGTCTGTACCTATCCGTTTTTGCAGAAGTATTTTGTGAAAGGTATGTTAGTAGGCTCTGTCAAAGGCTAAGACAGACAAGCGAAGAAAAGTATGCTACAATAGAATAGCAGCAACTTTGGGGGAGGCTATCCGTGACTAAAAAATTTTCCATATTTTATATTCTATTGTGCATCAATCTTTTTAGTATCATTATTCTGTCAGGATTTAATTATTTTGTATTTCACAGTATGAATAATAAGGCCTATCTGGAAAGCATTGTCGACTATAACACGCGGGTTATGAACCTGGCATTTAAGAATATTGACAAGCAGGTGATGCATTCATTAACCGAAATCCCGCAACTTTATTTTTCGGATGTGAAGACCAACGAGCCTATCTTTCTGCCTCAAATGCAGTCAATCAGCGGTTCACCCAAAGATATTTTGGCTTTACAGATGAAGATGGGAGAGATACGGAAGGTATACCCTTATGTCGTCAGCCTGGATATTTATTATGAAGACACGAAGACCGTCATTACGGGATATGACAAGATTCACTTTACCTCGGATGAGACAGAGGTGAACCAATACCTTCCCTGGTATTTTGATTTTAAGAAGCTGAGGGTAAATCAGTACATTTTCCCGCTTTCCAATGCCGACTATCCGACGAAGCAGCCGGTTCTTACCTATGTTAAACGAGTCTCCTGGCCGAAATGGAAAGGAAAGAGTGTTGTGGTTGCAATCCATATCTCACCCGACAGCCTTAAGGATTACATTGATATGAGCAGTGGAGACTTTATTCTGGCGGACGAAGCATGGAGGGTTCTTTACCAGTCGGGATTCAGTGCGGATCGGGGAAGAGATGAAGAAATCCTGAACAATCTAAGTAAGATTTCTCCAGTGGAGAAAGGAGGGGAGACTGACCAGCCGGTGCAAATGAAGCTGAACGGCGAACCAACCATGGTATTTTCCGGATTTTCGATGCTGACAAGGCTCAACTATGTCTATTGCATGCCAGAGAGTACATTTCTGGCAGATTATAATGTAACAAGCAGGATGTTTCTGCTCAATTTTGCGATATCGGTTTTCTTTAATATCATGGTTCTGGCAATTGTTTCCTACTTGAATTACTATGTGTACCACAAGCGGGTAATAACGGTCTCCCGGGAAGCCGGCATCGCTATAGGCGGAGAGGGCAAGGGCTTTGACAGGTCCTTAACGGTGCTAACGGAGACGATCTCCGGCTTAAGCGAGACGGTGAAGAATTCGGAGTCATTCCTATACCAGAATGCCCTGCGTTCTCTGATTCTTAACAGGAAATCGGATCAGGCCTATGAGACGTTGTTTTCCGTCAGCCAGTATAGCCGTGTCTGCTGTTACATCATCTATCTGAAAGTACAGGAGTGGGAGGAGCTGACCTTTAAGGTACTGCAGGATGAGTTTAACAGTCACGGCATCTCCGGACAGGTTTTTTTTACCACCCTGAATAAAGGAGAATTGGCTGCAGTTACTGTGTATAACGGAGAACACGAAGAGCAGGTGCAGGCAATCCTTCTGGAGATTTTAAAACGTTACGTGGAGGTTCTTGGCTTCGTCTGCGGTGTGCCCCAGGATATGGATCCGGAGAACTTGAGGAAGAGCTTTTTGAGCGCCAGCGAGGCCGCCCGCTACCGGTTCATCTATTCCGGAGAGATTCTGCTGTTTTGGGAAGTACTTAAGATACCTGAGAGGAAAGGCAATGGCAGCCATCTAAAACTATTCGCAGCGATAGAAAAGGATGTCAACAGTGAAAATATCCTGGATTTCAAATACCATGTTGAAATGCTTAAAGTATCCTTCCTGACGGGCAATTATACCATCGATTACTGCATATCCACCCTTCGCGACCTGGTGACACTGCTTTACCAGAACATACAGAGATATCAGTTGGATATGCTTGTTGTATTTGGTTATGATATCCGGGAGTATTATAAGCAATTGACCGATATAGATGCCTACTGTGAGTGGGTGGTAAAGATCTGCGAGGTGATGCTGACGAACATCCGTCAGAAGAAAAGGCCGGAGAACGGGGATCTTAAGGAAAGGCTGGAACAGATCATAGGGGATCATCTGGAGCATGATATTTCCCTGGATTATCTTTCAGATAGCCTTTCTATACGGTCAGATGTGTTAAGCCGGATGTTCCGGCAGTTGATGGGTAAAGGCTATACGGAATATATCAGGGAAAAGAAATTGAACCGGGCGCTGGAGCTGATCGACCAGGATTACAACATGAAGGAGATTGCTTCCAGACTTGGTTACAGCTCCTCCCAGTATTTTATTAAATTATTTAAAGAAACTTACGGCGTCACGCCTTTCCAATACAAGAAGAAAAAGAAGGCCGGGAAAGAAGGGCAGGATATGAATTTATGAAAAATTCAGAATTTCATCGGGATAATTTGATCGTCATTGCCGCGGATCAGCTGCGCTATGATGTGCTGGGACTTGGAGTAACGCCTAATTTAGATCAGCTTATGGGGGAAAGCGTGGTATTTGACCGGGCTTACTGCGCCAGCCCCTTATGTGTCCCTGCCAGAGGAGCGCTGTTTACAGGAACCTATCCGGGACGGAACGGGAGCCTCATTAATGGCTGGTTCAAGCCGGAGAAGGCCTACGCTAAAGTGAGAGCCGACATAGACAACCTCTATGATATGATGGAACGGCTGGATATGGAATGCATCCATAGTGGGAAGCAGCATCTTTTTATAGAAGGTGAGCCGCTGGAGAAACGCTCGGAATCCAGAACCAAATGGTTGACTACCGAGCGAACCTATAAGGAGTACTTAAATGAGCAGGGGAAGCGTCAGCCTGGGGGAAAACGGTTCCGCACCCAGGTTCCGGAGATGTTCGGTGGTACCTATACCCAGGTGCGCAGCTATTCGAATGCTTCTACCGGTATATATGAAGAAGGATATTCATATTATTTCGATGGCTATTTTACCGACCGGGCTGTGGAAGCACTTGAGGAAATGGCTACAGATAAACCACTGTTCTTAAGCATGATGCACTTGGCACCCCATCCACCGTTTGATGTCCCGGAGCCATGGTATTCCAGAGTCAAGAAAGAGGATGTCTGCCTTCCGGAGAATACAGGGATATGGTATCTACATCAGTCCCCGCTGCAGAAATATAATTTAACCGGAGTGATTGGCAGCCAATATTCCATGGATGAGTGGAAGGAGGCCTTTCGCGTTTACTTAGGCCTGGTAGCACTGTTGGATGATTGCGTGGGACGGGTGATCGATGTGTTAAAGCGGAAAGGCCTCTATAACCATTCCGTCATTATCTTTACGTCCGACCACGGAGAGATGTTAGGGGCACATCGACTGTTCCAGAAGATGTGCATGTATGAGGAGTCGGTAAGAGTACCGCTTTCCATACGCCTTCCGGAAGGAAAAAATGGAGGCAGGCATATCAAAATGCCGATTAGCCACATTGACCTTCTGCCTACTATATGTGATTGTTATTCAATATCCCCCCGTCACAGGATGGATGGGCGCAGCCTCAAGGATATATTGACAGGGTATGAAGACCTGGAAGGGCTGCCTGTGTTTATCCAGTATGACGGAAATGCGTCGAGAGGCAATTTCGGCCGCTGCGTGGTAGTGGGGAAAGATAAGCTGATCGTAGATATGTTTAAGGATGAGACGTATTTAGAGCTCTATGATTTGGATCAGGATATATTTGAAACTGATAATCTGGTTTTTCAGGAACAATATGATGAAAGAGTGAAGGAACTCCTGGCACTGTTAACAGAACATGAGAAAGAGATCGGGGATGGAGTACGGATTCCGGAGGTGGATTTGGTGCAGTTACGGGATCACTATCAGTAAAATATTACGTGGCTTTGGGACGATCAATACCTGGCCTTGTACCTGGTTTGCAGCACGAGTTACTGGCGGAGGAGCATTTTAATCAGCATTTACAGTGATGAAAAACGGTCAACTATGGCGCGATCAGCTATGGTAATGTAGGGGCAGATGTGATTATTTGCATTCACAATGTCTCTAGCTGGCGGTAGTTTCCGACTTAGCTCCAATAAAGCTCCGGAAGCCTTTAATTATAAGGCTTTCGGAGCTCAACTTTTTTTACCTAACTTTTCAAAAGATATGTTTCAAGTCCCTGTAGTTTTATGATTTCTTCTGTGATATCATCTACTTCTAAGTTTTTCCTGATATTCCTCAAGCTTTTGGCGGCATTTCTCATGGTTGATCAGTACCCCCTGCATTTGCCCTCTATTATTGCCCCTGTCAAATACAAGCGTAATATCCGGATCATTACCAAACATATTCTTGTAACGTTCTTTCAGTTTTTTCACTGCTGTGGCAAATTGTTTGGAATCGGGACTGTTTCCCTCGTAGTTTTACAAAATAGGGGAATTTCATCTTCACCAGAAAGCATTAGGGAAAGACCAATGATACGCAGGTCGTTTTGCTTCTCCTTGCTATGTCCACACTTAGCCAGTTCTGACTTTTTATTTGCAAGATGGTATTCTTGGTTTAACTTTAAAACAATAATGATTTCTATTGTCATAATGCGGATTTTATCCTATAATATAACGGATAAGTAATGAGGGGAAGATTTTATTCTTATGAGGTATGGGAAATCTTAAAGCGGAGTTTGCTTTTACCAATACCACAGTAATATAAAATGCGAGAATAAATGATTAAGAATGGATTTTTTAAGAGTAATGTTAACTATATTTCTTATATCTGTTATGTGTCTTGGTACTGCCATACCGGCATTCGCAACTGGGGTTCTGTTTAAAGGAACGGAAGATAAACCTGCCTATGCGGTAATAACGAAAAGGTTGAAGATGCCCGAAGGAACTAAAACACCGGAAGTAACCTTTACCTTTACTTTTACGAAGAAAAGCGTTGACGGGACTGAGTTGGCCAGTGATTCAAACGCAATGCCGGCAATTAAACCAGCTGCTGTTACCTTTACAGCCAAGAATATAGGCAATATCGCGAGTGGCGTAAAAACAGTTGGAAAGCAAGTGATTTCTGGTGCTGCCTTTCCCCATGCTGGTGTTTATGTATATGAGGTTACAGAGAATCAGAATGTAACAGGATATACACCCGGCTATAACGAAACTTTTAATTTCTCATCTGCAAAATATGATGTAACTTTTTATGTGAAAAACGGTGAGAATGGTCCGTATACAGCAGCGGTCGACCAAAAAATTGTTGTCAATGACATTGAAAACGTAACCTCCAGTGTGAACACTAAGGTGTATTCAATTCCAACTGGTTGGTGAAAATAAAAACAGTGCCGCATTTACTAATACCTACCGGACGGTTACACCAACCGGCGTGGTTATTAACAACCTTCCTTTCATTTTGATATTACTTCTGGTGGCAGGAGCTTTGATAGGATTTATAATCGTTAAAACCAGAAAAAGGAGCCGTCGGGTTTCCGGATATTAAAAGTGATAAAAACGTACAAAGGAGTGATAGAATTATGAACGTTCGAAGGATCGTGCCGGATAAAATGAAATCTATGTTATGTCTGCTATTCACCTTCCTTTTGACCATGGCATGTTCTGGGGATGTTGATGCCGGAGAGACAGCTGAAGTCACTCTATGGGTAGAGCAGGTTTTTATAAATAACAGCTCCCGTGATGTGAACAATGTGTTTGCCTATGAGCTCGTATCCCTGGACAAAGGAAATCCGATGCCGTTGGGGGCTTCAGGCGGCACCTATTCCTTTAAACAGGCTGGAACTAGTAGTGGCAGTATTCCGATTACCTTTACTAATGCCGGAATTTACCAGTACGAAATGAGCGCGAATACGTTAACTTATACAAACGGATATTCGTACGATCCACAAGCCTATAAGATTATGGTTTTTGTAAAAATGACAGATGGAAAATTATCGGCGCAGATTGTAGTAAAAACAAGCAGCGGCGATAAATCAGACAGTATCAGTTTTAAAAACACCTACACTCCGCTTGCCAGCGATCCGGAACTTATGGAAGATCTGCCGGTGCAAAAAACTGTATCCGGGAGTCCTTCCGGTCCCCGGGACTTCACCTTTACACTGACGTCCAGAGATACAGCGGCTCCTATGCCGAAAGGCAGTATCAATGGTGTTAAAACGGTAACCATTGTTGGATCAGGAGAGGCGCAATTCGGCACATGGGCATATACTGCCGAAGGTACTTATTATTATGATATCACGGAAGTGAGTTCCTCAAATACGGGCTATACCTATGACCAGTCTGTTTACACGATTACTGATGTTGTAAAGGATACTGATGGTCGGCTGGTCGTTACACGGACTGTTACAAATGAGTGGAACAAGCTGGTGGGATCTTTCATTTTTATCAACAAGTATAACAAAAGGGGAAATGGCGGAGGCGGAGGAGGCAAAGGAAATGTGACTTCCACAACTGGTACAGGTGCGACAGAAGCTGGTATTGAAGACAATATTTTAAATGACGGCAGTATTATTGATGGAAAAGATGCTCAGAACGACGGCAGTATAAGCGTTGGGGGCAATGTTCCAAAAGTCGGTGATGATGTAAGAATAGAATGGTATACTAAAATATTTTGTCTCGGTGCTGTCAGTACAGCCGGTTGTATTATTTATTTGATTTGTTACGGATGCACGAAGAAAAGAAAAAAACATGATATGGCGGCAGGGTATGAGTAAACGGAAAAAATTAATTACAACGGCAGTGTGGATTCTTCTGGCCGTTTCCATCTGCGTCACGCTGTTTTCCGGTTATAAGCTGTGTGAGGGGCTGCAGATCTATAAAGAAGGTGATCAGAGCTATGAAATTCTTAAACAACAAGCCCGGCATCAGGAAGACCGTGAGAATAATGAGGAGCGGACAGAAACACAGACAGATATTCCGCCTGTCTCTATCGATTTTGAAACATTAAAAAAAATAAATTCCGATGCTGCCGCGTGGCTGTACTGTCCGGATACCCCAATTGACTATCCGGTTATGCGTTCAGATGATTATGACTGGTATCTTCATCATCTTCCGGATGGAACTTACAATGCCAACGGAACACTGTTTTTTGATTATAATTGTCCGGAGGATTTCAGCGGCCGTTTGAGTATCATTTACGGGCATCATATGAAATCAGGTAAAATGTTCGGCTCATTGAAAGGATATAAGAAGCAGGAATATTTTGAACAGCATCCCAGTTTATATCTTTACACGGAGCAGGAAAATTATCGGATCGATCTGATATATGGTTTAGTAATAGGCGCCGGGAAATGGCGTGAGAGGGCGTTTATGTACGAGTTAAACCTGGAGGAACTTCTGGAATATGCTTCGGCAAAAACAACCTTTAAAAGCGATATGGAATATACGGGCAGTGATAAATTTGTTGTGCTCGCAACTTGCAGCTATGAGTTTGATGATGCCCGGTATATCGTGATCGGTGTTTTACGGCCGGAGGCTGTGCTTACAGCCTGCAAAAGGTAGTGAAGAAAGGATGTATGCTTACGATTGAGCGCAGAGAGAAATTAAAAGAAATTATCATAAGCAAAAAAACAGTAACGGTTGCAGAAATGGCACAGAAATTTTCAGTCAGTACAGAAACGATACGAAGAGACTTTGAAGCATTGGATGGAGAGGGGGTTCTGATCAAGTCTTAGGCGGAGCTACGCTGGCTCCTAAGAAAAATGTGCTTGTTTCTCAGTGAATCATATCTGAAATTATGCTGGAAGAAAAAAACGTATGGCTCATACGGCGGCAGAACTGATTCGCCCGAATGACTGTATTTTTCTCGACCATTCTACCACTGTTTTTACCATGTATCAGTATCTCTTGCAGATGCCTTTGGTCGTTATGACAAATTCTCTTACTGTGATGCAGTTTTTCTCCGAGGCAGATAATATTCATCTGTGTGTAACAGGCGGAGACTTCCAAATAAAAACGGATTAAGCGTGAAATTATACGATAAAGTTATGACTTGTGATAAGGGAAATGAATTGAAAAACGCAGAAGACAGATTTAGGAATAAAAATGAATAGCATCTGACTGTAGAAAATGCAATAAATTATCAATAACATCATTGCTCAAATTGTTGACAATAACTAAATATAATAATATAATAGGTGATGTTAACTTCGAATGAGTAAGCTGCAGCTACTTAAAAAATTACGTGAGGAAAAAATGAAAAAAATTAATTTATTAAAAGCAATCACAATTATCTCAACGCTTTCAATATTGTCAACAGCTTGTGCAGCTTCAGATAATCAAGCGGGTGCAGCATCTCAAGCGAGTGAAACAACTCAGGCTTCTGAAACATCTGAGGTGAGTGAAACAACTCAGGAAGAGAATACAGAGACCGAGGGGACTTCAACGGTTGAAATCACTGATATTCATAGATCTGTCTCTGTTCCTGTAAATCCTCAACGGGTTATATCATTGGATAGTAGAACTTATGAAACGTTATCTGACTGGGGAATCAAATTAACAGCTGTTCCAAAGGACGTTATGCCGGCGGATTCACCATATGTACTTGATGATATGGTTCAAAATATTGGAAATCATCGGGAGCCAAATCTTGAAATTATAGCTGCTGCAGACCCTGAGCTGGTAATTATTGGTCAAAGGTTTGCATCTTATTATGAAGAAATTAAAGAACTGGTACCAAATGCTGCAGTTATTGATCTTAATATTGATGTTTCTAAAGAGGCAGCTACACCTGGTGCCAACTTGGTCAACGGACTCAAGGATTCAACACTCATCTTGGGGCAGATATTTAATAAGAACGAAGAAGCTGAAAAACTCGCGGCTGATTTTGATCAGGCTATTGAGAATGTCAAGTCAACATATAACGGATCGGACACAGTCATGGCTGTTGTGGTTTCTGGCGGAGAAATTGGATTTTCAGCTCCTGGTACCGGTCGTGTTTGGGGTCCAATGTTTGAAATTTTCGGATGGACTCCGGCACTAGAGATTGACAATTCAACGACCGACCATAAGGGGGATGATGTTTCTGTCGAAGCAATTGCGCAAAGCAACCCTGATTGGCTTTTAGTTCTGGATCGTGATGCCGGAACCTCTTCAGCAGGTGATTCAGTTCCTGCACAGGATGTCATCAATAACTCACCGGCTCTTCAAAACATAACGGCGGTTACTGCTGGACATATTGTTTATGCCCCGGCTGATACGTACACAAATGAATCCATACAAACCTACCTTGAACTATTCGAAGAACTCGCAAAGGCATTGGTTGAATAGTATTTAAGTTACCCTGCAGGAAGAGCTTAAAATGGTTCAGGCCTGGATTGATATTAAAAACTGGGGACTGAAAAACCATATCCAGCTGCACACGGATATTCCGGAAGAATTACGGGAATTTAAGGTGATTAAGTTCTGCCTGCAGCCGCTCACGGAGAATGCGGTACTTCAAAATTCAATACCAGGCAGTTATTCAATTGTCAATGTTCCATATGTTTACGCTGCTTGTAACCGTGATGTCAGTACTGCTGGAATTGTATTCATAAATACATCCACCAGTTCATCAATCTTTT
>Ga0153999_1000640_pt1 | contig 15018 bp, 15 predicted proteins | sample TSNC083MetaG_FD_104675 | JGI IMG/M metagenome (GOLD analysis project Ga0153999, IMG submission 104675) | Attine ant fungus gardens microbial communities from North Carolina, USA - TSNC083 MetaG | ecosystem: Host-associated > Fungi > Mycelium > Unclassified | place: USA: North Carolina, Lumber... | reverse complement strand
TTCCATGTTGGACTATTATCTGAAAGTCTGTGAAAACTAGAGAACCGCCTTGGTACCGAACGGTATGCCAGGTGGTGTGGGAGGTCGGCTAACCAACTAATGGTTAGCCTCCTACCCGATTTAACTTATAGAGACCGGACACTTGATAAGAATCAAGGACAAATAATAAAGGGAGTTATATTTTTCAGAAATGAAGGATGTAGCTCTTTTTTTATTTCTACAAATTCTATTTATAAGGAGGCATCATGTTAATAACGTATAAGCTAAATGGAAAACCGGCCTGCTACGATCCTGATAATTCTATGATTGTTAGCAGACCAAAACCGGAACCTCGTCCAAGTGGGCCGTTTGTAAGTTGTGGGGATTGTCCGTATATATCCCAGGGGTTTATCTGCTTTAGCAAAGAGGGTGACTGCATGAGAACTTATATGCAGAACATTCGGAAGAAAAACAGAAGGACGATTGATGAACCAAGATGAAGAGTGGATGGTCTGCCATAAAGTACCATTGAATTTCTGGATTATAGCTAAGATTAGGAAAGCAATCACGGGAAAGAGAGAGGGGGTTACTTGCAATAGTTATGTTGTCAGTCGAAACTTTACAAACATTAGATTTATACGATATAGACTGAAAATGGTTTCGGTTAGACGGTTAGAGCCTGGATTCATCGCTAAAAATCGGAATTGATTCCAGTTAGCTGCTCAGAGCTAGGAGCTGTAGCCGGGAAGATAAAATGAAACTGGTTCAGATCAATCAGTGAGAACCCAGAGCAGTGGTTGGTAAAATCAAAGTGGAACTGGTTTCGAAATTGCATGTAGGAAAAGCGGATATAATATAATAAAATCTCTTATTGATAGATGGTAATAATTGGTATATAATTTAAAAAGATTAATTAGTGATAAAAGCTATAATGTGCAATTCAAGCTAAAGTTACAGATGTCTCAAATAGCAATAATGGAAATCTCGGTTTGCAACCTACTGATGATAATAAACAAACTGAAACGGAGAAGAAGATGTGAAATTCATTATCAACATGATAAAGGCTAAGTTGCCTTTTAAAATACAGAAAAAGAAAGCTGAAACAGAATATACAGATTTAGCTCCTATTGACAAAATTGAAAATGGAGCGGAGTATCTGAATGCTTTGGAATGGGCTCTAAGCAACAAAAGAGTTAATAATATAGCTCTTGCCGGTCCTTATGGTTCAGGCAAAAGTAGTATTATTGAGACCTATTTAAAACAGCATCCACTGGTTGAAAAAAAAGCTCTTCGTATATCAATGGCAACATTTGTTGAGAACGTAGTTGACAAGGATGGAAAACCCAAAAAAATCAATATTGGGCAAGACGAAATTGAGCTTGGAATTCTTAAGCAACTTTTTTATAAAGTGGACTATAAAAAGATTCCACAAAGCAGATATAGAAAGCTCCATAGAATTGGACGGAAACATATCTGGGGATGCTTGATTGGGTTGAGCATCATAATCTTTTTGATGGGATATATTTTCTTCCCTAAGATATTTAATGATACTGTAGAAAAAATTGTTACAGCTGGTTCTTCTATTGGAGTTTCATATGAAGTTTCTCTAATATTGTTCGGAATTATGGTTTTAGGGATACTTGAAGTTTTTGCTGTTAAGTATCGTTCAATTACATCTCATTTCAAAGTTAAAGAGATAAAGCTTCCAATAGATGCTACTGTAAAAAGTGGAGAAGACTCAAATGAAACTGTTTTTAATAAGTACATGGATGAAATTGTCTATTTCTTTGAAGAAACAAAATATCGCTTTTTATTTTTTGAAGACCTTGACCGTTTGGAAGATTCCTCGATATTTGTTCATCTTCGTGAATTAAATACATTGTTAAATAACTATAGTGCTATAAAAAGACCGATTGTATTTGTGTATTCTGTTAAGGATGATATTTTTTCAGACACCGATAGAACAAAGTTTTTTGAGTTCATTATTCCCGTGATACCAATCATTAACTCAACAAATTCTGGGGAAATTCTTTTAAAAAAGCTTAATGATTCAAATAAAATTGGGATGAAGCATGATATTTCCCAAAGCTTTGTATTGGATGTTTCTCCATTTATATCGGATATGAGAATCCTCCAAAACATTTATAATGAATTCATTGTTTACAAAAAAACTCTCCGTACAGAGCAGGGATTAAAATTGTTAGATGAGCTTATGATGGCTCTGATTGTTTTCAAAAATCTCTATCCTCGTGATTTTGCAGATATTCAGATGGAGCAAGGAGTTATCAAACAGGCATTTACTGATAAGCAAAAATATTTGCGGCTGAAGCAGGACGCAATTCGATGTGAAATAGATGAATCAGAAAAAGTGTTGGAGGGAATACAGTCTGAGGCACTTAAAAACATTAAAGAATTGAAAATTACATTATTGTGTGAAATAACAAATTGGCAGGGCATGGCCACTCAAATTACTCCTAACAAAGGTTCCGCTATTAGTGCAAGTATGGTCATTCAAAACAATTTTGACTTATCAACGTGGAGCAATTCAAACCAATGCTTAGCATATTATTATAATTGGAGAGGAGATGGAGGGTATTCGTTCTCCTGTGGCGGGTTTTCAGAGATATGCTCGTCTTACTTAAAACGAGAAAAAAGAATTAAGTTGATTGAAGAAAGCCGTATTGCGGAAGAACAGAGAAAAGTTGAAAAACTCAAACTAGAGCTTCAAGATATTTCTGGTTGGTCACTGAAACGAATCATCGAACAATTTGGTTCTGAAGAAGTATTGTCTGACCAAGTGCAAAAGAATAAATTGTTGGTCTTTTTGCTCCGCAGAGGTTATATAGATGAAAAGTATGTGAACTATATCAACTACTTCAAAGGCAATACTGTTACTAAGGAGGATATGAATTTTATTCTTTCAGTAAAAAATATGGAGCCGCAGGCTTTTAACTTCGGTTTGACCAAAACCTCTATGGTAGCTCAAAGATTGCAAGTATATGAGTTTGGGCAAAAAGCAATTTATAATTTTGACCTTGTTGAATCTATGCTATTTATCTATAAAGTAAACGCAGATAGCGAATATAGAGAATTACTAAAAGCATATGCAAATAATATGAAGAAAGATGAAACTGGTGAAGAATATATAGGAGAATATGTACCATCGTTAGCAAGTGCTAATTGCTTTTTGGAATTATTCGATTCTTTCAAGCTTGATATGTGGAACCATATTGAGCGTGACTATTCTGTACTCAAGCAAAAGCTTGACATTCTCTTTAAGCAGTTAGCTGATGAGGAAGAGCAAAGTTGGAAGTTTATTGATGAATTTGTAGATTTTACAGAGCATAAAAGTTATTTCATCAAATTGCTTGCTTCTATTTGGCCTACTATGTGGGGATATATAGCAGAAAATGCAGTGTTAACCTACGGAAGAAAAATCCATTATCTTGAGCTGCTGATTTCAAATGTAGATATTGATATACTTATTTCAATAAATAATAATAATGATATGAGTGTCTTCCTAGAGCAAAATGAAGACATACTTCAACAATTGGCTTCCGTAGAGAATAATAAAGTTATTGCTGTAATTGAGGCCATACATGTGATGTTTAGAAAGGTTTCAATAGAGAACGTGCCAGAAGATGTGCTGGATTATATATTCGACAATAATTGCTACGAACTGAATCCTCTTATGATTCAGCATATTGTGGAATACAAAAACAAAGCCCTGGTTCCTGATTTGGAATCTAAAAATTACACAACGATTATCAAACTTGGCTATGCCCCTCTAATTGAATATGTTAGAGATAATCTTGCGAAGTATATTGAGACAATTGTATTGGTTGAAAAACGAGCTTTTGATGAAGAGGAGCAGATTCTTGATTTGTTAGGGCGCAGCATTGATAATCAAGCGCTATGTATTAAGATAATTGAGCATGAAGAATTCTGCATGGCCGATATCACATGCTGTTGTAATGACCAAATAACCGAAAAGAAAACTGCAGTAAAAGAAATATGGGATGCATTGCTGGAAAATGACAAGATTCTTCCCGCATGGGAAAATGTAAATAGATACTGGTCAGTGTTCAAATTCACTCGGAGCTTACTTGATTTTATGGAAAGCCATATTGAAACCTTAGCAAGTGCTGACAGTCAATATATTAGTGATGATTTCATTCGAGGATTTATTAGTACAGAGATTGCTGATGAAGCATTTAAAATCCTATTGCCATGTATCAGGATGAATAATTTTGACATTACACTGGACTCTGTTGCCGAGAGCAAAATATCTATTATGATTGGCTGTAAATATTTTAAATTTACTGCTGTCCGTTATGAAGAGATTAAAAATTCATTCCCGGATTTGTGCTTAGAGTTTATTTTGCATAATCAGGCTGATTACATTGATGCAATTAATGATATTAAGATGGATTCTAATCTTCTTGAAAACCTGTTGTTCAGCAATAAGATTGAAATAACTCAACAACTTCTTGATACTTTTGGTACCGAGTATATGACCAACAGGATTGCAAAAAAACTGCAAGCAATGGGATTAACCATGAATTTGAAAATTTTCAATGCTGCTTGGGGATGTCTCGATGAATCTGGTAAACAGAACTTGATGCTTGAACATTTGGAGCTATTAGATGCCGATGCTATATATTCCTGTTTTACTGAACTAGAGAAATGGTATTCGGATTTTCTTGACCGAAGCAAACTGCATGGTGTTGAACTTGCGAACACACCAGGAAATCAGAAATTGGCTGAGCGATTAAAAACGGTTGATTATATCACAAGCTATCAGTTGAAGGAAAGGAGGGAATATGATTCTGTAATGGAAACTGAAAGGGTTAGGAAAGTTATTTTATGCAGAGTCAAAGCTATCAAATAGGGGTAAGGTAACGTCCAATTATGTTTATGACAGTTCAGCCTAATTTTGCAATAATTTAGAGATCCAGGTTATTCTCGGTGTCTTTATGGAAAGCTTAATAGTTGTTTTTTATGCTACGTTAAAGGGCTCTAATGACACATTGCAATAGTATAAAAATACCATAGCGATTGTCAGCATTTGGATTATAACTGTTGGGAGAAAATAATGTCTTTGGATAAGTCTTTATATTGTGAATTTTCATCTGTAAACGAAGCAGAAATGTGGGGAAATAAACACTATGGTAATTGGGCAGAAGGTTACCAAAAAAATATGCGAACACTAAATAAAATTTTTAAAATAACTGCCAGCGATGTATTAGAACGATATTGTGGCTATGATTATCAACATATTAATGCTGTTTTGCGAAATCCGGAATGCTACTATGAATGTAAAAACCTTTATGTAACAATGAGCGAAGTATTAGCTGTGACAATTATATCTGCACCTAAAGTACCTGCGAACATAGTGGTATATAGAGGTGTTCCAAGTCTATTTGTGGACAAATTATATAGAGAATATAGCCATGGATGGGTACAGGAAAAAGGATTTTTAAGTACCAGCCTTCTTAGAACAATTGACATGGATCATAATTTTGATGCTTTGTTGAGAATCTACTTGCCTAAAGGTGTCTCAGGAGCATATGTTCCATGTGTAGCCGGGAGGTCAGAGCAAGAGATGCTGATGCTTCCCAATAGTTTTATTAAGCTTACTGGGAAAAAAATTTTGACATCTCCCAAAAGAAGTTGGGAGACTATTAATGATAGACCTGTTTTTGATTGCGAATTAACATACATGGTATAAATTCAGAATACGAGCTGAACATTATCCATATTAGCAGGATTTTTAAAAAGAGTTTGAAATGAACATTATGTTTATAATGGTTAGAAACATATTGTTTTTGGTCTTGTATTTTTGAAATACATTTCGGACAAGTTTGATTAGCGTTATTAAGATTGTAACTTATAAATAGTTTAAAGCAAGTACAGGCAGAAACAACAGCCTGTATTTTTTTGCCTTAAAATTAACACAGGGCCGTTTTCCTAAAAAGAAGCGGTGTTTCCGCTTTCTTATGTTCTGCCAATATCAATCCTTTTTGGGAAAACACCCGGAAAGGAGAGTGCAATGGAAGGAGATCGGTTTATCGGATATCTGAAAACCTATCATCTCGGAGCAGAGCGTGCCATTACAAGCAAAATTTTGGAATCGCTCTTTGACATGAAAGGCAAGGATCTGCGGAATCTCGTCAATGTTCTGCGCCGGGAGGGCATTCCCATCTGCAGTGATGGAAATGGATATTTTTATGCCAAAGACGAACAGGAGATTCGTACCACCATCAAGCACATGAAGAATCGGATTGCAGGAATCAGTGTTGCCATTAACGGACTACAGCAGTGCCTTTCAAGTAAGCAGGCACCAAAGCCCAAACTATCCCGGAAGGGAGGTGATCATGTCTGAACAGCTTTATGTCATGGATTGGTGGTAAGAAATCTCTGCGGGAACTGATTGTTACATTATTCCCCCTATATTATGAACGGTATATTGAGGTGTTTGGTGGGGGTGGCTGGGTATTGTTCCACAAGAATCCTGGCAATGATTTTGAGGTTTACAATGACTTTAACGGTCTGTTGGTAAACCTCTATCGTTGTGTACGGGAGAAACCGGCTGAACTGACGGAAGCCTTGCGGTATGTGTTAAATGCCCGTGAGGACTTTGAGGCGGTAAAAACAGCCCTCGCCCGTGACAGACCGGCATCGGATGTGCAAAGAGCAGCATGGTTTTACCAGCTCATTCGTTATAGCTATGCTTCCGGGCTTACCAGCTTTGGCAGCCAGCCCCACGATATCCGTTCCAACTTTCCGCTCATCGAGCAGGCGCACCGGCGGCTTGCCAAGGTAGTTGTTGAAAACAAAGATTTCGAGAAGCTGATCCGGCAGTATGACCGCCCTGTCAGTTTTTTCTATTGTGATCCACCTTATTTTGAGACGGAAAGCTATTACAAAAATGTAGGAGAGAATGGATTTACAGAGAAAGATCATATCCGCCTGCGGGATACTCTCATCGGGGCACAGGGGAAGTTCCTGCTTTCCTACAATGACTGTGAATTTATCCGGAACCTGTATGATGCACCGGGAATTCAGATTGATGCTTATACCCGTATCAACAACATCAAGCAACGCTATGACAATGGGGCACAGTTTCCTGAAATCCTCATTGCCAATTATGACATGCAGGAGAGGGGGCGGGAATTCCCCACACAGTTGAATCTCTTTGAGATTGGTGGTTTATTAGATGATTAAAAAGCGAGGACAAATCATGCTCCTATGATGGGGCAGGTATATAAGGAGGAATTTCATGACGAAGAACAAAAACAATCATCGCCAAGTTGGGTTACCGGCAGAAATCTGTGAGGTCTGCGGTTTTGGGGAACCGGGTATTCTGGAATTTCATGTCGGGCCGGAAGCGCTGGTGATCTTGAAGGAACAGATGACGGCGTTAGAAGTCGCCTGTGCGATTGATACCTTACGCATCATGGCATCCAAATTGACAAACGCTCTTGTCGGAGCCTGCAGTTTCTGCAATAACTGTGGGGATGGAACGGCCGCAGCTTGTGCAGGGAGTTGCAAGTGTGGAGCATGTGGCCCTCACATCCAGCAGACGGACAGTGCCAGATGGGTAGCGAACTGTTCCCTGTGCCATGAATTATTGGACGATCAGCAGCAAATCCGGATTCCCGATTATCTGCTGGAGGAGGCCGGTAATCCCAAGGGCGCCAAGCTGGAAGCTTACACGGAAGAGGGCAGCGGGGAAATCACGGTTGTGGAAGCGGATATCCAGAATGACATTACCGATGTGCCGCCGGAGATTATTTCTATGCTTGCGGCTGCAGGTGTCTGCCTTGCCCATTTGGATGAACTGGTCATGGATGGTGGGACGGTCTATGGGATGTAACCGGGAGGAGGGCTCATGTCAGGAATCACCCTGAAAAATGGCCTCGTTTCCTACTATGGGAATCCGGCTGGATATACAGAAAAAGGAAGCGCCGTGGTGGACAGCATCTTTAAGAATGATGAACTGACAACCTGGTTGGCCAGCCGTTCCCTCATCCCAAAGTGGACGGATGGGGTGATGGAGCAGCTGCTGGCAGGCGGGCGGATGAAAGGAGGTGAGACCATGACACCATTAAAGAATGTCCGTATCTGGCAGCTTAAGCCTGAAAGTGATGTCCGGATGAAGTTTGTCAGCCTTGATGAGAGGGTGATGAACTTTGGGCAGCCCCGCATGGAAGATTACCGGCTGGCTTATGAAGGACAGCTTCATACCAATGACCTTGAGGAAATCTATGCCCGGTGCAACATGGACCATCCGCCAGGGTATGATGGGCATTCCTTGTCCATGTCCGATGTGGTGGAGTTATATGATGCGGATGGCAGTGAGTATCACTACTGTGACCGTTTTGGTTTTAAACAAACCGGGTTTGCATCGGATGAGCAGGCAGAAGAAATGGCACAGGCTATGAACCAAACATTTTAAAGGAGGGAAGTATTATGCCGAAAGCAAAAAGTCAGGCGGTTTCACCGCCGGTGGAGGAGAAGCAGCATCAGCCCTTGGATTACGCGGTTAAAGTCTATCCCAGTCAAGGCGATGGTGCCCAACGAGCATCAGCCAGTGTAAATATCAATGGCAGCTTTGCTGTCCGGGGGATTAAAGTGATGGAGGGCACGAAAGGGCTGTTTGTCTCCATGACCAGTTACCGCACTGGGAATGGGGAGTATAAAGACATTTGTTTTCCATGTACCACGGAGGCAAGGAAACAGTTGGATCATGCGGTTCTGGAAGCATATCAGCAGACCCAGATTCAGGGGCAGAATGTTACAAATCAGGAGACTCCGGTGCAACAGCAGGAGCAGAGTGGTCAGCCGGCCATGGCCGGAATGTAATATAGTTAGTGAATTTCATAAAACCAAAACAGGAAAAGAAGGAGATTGATTGAATGAAGAAAATGATGAATACCATGATGGACAAGGCAAACGCTATGGGCATCAAGGCTAAATGCAAAATGATGCAGTGCAAAGCATTTCTTTCCGATAATTCCGGTGAAGCGTACCTTGATTTGGTCATCATTTCTTAACTTCAGCAACACTATACAAATGTACACGATATAAATATCCATGCATCCCTTTGAGGAAGCGGAATTGAGGGGGCATGGCTTTAAGCAGAAAAGGCATTTCCCTTCTGTGCTTTATGTACACGATAGAAAATAAAAGAAAGAGGTAAATGATATGAGAAAAATGATGAATACCCTAAAGACAAGAGCTGAATTATTATATGTAAAGACTGGTCGCATCCTGATGAATAAGGATGGTTCCGGATATATAGAGCAGGCGGTGATTATATTAACAGGAATTGTGATTGGGGCTTTATTGCTGGCTGGTTTATATGCTCTGTTTGGAGATGTAGTCCTGCCAACACTGACTAAACGGATTCAGGAGATGTTTGATTATAAAGGATAAAGCATAGTTACGTCCATGATATAATCCTCACGTGCGAAAGGCACAGAAAGGATAGGATCATGGAAAAAAGATTTAAGGTAAAGAGGTTTCTGTTTGAAACCACAGGAGACGAGGTGGTCTGTCGGTTCATGCTGACTGACGGCCTCCTTCCGATGCTGGTACCCAACCAGTACATCGAAATGAAAAGCGTCAATAAGGTGGGGACCGGAAAGAACCATGCCCACAAGCTATGCGTATTTTTTAGCTTCCTGCACGAACGGTTTCAAACCGAATACGATGCAGCAACCAACCGGCAGGTGCTGGTGTTCATTGACCATCTCATCTATGGAGACCGGGGAAAATTAATGCTCCTGCACCCCCAGGCAAGTCTATGCTACAGCACGCTGTCCGGCTATGTAAGTGCGATTACCGACTTTTACCGCTGGCTTGATCAGACCTACGGCAGTGAGATGGTGTTTTATGAGGGAGAACGGCAGTGCAGGCCACGGTCTTATCTGTATGGGCAGATTTACTCTTACAAGTACAAATATCTGATTGACCGGATGCTGCCTGATGTGAAAGGCAGCCGGGAGTATATCAAATGGTACACGGATGAGGAAATACAACTGCTCTACAGTAGCTTTAACACTCTGCGGGACAAGTCGGTGTTCCGTCTGACCTTAGAGGGCTTCCGGATTGATGAGGTGTTGAGTATACGGCTGGCTGATTATCGTGCGGCAGAACGATTGATCCAACCGTCACGATCCAAGCGACGACAGACGGCTTCAAAAGGACATGAGAATAAGCTGCGTACTGTAAGGATCAGTGAACAAACCGCAAAAGTCCTGAATGAGTATCTCTTTACAGAGCGCCCATCGGCTGAAAACTCCGGTGAAGTGGTTACCGATTGGCTGTTTATCAACCTAAGAGGAAGTACTGTGGGTCAGCCGCTTGCCTACCACAACTATTTAAAGATCATCAAGTCCTGCGCTGGGCGCTGTGGACTTGGCGGTGAAAAAATCCGTACTCACAGCGGACGAAGCACAAAAGTCATGGATGTTCTGGAGCATAATGCCCTGCACCCGGAGGAAGCAAAAACAGAGATCCAGATCAAGGCGCTGTTCGGATGGTCAAGCATTGACTCCATCATGCCTTACATGAACCATAACAGCGAAATCATGGCGAATGCGGCATACAAACGGCATAAGAAAAGAGGTGATTATAATGATTAGGATTGTGAGCAGGGTCACTGCGTCTGCTGTCTGGGATGTCGAAGGGGCGGAAGTACGGCTGCAATACCGAAAAGAATATCCCGAACCGGTCATGGTGCGGAAAATTGAGCAATACCGGGAGGTCTTGAAAAGCAAAGCCTATGAGCAGGATAATAGTGGTTTGTGTGAAGCATTCCGATTCTTTGGCGGCATCGCTTTTGTTGGAATCGGATTGTCATGCCAGGATGAATTTCTTACCTGCTTTGCTTATTACGCAAGACAGTTCGCCGCTGAATGGGCGGCTGGAGAAAAGCATTTACAATCTAAGTATATCGGGTATGAGTATGTATTCGAAAAGATGCTGAAAAATGAGAAGGTACCGGTCAGCTATGACTTCCGTTACATTCTTGACGGTACTGATGGCGAAGCGTTCTGCCGGGTCAATGAACAGGCATTTGCGGAGCAATGGGCTCCGGTTCTACTCCGTTTGATGAACAAGGGCCTGTCACTTCTAGAGGTGTCAAAACGGGTTGGCGATGTGCGGGTAACAAAATACCTGATGCAGATGCCGGAACAGACAGCGGACTATTTAAAGAAGCTGGCTGTCGGTTATACCATGAGGCGAGAGCTGATCAGTCTGAATAAAATAACACACTTCATCTTCGGCGATGGGAGCCGTAGCGGTTTTCCTGGTGGAGACAGCCGTTTTTTCATGCTTTTGAATGCAATCACAAACCGGGAGATGGAAATGCAGAAGGTAAGATTTGTGGCTGAAAACCGAAAGGAGCTTGATATAACAAAGGATATATGGATTTTGTATCAGCACCATGGTACTTTTCTGAAATTTTTGACAGTGGATTTTATGAAGATAAATCAGACTTCTCTGCGGCATGAATTGAAGTGTTTCCTAAAATATCGGTTTTCCGGTCATATCAGGGTCGATGACAGAAGCTTTGGTTCCATCTTTGATGCGGTAAACAGGCTTTGCGCAGCGAACGGAAGCATCCGGCATTGTTCCGATATCGATCGTACCGATGTAAAAATGCTCCAGCTTGCCTTGGAAGCTGAAATGGAGCAGACCAAGATCATGACCATGTTCTCTGCCTGCCGCACCCTGTTCCGATATCTTTGTTCTGATGAGAATGAGAGCGGTGCACCGAAACCGCATGATAACCCTTTTGATAGTCTGCGGTTTGTCAACGCCCATAAATACTATGAGAACACACCATACATTCCGGATACCGTGATTACTGCCTTATCTGAACGGATGGAAGAGCTGAGCGAAACTCATCAGCTGGTGTTCGAGATATTTACAGAAACCGGAATGCGTGCCAAGGAGGTGGCATTTTTAGAAGCGGGTTGTCTTGAGGAGGCTCGTAATGAAAATACGTTCAAGTTAAAATATATCCCGTATAAAACGCTGAAGGCCCGCCGCCGAAACGGACTGAGTGAGTATCACAGTGTATATATTTCAATGGAGCTGGCAGAGAAGATCAGAAAGCAGATAATGGTAAGCGAGCGTCTCCGTAAAGAGCATGGTCTGCCATATATTTTTCTGCATCAGCACAAGGGATATCGGGTTTCTATGTTAAACGTGGAGTATTTTATCGTTAAAGTCAACGAGTTAATCCACAAATATCATATCTGCGATGGCAGTGAGCAGCCCTGGAACTTTACAAGCAGACAGTGCAGGAAAACCCTTGTGGTGAAGATGATTGAAAATGGCGCCACGGTAACCGAGCTTGTTTACCAGCTGGGGCATTTAAACCAGACTACGGTGATGCAATACTATGCCGAGGTGAAGTCGATCAAGCTGGCGGAACTGAACAGCGAGTTCTTCAAGGCACAGTTTGACCTTCTGCTGTCCAAGGAGCAGCTGACCGAGTTCTCTGAGGAGGAGCGCAGACTGTTGTATATGGATTTCTGTCTGGGGAACCGCCGGGTGGAGCTTGGTTTCTGTACAAGAAAGCTATGCGAAGGAGCCTGCAAGAGCCGCAGCCGTACCATTCACTGTGTGAATTGTCCGCAGCTTTGCACTGGCAGGCTGTATCTGCCTCATTGGGTCAAACTGCTTAAGTCCCAGCAGGAGCGTGTACAGGAATTGATGGAAGGCTATGAGAATGCAGGAGTTTCGGGCTATAAAGGATTCATCGAATACCAACAGGAGCAACGGCTGTTGTCCGCCTATGTAAATATTGTGACGGAGCTTGAGGAAAGCGGGGTGAGGCATCCATGAGTGACATCCTAAAGCAACAGTATATGGAGTTTTACAGGGAACACGAGAAACAGCGATACAGGGATTTTATGAGCAGCCTGTCAGACAGCGTTTCTTTTGAAGCTGACACATGGATTTGTGAGAAACGGCTTAGGAATCAAGCGCAGCTTTTAAGCAAGGTCACGATTTACTTCTCAAAGATCCCGGAGCCGTATAAGGAAATGACGAAGTACTATGCCATTCTTCGGTTATTAGAGGGAAAAGTTGTGAGTACGGTGCGCAGCGATGTGGGGAATGTAGCCGTGTTCCTGAATTTCATGGGTGATACACCTGTTTCTGCAATCACCATGATAACAGTGCCCCGTTTCAAGGAATATCTGGATGAGAGGGGCTATGCGGAAAGTACGAGAAGTGCTGTCTGGTCGGCTGTGGATATCTTTCTGAGTCAGATGAATGGCTTTGATGGCATGGCGCTGAAAAATCCGTTTTACAGCAATCCTTATCAAGCCAAACGATTGGTGGATCAGAAATATATTCCGGGATATGTAGCAGAGCAGCTCGACCGGGTATTTCTGAGAGAAGACATCCCATTGACGATGCGGTGTATCTACTGGCTGCTGCGTCTGATCCCTTCCCGCATATCTGAAATCCTGGGTATGAGGATCGACTGCATCAAACCATTTGATGGTCATTACTGTATTTTTATCCCCATGTGGAAACAGAATGGAGGATATAGGGAGCCACTTATGCGAACCATTCATATAAATGATGACGGTATCGGAGGACATTTACTGGCACTGCTTTGGGAACAACAAAAGCTGGCGATGGCATATCAATGCTATTTGCCAAAAGAAAAGCAGGATGCCCTGCTCTCATACAGGGTTCAGATAATACTAAAGGGAGTCTGGTATGCGAAAAATCGCTATGCGGTGGCATCATGGGTCCATGTCTCCTATCAGTTTAAAGAAATTTGCAAAAGATATGGTGTTCGAGATGAAAATGGTGCAGAGTATCTGGTGACATCTCATCAATTCCGACACAATGGGGTCACGGACAGGCTGCGGGCGGGCTTTACTCTGCCGCAGATTGCTGAAATGACAGCACATCACGGCACAGCAATGCTGTATGCTTCCTATGTGCACCTGAACCTGTTTCCGGAAACGATCGTGGAACCAATCCAATACGAAAAGGAGACGCAGCATCCCTATGTGATGTTTGGCGGCAGGATACTAAACATGGATGTGGTCACTGAATCAAGGCTGTTGAAAAATATTCGTTCCCATCGGGTACCGGGCGGAATCTGCGCTGATGTAACACACTGTCAGAGCGGGTTATGGAGTTGTGTTGACTGCGGGCATTTTATTCCGGAGGCAGAGCAGCTTTCGTATTTTAAAGAGCAGGTGATTGCCTGGGAAGAAAAGGCGAAGAAGTTTCATGCTGATAAGCAGATGGCTGATAATTTTGCGGATATTGCTGTTGGATTTAATAGAATCGTAGAACAATTGGAGGATGAAGGCTACCATGGAAAGTGAGAAAAGGCTGCCAGAGGGATTGGCAAAAAAACAGGAGCGTCAGCGTCAGGAATCAATCAATAAAGTCTTGCGGTCAATCGCTGATCTGAAGAATGAGGGTAGAAACGTGACGATTTCTGCACTGATAGAGTATACAGGGTTATCGCGCTCGACGTTTTCTAAGGTGCATATCCGTGAGTTGCTTGTAGAGCATGGGTATGTTCCGGGGGATAATCCGACAACATCATCTAAGCGCAAAAAGGTTAGTCCATCTGAGAGGATTTCGGAAAAGGATCATTTGATTGCGGCACTGAGAATTAAAAATACTGAATTAGAAAGCGAATGCGAGTTGTTAAGAGGTAGGTTATTTCTGGCAATGCAGAGGTAAAATGGGGTTTTAAATAAAAATCAACACCTAATTTCAAAAAAGCAAAAATTAGGTGTTGATTTTTATTTAAAATAGCATATAATATAAATGTAGAGTAGTATCAAGTCCCAAAACAAGGAGAGTATTATGCTGATACAATTTAATTTTAAAAATTACAAATCATTCCGTGACGAGGTTTCACTGGACTTGTCAGCGACTAAGATAGCAGAGCATGAGGATCATGTTGTCAGTATTGCGAATGACAAGCTATTGAAGGTGGCGGCAATATACGGTGCGAATGCAAGTGGAAAGTCA
>Ga0153999_1000639_pt1 | contig 15036 bp, 14 predicted proteins | sample TSNC083MetaG_FD_104675 | JGI IMG/M metagenome (GOLD analysis project Ga0153999, IMG submission 104675) | Attine ant fungus gardens microbial communities from North Carolina, USA - TSNC083 MetaG | ecosystem: Host-associated > Fungi > Mycelium > Unclassified | place: USA: North Carolina, Lumber... | reverse complement strand
TTTTCCCAGGCGGCTGGAAACGGCCAATTCATACGTAGTGATAATGAATCAATATTGGCAGATATGCCAGATGTGGCAATTCATCCCGCCACTTCAGAAGTCGGGGAATTCTTGCCACAATATATTAAAAAGTGAAGATAGTGCCGAATTTGCTATCTGGTGCGCCTGCAAGAAGACCAAAGTGAGGCATATTTTTCCCGATTCAAAACATCTCATATAGCTTGGAGCAGGATGATTTGTCATTTAGTTTAAGCTGAGTGTTGACTTTGCGGAAAGAGCGGCTATAATATAATTAGATATAATTTTAGCCGAAGGGAGTTGGCGTGATGAAATACATTAAAAGGCATCTGGAGGATGCTGTATTGAAACTAAGTGAGTCATTTTGTGCAATATTGATTACCGGACCTCGTCAAGCAGGTAAGACAACGATGCTGCGCACCTTGTCTGAAAAAGAGAATAAAGGGCGTGAGTATGTAAGTCTGGATGACTTGAACGAACGGACTATGGCGAAAAATGACCCTAAAATGTTTTTACAGATTCACAAACCACCGGTGTTGATTGATGAAGTACAGTATGCGCCGGAGTTGTTTACCTATATTAAAATTCACATTGATGAACACAAGGGTTCTGGTGACTTTTGGATGACTGGTTCACAGATTTTCAGAATGATGCGGGGGGTACAGGAATCATTGGCCGGGCGAGTGGCTTTGCTGCATATGTCGCCGCTGTCCCAACGGGAGACGAATGAGGTGAACAATCTACCATTTACAACAGATCTTGATATACTTCTTTCAGAAAGTAAAAAAATAACCCCCGTCACGACTCCGGAGTTGTTCGAGTCTATTTGGCGAGGCAGTATGCCAGGGATTGTCAGTGGACAATATCCTGATCGCAGTACGTACTATTCCTCTTATCTTTCTACTTATCTGGAGCGCGATGTGAGAGAATTGTCAGGGGCAATTGATGTACTCAAATTTATGAGCTTTATCACCTCCTCTGCGGCTAGAACAGGACAACTTCTCAATTATAAGGCTATTGCCGAGGATGCGGATATTGACCAGATTACAGCTAAAAATTGGGTCAATATTCTGGAAACCTTGGGGATTGTTTTCTTGTTAAATCCTTATTCCAATAATGTGCTGAAACGTACCATAAAAACGCCAAAATTGTATTTCTATGATACGGGTCTGGTCTGCTATTTAACCAAATGGAGCAGTCCTCAGGTTGTTATGAATGGAGCAATGAGTGGCGCTTTACTGGAAAACTATGTAGTTTCAGAAATTGTTAAAACCTATCAAAATGCTGCCAAAGAGCCGTTCTTGTATTATTACCGTGACCGTGATGCTAAGGAGATAGACTTGATTATTGAGGGTGACGGGAAGCTTAGTCCTATCGAGATTAAGAAGACGACCAACCCTGATAAACGCTTGACTCGGGTTTTTGGTGTGATTGACAAATCACCTTTACAACTAGGTACTGGTGCGGTGCTTTGTATGGCAGATAAGCTGAGTGCATTTGACAAAGAAAACTTAATTGTACCGGTATGGCTGATATAAAAACTACTTAACGAAGGGATTGCATTTTGTATAGAGCGTTGATATAATATACTTACATAACTCCAAAGGAATTGACAAAGTATAGTTACACAACTCCTTGGGAATAATGATATTATGGAGGTGCTTTTTATGGCTCTTATTACTGATGAACAAGTCGTTAAGGTATTACGGCGATACAATCCGTGGTGGCGTAATCCGTCCGCAATCAAAGAGGAAACTAAGCCGCAGAAACGGCTTGCATACTATGAAGCCCTGCGAATGACAAAGCATAAAACGCTCAGACGCTTTGCAGTGCTGTCTGGGGCAAGGCGTGTAGGAAAAACGACGATTATGTACCAAATGATTGATACGCTGATAGATGAGGGCATTTTACCAAAAAATATTTTGTATGTGTCCTTTGACAATCCAATTGTGAAGCTCGTCAATGTAGAGAAAGTTCTTGATATTTATGAGTCACTTTACCCTATAGAAGGGACGAGATATATCTTTCTTGATGAAATCCAGTATACAGAAAATTGGGAACTGTGGATGAAAGTGATTTACGATAGCCGAGGAGACACTCGCCTTACGGCGACCGGGTCTGCAAGCCCTGTTCTTGAAAAAGGTGCTGCTGACAGCGGCACGGGCAGATGGAGTATACTGAAAATTCCAACAATGTCGTTTTACGAATATTGTCGACTGCTACAGCTTGACGAGCCGATATTGCCCGATAAGCTACGGCTGACAAGCCTCATAAAAATGTCAAAGGTTAGACTTTCTGACCTGATGGATAGGTTTACGCCACTTGTGCAACACTTCAATCGCTATCTGATGATTGGTGGTTTCCCTGAACTGGTATTGTCGGATGATGATATGTATGCCCAGAGGATGCTCCGTGAAGATGTGGTTGACAAGGTAATCAAGCGTGATGTAATGACTCTGTTTAATATCCGAAGCCCATTGTTAATGGAAAAACTGTTTTTGTATCTTTGTATGAACTCCACAGAGATTTTCAGCGTAACCACGGCGGCAAAAGAGCTGGACAACACATCGGTTAGCACCCTTGACAGTTATATTGAGGCGCTTTCCATGTCAAACCTCATTTATCTGGCAAAGCCAATGAATGTGGGAAGCAAGGGCGCATTAAAAGGCAAACCTAAAATTTTCATTGCCGATGCCGCTATCCGCAATGCGGTCCTGATGATTGAGGATGTCCTCTCTGATGAAAAGGAACTCGGAGCCATGGTGGAAACCGCGGTGTATAAGCATATTGTATCATTCTATCAAGGCAGCACGGCACAGCTTGGTTATTTTAGAAAGGCAAAGGACAACCAAAAGGAAGTGGATGTTGTCATAGAACTGCCTCGTGAGAAAATTTTGTGTGAGGTAAAATACCGGAACAACTCTCATATCCCTGCCACCGATGCGATTGTAGAGCTTTGCAAGGATGAAGATTCCAAAGTGACAGGTGCTTTCTTGATCACAAAGCAATTAGACGATGTAGGTATTACGAAGCATGAAACAGCCGTGCCGATTCTGCGAGTACCTGCGATTGCATTCCTTTATCTTCTTGGGAAGTCAGAAGCAGAGGGACAAAACGGAAAAATGTAATGCCAAACAACTTAGCATATTTTTCTTAGTTCAAAACATCGCACTAGCTTGAATACAGAATTATTTAGGACACTTCATGATTGGTATCAACTGCGTATATTGATAACATAAGCTATTCTCAGGGGATTAAATTAAAGTTTTACGTTGTTGCATATGTCAAGACGATATCGATGCATTTTTCCATTTGTTTCTGAATATCATATTCGCCTTTATGTATGCACCAGTCATAGCAAACGCCTCTGGCATATATAAGTAATAATTTACTCAGTTCATCGGCACTATATAACGTGTTGATTTCACCATGCTTTTGGGCCACAGTTATGATTTCAATAAGTTTGCTGTAAAGAGGCTGCACAATCTGCTGCCACTTTTCGCCATGCCATCCTTCATCAGTATTATATAGTATTTTAAGGCGTTCTAAACCTGTATTATAATTCATTTGAGCATAAATCTTGAAAAATCTTGAGATTTTTTTGAAAGCATTTTCACCATTGATTTCAGTTGAAACTTTTTCAATTGCTTCATTGACAAATTGTTCGCAAATGCTTAGAATAACATCACTTTTTGAATCAAAATAATTATAAAAGGTACCGATGGAAATATCGGCCTCTTTGCAAATTTTACGAATCGTTGTATTGTTATATCCATCCCGGCTCATAACCTCCATGGCGGTTTTGAATACATATTCTCTTGTTTGTTCAGTTTTTCTATAGTGTTTTGGTCTATTTCTTGTTGATCTTTGAGACATTTTATCCTCCCGAAAAATACATTACTAAATTGTTTTATTTCTTATTTTAACATAAAAATCACATTCAGACTATATTTATTCCTGAAAGTATTTACAGGTGGAATAAAATACATGTTGACTTAAAACAGGGATGATTATACAATAAAAATGAACGTGTTCATAAAAGAAGGGGGATGAATACTAATGCTTATAGATATCCATATGCACCTTGCCCGGTATTCAACTATTTACACAATATGGAGAATACGATATAACCAATCCTGATTTTGAAGATATATTCAAGGAGCTTAACAGGCATAAGGCGGTGGTGTTTTTGCATCCGAGAATATCTTGTAAAGATTTATTGATGCATCCTGCCATTTGTGATTTTAATCATGAGACGACAAAAACCGTACTTCAACTTATTATGTATAGGATTCCTATAAGATATCCTGATATCAAATTCATACTGTGTCATGGTGCAGATGCAATGCCTTACAGAAATTTTTAATGATACAAATATTCTTTTTGGCAGCGATACGCCTATTGCCACAAAGCATATGATTGATGTTGCGATAAAAAATATCAATACTATATTTAAAAAAGATGAGATAATAGAAAAAATATTGTACAATAATGCAGCTGATTTATTATTTATAACTTTAGAGTATTGACTTTTTGTGTGTGAAGTACTATAACGACGTAAAATGAACATGTTCAATAATGAATATGTTCAAAAAAAGGAGGAATTTTTATGAATATTAAAGAAATGGAAGCAAAAATGCTTAAATTGGAACATGAATTGGAGCGGACAAAAGCAGTCACTGAAATCATGAATGTTATGGGGCGGTACGAATGTGTACATAAGGCTGTCACGATGTATTTGACTCCAGAAACTTTTGCATTGACAAAAGATGATGTGTCAATGGAAGTGTCGGACTGGGGGGTTTTTGTAGGTCCAAAGGCTGTTAAATTCCAATTTGAAAAGATGATGCAGGAGGAACGATGCGGCACGATGTTTGATCATTATATAACAACACCTGTGATTGAAGTAGCCGGAGATGGTCAAACTGCCAGAGCTATTTTCTATTCTCCCGGACATGAAACACAGATAACAGAAGAAGGCGGCAGAAAAGCTTTCTGGACTTGGGGAAGTTATAGTGCAGATTTTATTAAAGAGGATGATGGTAAATGGAAAATATGGCATCTTAAATGGTGGAGAACATTTAGGAATGATTATTATAAGAGTTGGGCAGACGATTGGAAGAATATTATGACAGGTCCTGCACATGATAATGATTGGCCCACAGAACCTATTACATTTTTCCATCCGTATGATGAATATACAGAAAGATGGCCGTTTCCACTGGCTCCTGAGCCTTATGAGACGTATGAAGGTACAATGTTAGACTGGGCATTTGGCGGTGAGAGGTATAAAGAAATAAAAGAAGCCTATTTCAAGAAATATAAAACGCCAACAGGTGCATTTGAATATGCCCATCAGCGTAAACCAGGTACAAATCTGAATAATCCTGCAGGCGCAAGCTTTAAAGTATTTAAAGATGGAGCGGCATCAAAGGATTTAAGAGCAAAGGAATGATTAAATATGAGAATAATTCAATTTAATTTAGGTATATCAAACGGATTTATTATTCAGGACGAAAAAACGATATTGCTTGATGGGGGAAGCGAAGGAGGAGGAAAGGCATTTGCTGCTATTTGCAATCAGTATAATATCCCATTGCAAGATATTTCTTTAATTATAGTCAGCCATGGTCATGTTGATCATTATACAAACATTAAGGAAATTAAAGAATTAACCAATGCTCCGGTTATGTGCCATAAGGAAGCCGCAGATATATTAAAAAACGGGATAAAGCCTCAAATGATACCGCGCAATGAAATGGGGAAAAAGATTTGGGAAGACACATTGAATAATGATCCGGTACCCTATGTGATTCCAGTGGAAGCAGATATTATCTTGGGGAATGAAATTTCACTTGCAGACTATGGTATTCATGGGAAATTACTATTTACTCCGGGGCATTCGCCTTGTTCCATGACATTGTTATTGGATACTAAAGAGGCTTTCATAGGAGATCTCTTTTTAGAATCACCTATAACCGGTCGAGGTGAAATAGCATGGTTTGCTGATGATGAGAAAGCATTAGTTCAGAGCATATACAGGATTATAGGAGAAGCAGGGAGGATATATTCGGGTCATGGGGGACCATATTCGGTAAAAGAAATAAAACAGGCACTGGAAAAAGAAAACTTATAAATCAAATTCAGGGAAGGTAAAGGTTAAGGGAGTATGAACAATAATTTAGATAATAAAATTATTACAAACAAAAGTGCGAAAAGTAATTTTGGAAAATGGGGTTGGTTTATCATCATTTTTTGCCTCATGGCATTTTGGTTGTCAGCCGGTATGCAGCAAGAAGGACTAAATGTAAGTTTGACTCAGTTTAATCTAAAATTTGGCTGGGATACGGGGATTTTACTGTCTTATAATAGTATTGGCGGATATATAGGGATGCTTGGAACGATAGTTATTGGCGCATTGGCTTCAAAGAAAGGTGTTCGATATGCATTTGTCTTTAGTTTGCTTTGCGGCGGTGTAGGGATGATAGCCTGGGGATTCATTACCGATATATTTATGTATATTGTCTGTTGTGCACTTGTTAATTTTATGGCGAATGGATTTGGATTTATGTGTTGTACAATGATAATAGCCCGTTGGTTTCCTACAAAAAAAGGATTGGCAATGGGTTGGGCAACCATTGGCTGTACACTGGCAACGGCTTGTTATGCATTGACATTTTCTAAACTGATGGAAGCGGGAGGTATAGGCTTTGGCCATAGTGTTATGGGAATACTGGCGGTTGCCTTGGGGATTGTTGCGATTTTGTTTCTCCGCAATAATCCGGAAGAAGTGGGACAAGCGCCTGACAATGATTCTAATTTTGACAAGAAAAAATTTGAAGAAGAATTGAAGTTGGCTGAAGAATATAAGGCAACGAGTCCTTGGACGCTATCAAAGGTATTAAGAACAAAACAGACTTGGCTGATTGGAGCAGGAATTGGAATTGTGATGATGTGCAATGGCGGTATGCTGATGCAGTTTGTGCCAAGATGTGTTGAGTTGGGGTTAACTGAAAATAAGGCAATGGTACTTTTGGCAATAGCTGCATTAGTAGGCTCTGTAGGAAGTTACATCTGGGGTGTGCTAGATCAAAAACTAGGGACAAAGCAGGCTGGTATTGCAATGGCTATTGTACATACATTAGGAATTGTTTTTAACCTTATTTCCGGATATAACATGGCTATATGGGCTTTATATGTTTCAACTTTCTTTATAGCATGCTGTATCGGCGCCTCAGCTAACTTCATAGGCTCTCTAACTGCTTCGGTTTATGGAAGATATGATTTTGACAAGGCCTTTACACCGACGATGACAATATGCGTTGCTTTTAGAACGGCAGCAATGTTAGTTGTAGGTTTGATTTCAGCAAGAACGGGAGGTTTTAATGAGGCTTATATCTTTCTTGCCGTCGCCGGATTAATTGCTGCATTTTTAATCTCAAGAATTGATATGAGATGTATAGGCAGAATGTCTTTTGTTGAAGAAAATGAGATAAATGGGGGTAAAAACAAATGATAGTACAGGGGATTTTTGACATACAGCTTTTGCATGATGGGATTCCTAAGCATAAAATAACCTTGTTTTTAGAAAATGGAGAATTAAAGGGAATCTATGAAAATGAGCACGGAAAACAGGAAGTCACTGAGGTAGAAGTCCATCAAAATGGCTCTGAAATATCATGGAATTGCATGAATGGAATGCATAATGACGAATTATTTAGATTTACGTTAAATTATAAGAATAATCAATTCATTGGCGGAGCTTTAAACTTAACACATAAGGATAAGGGGATATGCCCGGTTTTCGGAGCATTAGCAGATGATGCTCAGGCCATCTGAAAGGAGAACTCGACATGGATTCAAAAGATTTTAAAATGGTGACATTATCTAATGGTATCCAAATGCCTCGTTTGGGACTGGGGGTTATGTTTATTGAGGAAGGACAAGAAATGCAAAATGCCATAGATACGGCAATTGATACGGGTTATAGGTTGTTTGACAACGCAGCCTTATATGAAAATGAAGCGGCTGTAGGTAAGGCTCTTAAAAATAATGGCATTAAGCGTGAAGAAGTATTTATAAGTTCAAAGCTACGTAACTCTGAGCAAAAATATGAAAAAGCATTAAAAGCTTTTGATTTAAGTATGAAAACACTCGGTCTAGATTATCTGGATATGTATTTAATTCATTGGCCGTGTCCTGAGCACGATACCTATTGTGAAGCCTGGAAAGCATTAGAACATTTGTATAAAGAAGGATATGTCAGAGCGATAGGGTTATCGAATTTCCAGGAAAATCATATCGACAAAATATTTGGAATGTGTGAGATTCCACCGGTTATCAATCAGCTTGAATGCAATCCCTACTTAACCATAGAGCCTTTACGCAAATACTGTCATGACCATGGAATATGGTCGGAGGCCTGGTTTCCCTTGGGAGGTCCTGCGCAACCACTAGAGGGAGAACCATTACCGGAAGAAGAAAGATTATTGAATAATCCTGTACTCAAAGAAATTAGTGAGAAATATAACAAAACTGTTGCTCAAATTGTTTTGAGGTGGGAAGTGCAATCGGATATTATAACGATCCCTAAATCTTCAAAGCCCCATAGAATCAAAGAAAACATTGATATTTTTGACTTTTGTCTGTCAAGAGATGAAATGCAGAAAATCAATTCACTAAATCGTGACCTGCGTATAGGTCCCGACCCTCAAACCTTTAATTTACTGTTCTAAAAAGATAAAAAAAGCAGGACATTTCCAAAGTCACATTGACTTGGAAATGTCCTGCTTTTTATATATAAACTTAATTAAGGGATAGGAACTTCATCCGGTATTGGATATATATATGCCCTGCCATCCATCGTCTCATTAAATTCGGCTTTAGCTTTTTCAATAATTGTTGGATCTTCAATGGCTTTCAGTGCTGATACAGCCATGATTTTAGCACCGTGAAGCATACCCTTTATCCCAATGGAATGACCGGCACATGCGGTATTGTGCCAGCTGTGGAATGCGGCACCGATATTACTGCTGGCCGTCATAAAAAGTACGCCGGGAACAATATGCTGCACATCACCAACATCGCTGGAGCCATAGTTGTCTTTATAGCTAATAGGAGCAATGGAGCTATCTAATTGAATGTCTTTAGTAATTGAATGGGAAGCTAACATTTTATCATAATTGGCGCTGCTCTTATTCAGGGCGGCAGCAAATGCTTTATCCTCTTCGGACCACGTAGGAACCGGAACCTCTTTCATTGTTTCGTAGACAGTATCCACAAGAACCTTATTCTGCGATGTATTATAGCAGCCACCTAAGAGTTCTACCGCTACTTCGGTTTCCGTCATTAAAGCGGCACCCTTGGCGATTTTTATAAGTCTTTCATAGGTATCAACAACGGCTTCCCTTGACAGCGCCCGGATATAATACCATACGGCGGCTTTATCAGGAACAACATTAGGGACAGAGCCACCATCGGTAAAAACGTAGTGGATACGGACATCATCAGTCACATGTTCCCTTAAAAAGTTAGCACCTACATTCATTAATTCTGCAGCGTCTAAGGCACTGCGTCCATTATGCGGATCCCCGCCGGCATGGGCAGTGATTCCCTTAAAGCTAAATTTTACACTATTAAGGGCGGTCATTGTCCCCAGAGTAATGGCATTGGCTGCAGCCGGATGCCAGGCAAATGCGATATCCAAATCCCTGAAGGCACCGTTTCTTGCCATAAATGTCTTACCGGTAAGGGTTTCTTCAGCCGGACACCCGTAAAATACGATAGTACCCTTTAGATTTTTTTCTTCCATTTCCTTCTTTAAACCGATTGCCGCTCCTAAATGAGCAACACCGAGGAGGTTATGACCGCATCCATGACCTGGTCCCCCTTCTTTGATAGGAGATTTTTCGGCAGAAACCTTTTGGCTCATCCCAGGTAAAGCATCATACTCACCCAAAAAGCCAATCACAGGTTTTCCCTCGCCCCAGGAAGCGCGTATGGCGGTAGGGAGACCGGCACATTTTGTTTCCACTGTAAATCCTTCATTTTCAAGGAATTCGGCCGTCCACCGGCAGGCCTTTTCTTCTTCGTAACCAATCTCTGGGTTTTCCCAGATTTTCATAGCGAGTTCTTTAAGAACTTCACTTTTTTGATCTATTGTTTGCTGCGCTGTTTTTCCAGACATAAATACCGACCTCCTATTTGATGATTTTCTTTTTATAAAGTACCATACTTATAATGATAGTGCCAAAAACGGTTCCCAGTGTCGTTACATAACTTGGTGTACCGGGTAAGAAGCTGAATGCACCGGCATTTACCAGATAGCCCAGGATAAGAGCGATAGCCATGGCAATAGGAGCGATTTGCAGCTTCATGAGGGCAAACTGTACGAATAATGCGCCAAATAAAGCAGGCAGCATATAGTTTAAGGTGGCAGTTACACTTGCCGGCAGTAATGAAAGGATATAGGTACCGGAAAATACGCCAAAGATTAAAATCACTATATTAACAAGGACAGATACGGCCATTCCTAATGTGGAAATAATGGTTCCTTCATCGGTACCCGGCTCGACACCGGCAACTTTCTGGGAAACTGCCGCACAAGGAATACGTAGGTTGGAAATATTACCTGTTAAGAAGGCCATATAGGTCCCGGCTACGCCAATAATAGGGAAATAGGAAATAGGCTCTATAAACCAGTTAATGCCTACGGCTGAAAAGATAGCAATAAATGCTGACAGTATTGCGGAAGCCGGCGGCATGATTCCGAATATGACCAATAGAACCAATGGCGGCCCAAAAGAAATCAATATGCCAATCCAGTTAGTTAGTTTGCCATATTTGGCAACATAGGGTATGTAATCGTTATTAAAAGTATTATCGGAACTTTGTGTTGAGTTATTATTTGTATCCATATGATAAATCTCCTTTCGAATTTGTTTAGTTGCCTAAGAGAGAAAACGTCGGTACGACACCGGCGATAATCATTCCGCCTAATAGTGAAAATGCCAGCGCCCACTCCCTAAGCCACTTGATATTCTTCTTATCGGCTATCGGTGATAAAATTAGCATAATAGCACCTCCCGAGAGAGCAGCCAGGGTATTATTATTCAGTGCCAGGATATGGTTTGAAAGTAAGGCCCCGAAAGAACCCAGCATGGCAGCTGTTGAAATAATAGTCATTGTGCCTTTATTTCCGCCGGAAAATCTGGCGGTAACTTTTGGCATTTTATCTGCAGTCAGAGTTGAAAAAACAATCCAGCCGATGGAACCAAGAGTCATAGTCCAGACGGCATTGGCAAAAGCAACCTCAGTCATTGTATCTGTACCAAGGGTCACACCCACGGCTGATGTACCAAAACCTGCAGCCATTGATTCAAACATGACTGATCCGATGAATGAGAGTCGCATCCATGCCATGGGTCCTCCCACGGTAATTAGTAGTGATAAAAGGCCTGTCAAAATAACGATAGATGGTCCGATAGAAGTGATGAGACTGCTTTTCATCTGGGTTTCGGTAAGTCCCATTTTCTTTCCGGTGCTGTAAGACTTTTTGGCAAATATAATTGCCTGAATGACTACCAGAACAACAGCAAGACCGGCAGCAATCCACATGGGGATGCTGTTTGCAATTTTTGATACATTTTCACTCATAAACAATTCCCTCCTGAATTTTATCATGATATAACAAGAGGCGCTGAGGTTCTACCTGTGCGCCTTTGCTAAATGTTAGAATAAGTATATCACTGTGATTTACTAAAGTCAATCACTATTTTAAGACTATTAAAGGACGTGTACAGGTGATGAGAGTGTGATATAATCAAGATATATTGAGCATTTCAGGAGGGGAACTTTATGCAGGTAAAGCTAGCTATAATTACAACCGAATTTTTAAAAGATTTTTTGTATAATTCGCTGAGAGAGATTCGTTTAGATATCGATTATGAGTTGTATTTTTATGGTTCTTTTGCGGATTTGCCGGGGATTTATGGTTCCCTGCCGGATAGAATTCAAGGAATCATAACCAGTGGCGGATTTCCGGCACAGATTATTAAGCGGAGCTTTCCGGAAACAAACCGGACTATCCGAGCTTTTAATACGGATGATGCGGGAATCTATAAATTATTTTTACAACTGATGAAGGATAGGAAGCTTGACCTTTCACGAGTATACGCCGATTTGTTGGAAGTGATAGGACTTGACGTGGCAGATTATCTTTTTAAACCACAAAAAACAACATACTTAGCGATGTTAGATGCACAGATTGGGGGTATGCCTCTTAAGCAGTTGGTGGAAATGGAGCAATACTGCTTAAACAAGCATTTAGCATTATGGGAAGAAAGGAAAATTGATGTATCCATTACCCGCTTCAGCAGTATTGCCGATAGACTTAAGGATGCCGGTATTCCGTGTTATTTTGCCTATCCCAGTTTGGAGTATCTAAAAAATATTTGTGAAAACGCGGTTCAGGATATAAAAATTCATCAATTACAGCAAAATCTTCTGGCTGTCATTGATGTTACAGTCATGATACAGGAGAATCCTATGCAAAAACAATTAGAGGAGCTGCGGAACAAATTAATTCAATTTAATCATGAGAATTTGTTGGACTTTATATTGCAGCAAATCCCTTATGGCTTTGAAATATACACAAGCCGGAAAACGGTTGAGCTTCTGACAGATCATTATAAAGCCTGCCAATTGGATGATTTTTTACGGCAGAATTTAGCATTTGATGTTTGCATTGGTTATGGAATGGGAAATAGCATGTATCATGCTCGCATCAATGCCATTGATGCCAATCGTGAGTCGAAAAATCAGGTTGATAGTGTCAGCTGCCTGATTAATGAAAAAGATCAACTCATCACGCCATTATGTGGTCCGGGGCGTATGGTCATTCCCCGGGATTTATCTGCGTCCATACAAAGTGCTGCCAGACGTTCAGGTTTATCGACCTTGACAATTCAAAAAATATTTACAGCAGTGGACCGCTTAGAAGGACGCTTAATTACCTCTAAGGAATTGGCAAGGCGTTTATCTATTACCCAGCGCAGTGCTAATCGATTTTTAAGTGCCATGGTAAAAGCTGATTTGGCAAAGGTGGTTACTGAAAAGAGTGGAATGACTAAGGGAAGGCCGGAGCGGGTGTATCAAATTAACGTGCTACTCCATGAATAGTCCCCGATAAATTTAGTGAAAAGTTATTTTACAACTGTATATTTTTTGTTTTCTCCCCGACCGACAGTCTTTATTAATCCTGCATCAATCATCTGTTTCATGATAACGTAAGCACGGGTTCGCTTAACTCTCAGGAGATTCTGCACTTCTTTAGTCGTGATTTCTCCATTGTCGGAAAGATAATCCATTATTGTTTCCATCTGTGATGTTATCAGGAACTGTGTCTCTTCACGTATTGCTTTCCTGACATTGTCGGAAGCATTCATATTGGGTAACATTATATTAAAAGAATTTGGCGTAACTGAGATTGTAGGCTGCGCCTCACAATTTTGGTATAAAGAAAAAATACGCCTGATTCCAGTACCGTAAGATTCAATAAAATTCAGCCGGTGAAACACCTCGGCAAGTTTGCTGTTGCGGGACAATGAAATTCCATTTTGGATATCCTCTGGAGAAATGCCAGACAGCAAGCCGCCAATGGAGATAAACTCTATCGCATTATCATTTATATTAATAATAATGCTGCCGCTGTAATTATAATCTCGGTGAACTAAGGCATTTAATAGCGCTTCTCTTACTGCGGCTTCCGGATAATCCCAATGATTCGTTCGTTCCAAGCCATTGATAACTACCCTGTTTTTGTTGCATAACTGTAAATAGTTATAAGTTTCCTCTAATTGTTTAAAAATTGAACCAGAGAACTCTTTTTTATCTCTAAATACAGTGTTTTGGGCATCAGAAAAAACGGCAACTTTTACAGTATGTGTGCATTGATCAGAAAGAAGCAATCCCAAATTGGTATAAAGGTTAAGTTCATGATTTTCTAGTCCCAAAGTATAATACTTATCTTTTCCAAAAGCTATTCCATGCGTCTCAAAGACTTCATCGGCATATTTGAATGTAAGTTGCTGATTTAGAGAACGAAGATTTTCAAATACATCTCCATCTGCATTTTTAATCATATGACGAATCTGTTCTTGTGAAGCAGGTGCTGATGAGGCACCCTGACGAACATAAACGCCAGACGGTTTCAGCCCTTTTGATTTTAAATAATATGGCTTATAGGCTCCCTCTCCGACGTCGATACGAATAATTTTTTCATCCTCAAGGGTATACTTTACAAATATTGTTATATCGGGAAGGATAGCATCCCGAATACCGTTTGTGATTCGTGTATAAGTATCGTCAATATTATCTAGGCCAACAGGATCACCATTGTCATTAACGCCTACAAAAATAATGCCCCCATTTGTATTCGCAAATGCAACCACTTCCTTATATATGTCAGGTAAAAAAAGTTCTTTAAATTCAACTTGTTCATTTTCAAAATGCATAACAAAGCCTCCTTGATAGATTTCACTTCATTATACGCTGAATATTCACTGAAGTCAAGTGGATTTAATGAATATTCATAATTTCATGTGAATGAAAAAGCTCAAGGAATTTTCTATTGACGCCCTTGCAGTAGAAATGTTATAATTTACAAAATATATAAGAATCGGATGAAGAGTTCGGGAGAGGATGTCACTTATTTGACAACGCCGAAGGGGAATGCGTAGAAACTCTCAGGCACAAGGGACCGGATTTGGACGATACTCTGGAGAGTCATATGAGATATGACACCGAAGAAGCAATCTTCTTTATTATTATATGAAGAGAATCTTTCAGGTCACACAACGGAGACGCACCTAATGTAGGGGTGTGTTCCGTTTTTTTTTAAGGTGGTAGTCAATTAAATCGTTGATATTATTTAATTCAGTATTACAAATCGAGCAAATTACTCATCTTTAGCGATTGGTTAGAAAAATAGCAGTTTTGTATATTGTCGACAAACAGGGC
>Ga0153999_1000638_pt1 | contig 15059 bp, 6 predicted proteins | sample TSNC083MetaG_FD_104675 | JGI IMG/M metagenome (GOLD analysis project Ga0153999, IMG submission 104675) | Attine ant fungus gardens microbial communities from North Carolina, USA - TSNC083 MetaG | ecosystem: Host-associated > Fungi > Mycelium > Unclassified | place: USA: North Carolina, Lumber... | reverse complement strand
TCAAAGCAAATAAGGGTAAAGGACGTTTCCGAAGAAAGCTTTAAAATGTCACATTCAAGACTCTGTGCGTTGGGAAGCGCAAATTTGTTATCCCATAAATCCAGGTGTTGCTCCGCCTCTATAATCATAGGCTTATCCATAAAGTAACCTCATTATTAATTATTTAGATACGTAATGCTGTTGTCATAATCGTCGGGCGGAAAATTCTCCGACTATGGTAATTATACTCCCCCATCAGGCAAATTTCAAGAAGAACAAACCGAAAGCACTCCCCAACCGTCAGGTGGAGAGTGCCTTTTTTATCTATTCTTCCTTTTCCTTCTTACGCTGATAAACCAATATTCCGACTCCGCCGATTGCCCCCAGCATCACTGCTGCCAGTAGTGCATATGGCAAAGTATCACCCGTAACCGGAAGGCCGGTCAACGGTACGTTGGGGTCATCAATTGGGTATAGTATACCTGATGGTGCACCACTGCCACCGTGAGGCACATCACTATCGGGAATCATCGTGGCCGGTTTTCCCGGGGGTGTGGATGATCCGCCGCCACCGCCGCCACTGCTGCTGCCGCCACCGCCACTGCCGCCGCTGGTCCCTGGGGTCGGGTCTTTTATGTCACTGCGTTTTCGTGCATTGTGGAATGTGAGATTCTCTTTCTCCGGATCCACGGCAGTGTTGTCAAATGTGGTGATGATTTCAGCTCTGTTTTCACTCTGTTTCAATACCACTTTTTGCGGTGTCGTTCCGATATACAAGTCATAATCCGGACCATCCAGCTCGGTCACCGTGTAGGTTCCGGTCAGCAGGCCGCTTACCACAACTGTACCGCCGCTTCCGGTGACGACACGGATACTGCCGTCTTCCATCTCTGCGGCAACACCTTCTGCGGCTGCTTCTGCAAGCGTTTTATCATCAATCCGCAAAAACTCTGTGTTAACAGCCCCGTCGGATCCGGCGATCTCAAACCAGAAGCCGGCACCTGCTGCTGTCCGGCCTTCGGCCTGGGATACCTCAGTGGTTTTTGCCAGGGTAAACTGGCCGGTGGCTATCTCATTATAGAAGAACTCCTGGTCATCACGGTTGGTGATAATATAGGTATCCAGCAACTGCGTAGCATTGTCATCTGCGCCGTAGACGGTAAATTCATATACCTTCTGGCTGCTGCCCTCCATTTCCGCCTGATAACCAGCCGGAACTTTGGTTTCCTTCAGCCAGTAGGTGCCCTGAATCAACAGCAGCTCGCCGTTTTCATCCGTCTGCAGGTAACGAACCCCGTTCACTGCCGTAATCAGGCCGCTTCCGCTGCTTAAGGTATAGATTCCATCGTGGTCGCTGTCGTGCAGGTATGCTGCCGCAACCTTGCATGCTGCATCGGCATAGATGGTAAACCCGGCACTGCCCGCCAGCAGCTCGCCATTGTGTGCCGCCTTCTTGGTCAGTTCTACCGCCCCTCGTTTATTACTGTTAGTAAAGAGAATCGCTTCGGGCCGGCCGGCATGGTTCTGGTCATCCAGCTTGCCGCCTTCGGTTACAGATGCTTCCTGGGTATCTACCGTTACCTGATAGACTGCAGTCGACGGCACATATCCGTATGGTGCCTTGATTTCTTTTACATAATAGGTTCCATAGGCAATGTCGGTGAAGACAAACTGACCTTTCGGCTCGGTTGCCGTCGAACTGGTTGCCGTGGCTGCCTCACTCCCCACAGTGCAGTAGGCATCGGTATACAGGCCAAAGACGGCACCGCTTAAACCAGCCTCCGGATTATCTGCTGCTGCTTTACGGCCGGTAACCGTGCCGCGTTTCCAGTTGTTAACAATCTCAATCTTACCGTCCGCCGCAGATTGCGGAATGATTACGGTGATACCGGCCGGACTCTCGCCGGTATCTTTGGTATTAACTGTCTTATAGTTCACCTCCGGAATTCCGTCTGTACCGGCGGTTACGGTGATTTCCAGAATCTTTGCTTCTGCTGCGCCAGCAAATCCCTGGTAGGAATCATGATCTGCCGCCTGTTCATACAACTCATAACTGCCTAACGGAAGACCGACAATATCAAATCTGCCGTCTTCATCAGTCAACGGTTCTGCCTGGAAGACCTTTTCCGTCCATGTCTGATCGTCGTTAGCCGGAGTACCTCGCAAGATAAAGGTGGTTCCATTACCGTTTACTTCCGGCCGGGACGGGTTCGCTTCAACGTTCTTGACAAAGGATAGTGATGCTTTCTGAATCCCATTGGCAACGGTTCCTTCCTGCCCGGACAGCGGATAAGTCACCAGTGTATTTTCCTGATGGTTGACCGTCACCTCAATTTCAGCCGTCATCAAATGATACCCGGCTGGGGCTGTAATTTCTTTGATCCTGTAGCTGCCTGCCAGCAGATGGTATGTACCGGCCTGATCTTTGACAAGATAAGGAATCTTACCTGCATTCAGAACCGCCGGATTTGCTGCCGCTGCGATCTGATATGTCTTTGCTGCCTCATTGTAACGAATCGTACCAATCGGGTTTTCCTCTGCGCCATCTGCACTTTGCGGATAAATGGCAAATTCAGCCGCCTTCAGATATTGACCGCTGTTGGCATCTATCTTATCAAAGGACAAGGTACCACGTTTTGGCACATTCATGAACCCTTTGCCGGCGGCTTCACCGGAAGCTGCAGTCTGGATATTTCCTTCGTCATCGGTATAGAACCAGGTGGTTTCCTGAGCCCGTACGGTGAATGGAATATCGTCAGGCAAAAGAACATAGTCCTCACCGGCACTCCATTCCTGCATCACATAGTGACCGGCCAGAAGCGCTTTGGAGCCATTATAGATTCCATTGGTTCCCGGCTGTGGGAAGCTGCCATCCTTATTGGTGGTCAGAATGATAAACGGTGTGTCCGACTTCCTGTTTCCTCCGTCATCCGCTTCATAAACAGCAAATTTCACGCCTTTCAAAGCCTGATCCGTTACCTGATAGTTATCATCTTCCAGCCACTCACCACGTACTTTATTAAGGTTAACCCTGCCGTATGCCCGGACATTCGTCATCAACTCACCCATAACATGAGCGTCATCTGCTGTTGTAAAATCCGCTGTGCCTTTATACGCCACTGTCGCATATGTCAGCAACTTGCTAAACGGAACCGACGGGTTTTTGTCATACACCGCGGCTGTCACCCGCCCGGAAGCTGCCGCTTTTACTTCGATCCAGAAATGAACGGGCTTTGCATTCCCTGTCAGGACTGCTTTCTGTTCTGCCGTCAGTTTGTCCAGGTCTTCGGTTACCTCATAAATACCGATTGCCAGGTTGGTAATGTTCAGATATCCATCTTCATCAGTTGCATATAGCCAAGAGCTGTCTTTCTCAAGTGGATATCCGGTAATGGATTCGCTGATTCGCTTCACGTTAAACTGAAGCGGCAGCTGTTTATTGGTAATCTTATTGCCGTTTTGATCCAGCTTTATGAATTTTGCATTTACCAGGATCACTTCATTCAGAATCTCTTCCTGTTCACCATCCTGCTTCAGATGGCAGACACCGTCCGGATCTACTGTGGATTTTGAAATCGTAAACTCAAAACCGGCCGGCTGACAGTAATTTTTCGGCACCACGGTTTCCGTTAATGTATATGTTCCATACGGAATGTTCTTAAATGAAATAAGACCGTCTTCCCTGGTAGTGCATTCAAATTCATCGTTTGATTTTTTGTGAGTCAGCCTGAATGTAGCTCCCTCCAGTTTTTCCCTGACCGTGACCTTACCTTCTTCGTCCCTGTAAGAAGCCATCTTAACGCCGGTGACATCTGCTGTCTTCAAAGCATTGTAAACCAGCAAAGATCCCTCTGCATTCGTTCTGATACTGCTTTCTGATTGTGATGTATCTATTGCTGCCGCACTGGTTTCCAGCGGTTTCGTACAATTCTCATCTTGATAGAAAGTCACCGTTGTATTGTTGGAAGCACGGTCTTTTGCTGCAATCTTAACCCAGATCAGATCGGCCTTCTTGACAATCCACTCGCCATCGGTATCGATCTTATATTCATCTGGCACATCAGTTTCTTCCAGTTTATAGGTTCCCACCGGTATATCAGCGAACAAGAGGCTTCCGGAATTATTGGTCCTCCTGGTATACGTTTTCTCTTCTGCACCGACCGCTTTTCCCGGAAGTGACCAACCGGAAAGGGTAAATTCAAACCCTGCTGCCGATAACGTACTGGTGACGGCCTTTTCCAGCTTGAATTCACCATTCTTCACGCTATTTGCCATGGTATCATCTTCCTGCTTCAGATTTCCGCCGGTAAGCTTTGCACCGGAGGCACTGACCTCCAGCTGCGCTGTCATGGTGCCGTCAGGCATCTGGTATGCCGGATAATCACCCTCATAAGTCTCGCCCGGTGCCTCGACCTCAACAATGGTATATGTTCCTGCCAAAAGCGCATACTCGCTTTTTTCGTTCATCTCCAGATACTTTCTGCCGATGGTATCTCTCTCCGGCTCGCCGTCTGGCATCACCAATCTGTATTCTCCCGTTCCATTTTCATCAGCCAGGTGCGCCACCACGGTTTTCTTGTCATTCCAGACTTCAAATTTCGCATTTTTCAATACCGCCGTCGGAAATTCTTGATCCGTCTTCTGCAGATTCACCGGAAAACGCACCGGTTTGTTCAGGAAATATCCACTGTCATTATCCCTGGTTGAAACCACCACCGGATCATCTGGTATATAATTCCCCTGTGTACCAAACCTGCCGCCGGTGATGATAAACGGGTAACCCTCGTCATTTTCAATGTACTCATCGCTCTGCCATTCTTTCAATTCATATGTTCCAATCAGCAGGGACCGGTACCTGCCGGTAGGATCACCTCTGAAATTGTAAACCTCATACTGCCCGGAATCATTTACTTTAAAGTTTCCGTCATCGTCTGTCATGATATGCATAAATGGTGAGGCTGCCGGTTCTCCGCTATCAACCCGGTAAATACCAAACAGCATATTGGCCAAATAGATCACGCCGCTGCCATCCTGATCCGCTTCCCACTTTTTCGTGTCCGTATTGTAGGCCGCCAGCACCTTGTTGACATCTACCATGCCCCACTGAATGGTATTGGGGACTTTCAGAGCGGTTGGGGTTCCCAGGTTAATGGTATAATCCTCATCTGTGGATGGTGTTTTTCCAACCCTTGCCGCATATATCCCGGACTTGTTTACCTTTATGTAAATCGGGTTTTCCGGTATTTCGGCATGAATGCTCTTATCCCAGACTTCATCCAGGCGGTAGTATCCGTAATAGAAGTCATCTGCTGACAGGGTTACCGTGCCGCCTGATGAGGTGACCGTTTCTTTCTTCAGATACTTTTCATAACCACCGGTATTATTTCCTAAATCTACCGTGATACTTCCGTCCGTTTGCCTGGATCCGCCATCCCCCAGCCGGTGTACATCAAAGGTTACCGGGAATGCTGACAGCTTAACACCATCCTGATCAACCTTCGTGAAGGAACCACCCTTCTTAATCGGTTCATTCTGAAGCAGCCAGCTGCCATCCTCTGCTTTTTTCGATACCTCGACCCACTCGCCGGCTTCATTCCGCTCCTTTAAGGTGATGAGATACTTACCATCTGCCAGGGTGACATAAACCTGCCAGTTCCCCGGCCACTGATACCCGGTGGGAGGATTTACCTCGGTCAGGGTATAACAGTCATTGTATAATGGATCCAGCTTCTCAAACCGAACCATACCGTCTTCATCAGAGTTGGCAGAACGAATCATCTGCGGTCCGGTCAGGACGAATCGGAGCCCTGGCAGGAACTGGCCATTCTGGCCAATCTTCCGAAAGACAAACTCATTGGTGTTGTCTATGTTGCTGGGGCCATTACGGATCTCCAGGTTTACATAATGAGTCGGGCCGATATCCTTCGGGTCATTGACCAGGATCACTTCATGGCTTTCATCATCCGACAGTCCTTCCGCCGGGAAGTTATTCTTATTCGCCGCGGCTGCTCCGTTCAAGCCAGAGGTACCATCCAATATGGCAATATACCAGGTCCTGGACAGCGGATCATAGCCGTCCGGTGCCTTAGTCTCTTGCAGTTTGTAGAGCGCATTGGGCTCCATGAACAGGAAATTCAGGACGCCGCTGCGATTGGTCATTCGCGTCTTTACGCGGGCGGTTTCCTTCCAGTTTGCCACATCAGAGGCAGCGCCATGCTCATGCTGCATCTTGGTCAACGTGAATTCTGCTCCAGGCAGATATAAATTATCGCGGTTATCGTTGGCACTGATTTTCTCTACTCGCAGAAAATACATTCCATCCGCATTATTATAATCAGAACACCGAAAATCTTCGGCTTCCTTATCGGTTACTTCACCGGTAGAATCCTCCCAGTAGGTGCCTTTGGCATTCATAACATTCTTCATCTCTGCGGCCGATGCATCATCTACCAGAATGGTTTCATAGGTGATCTTCAAAGGCTTCTTCGCATATGCCGCCGGCACATCAAAGCGGAAGCCATATTCATCCAGCCGCAGGTTTTCAAGGGGTGCCTGGCCGGAAACCGGCTGGCCATTCGCCATGATAACCGGCCCGGCTGCCTTCTCTTTACCGGCAGCATCCAGTTCCACTGCCTCGACCCGAAAGGTGGCCGGTACCAGCTCAAAGCAGCTTGCCGGTGTGTCCGAAATGGTGACCCCCTTTAAGTCCTCGCCAAGACGGTTGATATATGCCTTCCAGTTAAAGTATACTGCTTTCACCTTCCGGCTCTTAAGTTCAGAATCATTGTCATCATAGTAATAATAAATGTAGTTGTTTAGCGCATGGTATTTACCTTCCTTTCGCAATGCCTGCAGCTGAATATTATGCCTTGCTTCACTTTCTGCACCGATAATCGGTGCTCCGTCAATCTCACCGTCCAGTTTCACATAGTTGCGCAGCGTTTCCACCTTGCCATTGCTCTTGATGGTATTCTTCCGGAAATCCTCCGTTACCGCAGTGGTGTATTCCAGCCCATATGTCCGGGAAATGTCAACAGCTTTACCGGCACTGTCAACAAAGCGCATTACCACCTGATTCTTTGTCTCTGCCAGTGAAATGCAGACATTGGAATTCTTGATTTTGACGCTGTGGTTGTCACCGGTTCCTGTATATTCCCAGTCGACACGCTCACCGTCAACTGTAACGCCAGTAATCTCGGCAAATGTTGTTCCTGACGGCAGAATATCAGTAACCGTTCCATTAGAAATCGTAAACTTCTTTGGATTCAGCAGCACCCGCCACTTAACCGTATTGTCAATATAATGATAATCACTTCCATCTTCAAAATTAATGGCATCCTTATCAATCAGTTCATGAAGCAGGGTTTCCTCGGCCCAAAGGTCCACCGGCTTTGATTCCTTGCCGTCAATCATGACCTTCGCCTCCGCTTCATTGGTAATCAACAGATTCCCGCCCTTGGCATAATGAGGATTTACCACCAATGTCTGAACCTGGAATTTATAATATTCATCGGCTTCAACCGGCCCCAGATGCACTTTTAATACACTTTGGGGGATTCCGTCTTCACCGGTTTCGGTAACAACGGTATAAAAATCCTCCGCCCCATCTTGCTTCTGGCTTTCATAATCGTTCGGATACACATAGATAACCTCCCGGACTGTACCGCCAGCCACTTCTTCATCAATTGGCTGATCATCCTCATCCGCCCCCGGGGAACGGATATAAGGAACCAGCCGAAGCGGCGCTCTGCTCTCAACCAGACCGGTCCAGGCCAGAATCCTGGTATCCAGCGAGTCTTCAATCCAGACATGATCCAGTTCCTTGCCGGTCTGGTTCACATCAAACAGCCAGTCGATGGTATTAGCCGCATCATGATATCCGGCACCGGATTTATTCACAACATTCGTGCGGATGTTCCAGGTCTTTACTACATTAATTTCACCGGTCGGCATTTCGCCGGGGCCAATGCCGCCTTTGTTCCATTTCCACACCGGTCTGACATCATTCCCCAGGGCCACATCTTCATAGGCGCCGGTACTCGCATCGGCGACAGCGGTAATTTCCGTATCATAGGTGAGCGTTGTCTTGCCATCCGTATAATACTTCATGGAAATCAGCATCACTGCATCGGTTACTGTTTTCCCTTCCTTTTCATAGGAGTACTCATATGCATAATGGGTCCCGTCATTGTAGGCTGCCTCGGGCAGAAGATTCAGCAACGCTTCAATCGTGCCGATGGAGGGCATGCCATAACGGGCTTGTCCCAGGCCTTTATCTTCATCCCTGGCACTGTAGCGGAGTTCGGCCCAGATATCAACATCAACCCCTTGTTCGGCTGCCAGACCGGTCAGAATTTCATCGGTCAAAGTCAGTCTGGTTACCGTCTGATCATCGCCGTTTATCGTTATGGTACCCCGGTCGTCTTCATCCCAGATATAATCATGGGTATTGGTGATATCGGCAATATGGTCAACCAGATACAACTGCACACCGGAATTGAAATGGGTGTCAGCATGGATATTCCACCGCATTTTATTGCCATTGATATCAACAATCTGACCGTTTTTGCTCACCATGTCAGCCCAGTGAAGCTCCGGTTTTACCTTTTCGGATACGGCCAGTCTGCCGCCCTCTTCCTCCAGCTGCAGCACGGCCCGGTTGGGGAATTCATAATCCAGCGTGCCGGTCTGGGCGTACTGCCGCCACAGTTTATCGGCGATCCGGGTATAGAGCAGAACCTCACACTGCCATACCGGATTCTCTTCATCACCTTCGATCTGATAGGTGAATAACCGGTTATTGTCAGACAGATATTCCTCCCAATCATCACATCCATAATCTGCCGGCGACAAGAACGCCCACGACAATCCGCCGTCATAAGATACCGCTGCCGCGTCCAGGGCCAGGTTGGCAGAAATAGCATCGGAAATATATTTGCCGGTCAGGTCGGTACCTTCTTCATACCCGGAACTCCCCGCAAGAGCATTCCTTACGATATTGGATTTGGTTGGGGCCTTCAGGCCCATGTTCCACCAGTCATATTCCAGGGTAATATCCCGGGCATCAACAGGAAGCTCATCGTCATCTGTTCCGGTCTGGTCTTCCCCATTATCGGCCTGCGAGGAGGAAGCCGCCGAGGTACCTGCCGGAGAAGCAATGCTGGTGCTGGCATTGGAGGCCGTACTTTGATCAGCCGAGGTCGGTGTTGCTTTCGCCGTTATGTGAAAATTAATGGCCGAAGGGTCACCAACTCCCTCCATATCTACACCCTGCTGATAGTCTTTCTCAATGGTATAGTTAGAATCAGTTGCCAGCGGTGTGCCTTCTCCCCTGATAGTAACTTCCAGAGAATTCTCACCACTTCCCGTTTCCACGTCTACCCTGGTTCCCGCTTCGTACTGATTGATCAGCTTCATGGTCATCCCTTTGTTGCCATAGATATTCTGTTGGGCAAAGATGGTATTGTTGAACTGAATATGGAACTGCGGACCACTTATAGTATCCTCTACCGTGACCTCACCGATCAGCTCGCCTTCTTCGGTATAAAGGCCTGGATCAGCCGACAATATTGTCATCAGCTCGTCCATATCCGCAAAGCTGTCATCAAAGGAGCAGGTAAAGGCCGGAGCTTTGATCATCTCGGTCTGCGCCAGCAAATACTCGCCATAGGTACCATGTCTCTGCTTGATATCCTGATATGTATCATCAAATTCAAAGCTATATGGATCCGCCAGGCCTTTCGCCAGATATTGTTCAAACTGCTCTTCAAGCCATTCGTTGTTCAGCCGGTACCAATAAGTGACGGAAAGCTCGTCCCCCTCCCCGCTGACTGTCTCTCCCAGCTGGACATAGATATAATCAAATGCCTCCTTAGGTTTGCCGTTAAGGACAAAAATGTTATTTTCCGAGTCTGCCCCGGAAGGCGCTGCCATTGCTACTACATTCGCCGAGATTAACAGCGACTGTAAGGTCATGACGACAGCCAGCAGGACGGCGATCCTCCTTCTTGCCCTTGTCATTAATTTTTTCACATGATTCATAACCACCCTTACTCCCTCTTTCATATTTTCATCGATCTATATATGTACTGCGGTTCGGCCATGTCTGAACCGTAACCAAAAAAGAGCCATGCATTGATATTTCCATGCATCTACTCTTTTATCTTGGGTGTCTATGAATTCATTCTTCTTTGGTAATTTATCAATTATCGCTGGTACTGATATTTTGCAATAAAAAATGCAGTAAATCTTTTCAGACCCCTGCATTAAGAGCGCGAGACGGGACTCGAATAACTCGTTCGCCCAGAAATACTATAAACTCAAGGAGAAAAGTACCCTGTCTATGCTCTGTCTTCATATGTGTCTTCATGTGTCCATTTACTGCATTTAGATTATCAACAAAATATATTCTTGTCAATGTCTAGCGGTCGACAATTTTCTCGCTTATTCTTGGTGCGCATCTTGCCTTGGGGCTGGGGCTTCGGTTATCGACGCGACAAGGTTATTGAGCCGGTTTACTGTGGAGTAGGAGAAGCCCCGTTTAGCCCCGCTACTTCGGTAATGTTTTGCCGACCATGTAAGTTACGGTAGCCGGTTAATACGGCACTTGGTGATGTCTGGCGGTGCCTATTCCCTGTTTTCCTTGACTATAACGTATCTCGCGGAATGAAATACCGTTGGGCGGAAAGTGGGGGCATCGCAGGGGGGCCCGCTTTCACGGATTGTGTGTAGTGAGGCGCCAGTGCCCTCTTACTGGTTGCGCAAATATATAATATGGTTATTGCAATCATGTTCGAGATTCCTCTTTTTCGATTTTAGCAATCAGAGATTCTAACTCTTCTTTGTCTTCTCTTGAAACAAAAATTTCTTCGGATGATATTTCTTCTGTTTCATCATGCTTATTTAAAACTTTTTTAATTTCTGTATATCTTCCAGCTTTTCGGCTTTCTTCGTTAAATGCTATGTCGTTAATGTATTCCATAATATCGCCGGGTTGGCATTCAAGTGCTTCACATATTTTGCCAATGGTGTCTGTTTTTACTGTTTCATTCTTTGCTAATCTTGCCATAATTGATGCTGTTATATTTGCTTTTTTCTGTAGTTCCCCTTTTTTCATTCCCATGTCTAATAACAAGTGAAATAGCTTATTATATGAAACTGGCATTTTCTTTCCCCTTTTCTTTATTTTTTCTTAAGAATAACACAAAAATAGCGTAAATGCAATATTTTTCGTCTTTTCATAACAAAACTATTGACAACGCGCGTTTATTGCGCTAGAATCATATTAATAGCGCTGGCGCTATATAAATCGCACTTGCAATATTTGAAAGGATGGTTATAAAATGAACACTTTTACAGATGAACAGGTTTTTAAGTATGAAAAATGGGTGCATAGGTTTTCGGATTTGGATGTTGTAAGTCATATATTAATCTTGGAACGACTTCTTGACACTGATGATATGATCAATTCTCTTTTAGTTGATATTGCCGGTGATTTGGTTGATATCCTTAAAGATGAATGTGTCCGTAGGGTTTCATCGAAGTATGTTCGTAGTATTCCTGTTGGTGGGTAAGGGTGGTGTGGTGACGGCGGTACGCAAAAGGGGTGCCTCGGGGGGCCCCCTTGCGGGCCGGTGCCACCACCCCACCGATTACTTGACTATAGCAACACTTAACAACAAATAGATGTGAGAGGGAAAAATCATGAAAGAGGTAAAAAAGGTTATTGCATTGATTGAAAAGACAGAACAGGAATTACATGCGGAACTTGTAAGATGTCAAGATGTATATGGGAATCAGAGCAGGATTTTTAAACGGGCATCTATAGAATGGGCAACAGTTTATGACCTTTATAGAGCAATAAAAGAAATTGAATAACGGTGTGAGAGCTTATGCTCTCCCCTTTAATGTAGCTATCGGATGCATACGGTAACGGTCACCAGCCCGTGTAAATACAGAGTGAAGGGTTAACCTGTATTGAGGGAATAACGACGTGAACTGGGCACGCAAGGTCTTGGGGCTTATGTAAAGGATATCATGGCAGTATCCGACCTTACCGCGAAGTGTGTCCAGGCTCCCTCAAATGTTCAGGCGGTTGTTGTGAGTGTACTGGTAACTCTGGTGTGAGCCGATTCGATTCGGAATGCCCCCGTTCAGTAATACGGGGGTAGAAAAACCAAATATCAAATTTAAGGGGTTTAAAAATGGTAGGAAACATCAGTAACTTAGAAAATGGATTATATATATCGGTCGACTGGCTGTCCTTTACAATTAAAAAGAATATGATGCCGGAAAGTGCAGTATCTCTGTTCGGTCTTGACATGAATGATTTCCAGACTGGATTAAATGGCAGTTATGGCTATAAGTCCAGAATCCGGCATATGATTCATTCAATTTCTATCTTGTATGAGGGTAATGAAAATATGGGAATTCATGTTGATGTGACCGGCTCTGCTGTTGGCTATTTCTTGGAATGTTATCGCAACAAGCATACTGACTGCCCAACTCCCTTTGGCGATTTTGCCTATTCTATGGATTCATTTGATAATACCGTGCTGTCTGATCTGCTCCGGAACATTCTGGATATGGGGCATATCACAAGACTTGATATTGCTATTGATGATTTAGGCTGTAATTATTATTCCATGGATGAATTAACCAATATTTTTAATCAAGGTCTGTACCTTTCGCGGTTTAAGAAATGGAGGCTCAATTTAGAAAAAGGTAAATTTGGTGCAACCGGTCATTCTATATACTTGGGTAGTCGCACCAGTGAAATTATGTTCCGTATGTATGACAAACGGTTAGAGCAAAACGCTAAAAAGAACAATGAAGTGGTTACCATTCCTTGGGTACGTTGGGAAATCGAATTACATAAGTCCAGAGCAACCACTGTCGCTCTGTTCTTGATTGCCGGTAATAACCTGTCCTCTGCTGCTATCGGTGTCCTTGCCAATTACATAAGACTGATTGACCGTGATAATGTACGTGATACCCGTTGCTCTAATTCTGAAAAATGGGATAGTTTCATATGCGGTATTCAGAAAATAAAGTTATGTCAACCAATTCCAGAAAAATCATTGGAAGAAAAAAAAGAATGGGTAATGAATCAAGTAGCCCCTACCCTGTCGGTGATTTATAAAATTGATGGTGATTTAAGTTTCTTCTATGAATTGATTGAAAAGGGCGGTTCAAGGCTTTCTAAGGAATTGATGCATATCATTCAAAAGGAATGCGCTATAGGGGTGCAATGACATTACCAATTATTCTAACTGTTGAGGTATCATATAACTATGAATCAAAGGGATTTACAAGATATAATTTCATATGGTATCTTAGACACAGACAGGGTACTTCACGAATTAACTATGAAACGATACAACAAAGTTTTGGAAATTCATCCGTTTGTTATTACTTCACCGGCTAAAGTGGGTGGACGCTGGCAGACGTATGTGCGTGATGATTCCGGCCGTAAAATTATTAGGGCGACTTCGGAAGAATCATTACTTGGTAAGTTGTATGAACACTATTGTACAAACCAGCACATTGATAACTTAACACTGGAATCATTTTTTTCAGAGTGGTTGGAATACAAGGAAAGCATTACATCAAGCAGTAACACAATTCGACGGCATGAACAACACTGGAAGAAATACTTTTCCGGCTCATCCTTGGTCAGTGCTAAACTCTCCAGTCTTGATCTTTTGGAACTGCAAAAAGCATGTAATCTTTTGATTAAGCAATATAATTTATCATCAAAGGAATGGCAAAATATAAAGACTATATTGAGCGGTATGTTTGATTATGCATTTCAAAAAGGCTGGATTAAGTCTAACTTCATGAAAGATGTTAAAATCACCGTTCGATTTCGACAAGTAAACAAAAAATCCGGCAGTACGCAAACCTACCAAACGGAAGAATATAATGCGCTTATGAATTATCTTTCCAAGGAGTATATTGAAACCGGTAATATTGCTGTTCTGGCGGTTCGGTTTAATTTCATGCTTGGTCTTCGTGTCGGGGAACTGGTTGCCTTGAAATGGTCTGACATCGTTGATCTAAATCACATTCAGATAACAAGAGAAGAAATCAAGGAATCAAGTCGTTCCTCTGATAGTTGGGTGGACTGCTATAAAGTTGTTGAACACACTAAGACGCATTCTGACCGTGTTGTTATGTTGGTGCCTAAAGCAATAGCTCTTCTTAATGAAATCAGGCTGGAGACCGCTTATGAGCTTTCTGGTGATGGTTATATCTTTATGAGGGATGGAAACCGTATAACCAGCCGGCAAGCAGCTTATGTGCTTGAAAAGGCATGCAGCAAACTGGGGATTCCGGTAAAGAGCACTCACAAGATACGCAAAACGGTTGCCAGTCGTTTAAGTGCTGGCGGTGTTCCGGTGGATTCTATCCGAGAAACGTTAGGTCATTCCAACCTGCAAACCACACTTGGTTATATTTATAATCCACTGACAGAAAAAGAGACCTATACCTTAATGTCAAAAGCACTGTAATCTTGTCTTCATGGTGTCTTCATGAAGCAGGGCAAAAAAATAAAGAGGAACCTCGTAAAATCAAGGTTTCTCTTCATTTCAATCAAGCGCGAGACGGGACTCGAACCCGCGACCCCGACCTTGGCAAGGTCGTACTCCACCAACTGAGCCACTCGCGCATATCTTTTCTTCTATAGTATAATCTTTGTGACGGATGTTATTCTATCATATATTGGTGTGTTTTTCAAGCCTTTTTTGTATTTTATATTTCTTTTATATTTTTTTTATCGGTCAAAAATAAAATTGCCCTCTTTTCGTTAATGCAGGCCGCTAACCACCCGATAATTCAGCACCGTGCCGGTGTGGCAATGCCAAAACTCGCTCACTTGCCTGGGTACCCAGCTTAGTGAACAGTTAATCAGTGGTTCCTACACCATAACTGCTGATGAAGAAAGCACCTGGGTGATCGTCAGTCTGCGGATTAATAACACCGGTGATTCGGATGTCTACCTGTCTAAATGGTTTGCAACAGGCTCTGAAAATGAAATGTCTGCCTTTGCAGCTGATAAAGACGCAAACATTTATCGC
>Ga0153999_1000636_pt1 | contig 15089 bp, 11 predicted proteins | sample TSNC083MetaG_FD_104675 | JGI IMG/M metagenome (GOLD analysis project Ga0153999, IMG submission 104675) | Attine ant fungus gardens microbial communities from North Carolina, USA - TSNC083 MetaG | ecosystem: Host-associated > Fungi > Mycelium > Unclassified | place: USA: North Carolina, Lumber... | reverse complement strand
TTCCGATATGGAATTGACGGTTGCTTCGACCAGAGAGAAAGTAATCATGATTGAAGCCGGTGCCAATGAAGTGCCGGAGCAGGTCATGATCGATGCGATCTTTAAAGCGGATGAAGTGAATCGAGAAGTGATCAAATTCATTGACACCATCGTAGCTGAATGTGGCAAACCAAAACACAGCTATACCAGCTGTGCAGTACCGGCAGAGTTATTTGCGGCAATGAAGGAAGTGGTTGCGCCAGATGAGATGGAAGCAGCCGTATTCACGGATGACAAGCAGACCAGAGAAGAGAATATCCGGCAAATTACCGCTAAATTGGAAGCGGCCTTTGCCGACAACGAGGAGTGGCTGTCAGTCCTTGGTGAAGCGATCTACCAGTATGAGAAGAAGACGGTCCGGAAAATGATCTTAAAGGATCACAAGCGTCCGGATGGCCGTGCCCTGACTGAGATCCGTCCGCTGGCGGCAGAGATCGATATGCTTCCGCGTGTTCATGGCTCCGGTATGTTTACCCGTGGCCAGACCCAGATTTTGAATATCTGTACGCTGGCTCCGTTATCCGAGAGTCAGCGGCTGGATGGAATCGATCCGACGGAGACCTCCAAGCGCTATATGCATCATTACAATTTCCCGTCTTACTCGGTTGGCGAGACCAAGCCATCCAGAGGACCGGGACGTCGTGAGATTGGCCACGGTGCTTTGGCGGAGAAGGCCCTGATACCGGTACTGCCGACAGTAGGGGAATTCCCGTACGCAATCCGTACCGTATCAGAGACCATGGAATCCAACGGTTCTACCTCCCAGGCCAGTATCTGTTCATCGACCCTGTCACTGATGGCGGCAGGCGTACCGATCAAGGCCATGGTTGCCGGTATTTCCTGTGGTCTGGTAATGGGTGATACGGATGATGATTATGTGGTTCTGACCGATATTCAGGGGTTAGAGGATTTCTTTGGCGATATGGACTTTAAGGTTGGCGGAACCCACAAAGGTATTACCGCGATCCAGATGGATATCAAGATTCATGGCCTGACCCGTCCGGTTATTGAAGAGGCAATTGCCAAGACCAAGGAAGCCCGGACCTATATTCTGGATGAGGTTATGGCACCGGTGATCTCCCAGCCGAGAGCAGAGGTTGGCAAGTATGCACCGAAGATCGACCAGATTTCCATCGATCCGCAGAAGATCGGTGATGTTGTCGGCAAGCAGGGCAGTGTGATCAATAAGATTATCGAAGAGACCGGTGTTAAGATTGACATTTCCGAGGACGGTAATGTGGCAATCTGCGGTACCGATAAGGATATGATTGAAAAAGCCAAGAGCATCATTGAAACGATTGTAACCGACATTGAACCAGGACAGATCATCACCGGTAAAGTCGTACGGATTATGCCGTTTGGTGCCTTCGTCGAATTAAAGCCGAAAAAAGACGGTATGCTTCATATCTCCAGGCTTTCTGCCAAACGTGTGGAAAAGGTGGAGGATGTGGTGCGTATCGGCGATATGGTTACGGTTAAAGTTCTGGATGTAGATAAGATGGGCAAGATCAGCCTGAGCATGAAACCAGCAGACTTGACTGAAAAAAAGGATAGTGCAGAGAATTCATGAAGCTTAAAAAAATTACAGCAGGGGTTTTGACATTATTAATGCTTTGCAGCAGTACTTTTCCTGTATTTGCAGCTTCACCGGTAATCGGGCCGGGGATTGGTCCCGGCAGCCAGATTAGCGGCCCGGGCGCTGTCGGCCCGGGGGCTCCGGCGGAGCCGGAGAGCCTGCCGGATATTCCGGGCCGGGTGGATTACTTTACGGAAGAGGTGTCCTCACCGATCGTACAGGTGGTGGAAAAATATTCCTATGAGCAGATGTGCCGGGACATTCAAAATCTTTCCTCCCGCTATGGCAGCAGGATGCAGACGCACGTTCTGGGAACGTCCGCGGATGGCCGGAATATTTATGAACTGGTATTGGGAAATCCCAATGCCGAAAGACATGTGCTGATTCATGCGGGGATTCATGCCAGAGAGTATATGACTCCTTTGCTGGTAATGAAGCAGCTGGAATATGGTTTGGAATTTTATGACCGGGGCAGCTATGAAGGCCAGCCGTTGGCCAACATTCTGGACCGTGTGGCGGTTCATTATGTGCCCATGGTAAATCCGGACGGGATTGCCCTCAGCCAGTTTGGCCTTGTTGCAATCCGGTCGGCGCAGCTGCAGCAGACGATTCAGGAAAGTTATGAAAATGATTTGGCCAATGGCAGGACTTCACAGCCTTTTGATATTTATCTGATGTATTGGAAGGCCAATGCCCGGGGGGTGGATTTAAACGCCAATTTCCCGGCGGGCTGGGAGTATCTGAGCGATCGGATGTATTCCTATGCCAACAATCGTGGCCCAGAGCCATTATCCGAGCCGGAGACGCAGATCCTGGCGAATCTGACCAATGCCAGAGGCTGGTCGGCAACGGTTAGTTACCATAGTATGGGCGAAGTGATTTTCTGGGATTATGACGGTAATCAGCAGTCAGAGCCGTCTTATGGAATGGCGAATCTGATTGCGGCATCGACGGGATACCGTCTGGCTGCCAGCAGCGGCCACGGCGGCTATAAGGATTGGACCCAGATTAAGGATAATGCGATTGCCAGTGTGACGGTTGAGACAGGAAACGTAGCTTGTCCGCTGCCGTTGTCACAATATGAGCGAATCTGGTATCAGAATAAAATGGTATGGGCGGCAGTTGCTAAATATGTTATGGAGTATTAGATAGCAACAAACTCCGGTACTCTGTTACGAAAAACCGTATAATAATCAAAGCCGCATTCTTTCAAAAGAATCTGGGCCCGTTCAAACTCAAACCCAACATATTCCGGCCTATGTCCATCCGACCCTACCGTAAGAATCTCACCGCCCAGTTCCCGGTAGCGGGCCAGGATCTCCTTGTTAGGGTTTGGGTGGCCCAGGCCGTATTTGTAACCGCCGGTATTGCATTCCAGGCCTTTGCCTTTGCTGATCAGGGTTTTCAAAATGGGATCAAGATAATCCTGATAGGCGGAATAGCTGTATTGACGGTTGCGGTAAGGGCTGTAGCGGACCACATAATCTAAATGTCCTAAGGAATCATAACATTCTATTTCCCGTATCCGTTTCAGGGTAACTTCGAAAAAACGTTCATAAACTTCCCGTTCGGTTTTGTCGGCAAAACAGGTGGGGTAGTAGGGGTCCATGCCGTCAATGAAATGGCTGGAACCAATGATGAAATCAAAGGAATGGCTGGCAGCGTATTGGTCCAGATATTTTTTCAGATGGCATTGCAGGCCTAATTCTATGCCGATATTCACCCGAATCCGGCCTTGATATTCGGCCTGAATCTGCTTCATATAGGGCAGATAGGCATCAATGTCCAGGGTGAAATCACAATCGCCGGGAGGGGCATCATAATCGTGGTGGTCGGTGATACAGATCTCTGACATGCCCAGATCGACAGCACGGTCAATCTGGGCGCGGACAGGGGTGTCGGAATCACCGGAAAAACGGGTGTGTATATGCAAATCGGCAATCATCGTAAGTCTCCTCTCGCATTTTTGTTATGCCATTGATTATAACGAAGTTTTAAAGGCATTGCAATAAAAATAGAAAATATTGAAATTCAGGGCTGTTTTTACTAAGATTTTACCAAAATTTTTCGTATCTCTTAAAATCTGTTGAAAAGTTAGTTGTGAATATGGTATTATGACGGTATGCGTTTTGCAACAATAGAGATGAAAATAATAAGGTATTGAGGAGGAAGATATGTCAATTTCTGACATTTCAAATGTATTTAGCCTTTTAGGCGGCCTGGGAATGTTTCTTTATGGCATGAACCTGATGGCGGACGGACTGCAGAAGACTGCAGGCGACAAGCTAAGGCAATTTTTGGGGATGCTTACGAACAATCGTTTACTGGGTGTACTTTTAGGAACAGCGATTACGGCCATTATCCAGAGCAGTAGTGCAACTACAGTTATGGTGGTGGGATTTGTAAATGCCGGTATTTTGAACCTGACCCAGGCCGTGGGTGTGATCATGGGTGCGAACATCGGTACGACAGTGACGGCATGGATTGTGTCCATGAGCCAGTTGGGATCGGTATTTGAAGTGACCAAACCGTCTTTTTTTTCGCCGTTGCTGATTGGTATCGGGGCGATGATTGTCTTGTTTGCTAAAAAGGATAGAACCAGGACCGCAGGAGAGATTTTAATTGGCTTTGGTTTACTGTTTATCGGTCTGGATTTTATGTCCGGAGCCATGAAGCCTTATACCTCTTCACCGCTTTTTAGCAATATCTTTGCTACGTTAGGCAAAAATCCACTCCTGGGTTTGTTAGCCGGTGCAGTTGTAACGGGAATTATTCAAAGCTCGTCAGCTTCCGTGGGAATCCTGCAGACCCTGGCGATGAGTGGCGCGGTTACCACCAATTCGGCGATTTTCATCACATTAGGACAGAATATCGGTACCTGTGTGACCGCATTGATATCCAGTACCGGATCCACCCGAATCGCTAAGCGGGCGGCAGTGATCCATCTGCTGTTTAATGTCATCGGAGCCGTGATTTTTGGGATTGGCTTCTTCGTTATATTCATGCTGAAACCGGATTTTGCAAACAGTACGATTAATGCCGTGCAGATTTCCATCTTCCATACCATCTTTAACCTGACCAATACATTGATTTTGTTCCCGTTTGCGAATCAGCTGGTGCAATTGTCGGGCGTCATTGTTCGTGGTAAAGATGAGGCGGTGACTGTGGATGAGGCAGAGATTGCACTTAAGCATCTGGATGAAAGAATCTTTGAATCTCCGGTTTTTGCTGTTGAAACGGTATCTATGGAGGTGGTCAGGATGGGACAGATTACCTTGAAGAATGTGCAGCTGGCCATCGATGCATTGCTGACCGGCAATATGGATGAAATCCAGGGCGTGTATAAAACAGAGCAAACGATCAATAATATGGAGAAGATACTGACGGAATACCTGATTAAGGTGGACAATCTTTCCTTATCAGAAAAGCAGAAGAAAATAGTTACTAATCTGTTCTATAGCATCAGTGATATTGAGCGGGTGGGCGATCATGCGGAGAATCTGGCAGAACAGGCAGAGTATAAGCATAACCACAATCTGGAATTTTCGGAGACCGGTATCAGTGACTTGAAGGAAATCAGCGGCAGTGTGATTAAAGCCTTCACGTATGCCATTGATGCCAGACAGTTCGGCAATATGGATTCGGTCCGGAAAGTAAGCCAGTATGAGGATGAGGTTGATAATCTGGAAGAAGAGATGCGGGAGAAACATATTGAACGTCTTTCGGCTGGTGAATGCGAACCGTCATCCGGTGTGGTATTCCTGGATGTCCTAAGCAATCTGGAGCGTATTTCCGACCATGCGTACAATCTGGCCGGGTACGTCAAGGATGAGATATAACGGATAAGTTACCAATGGGTTGATTAAGGTTAATAAATTTGAAAAACCGCTTGCTATTTCTGGTAGAATTAGGTAAAATGAAGGGTAGGGTTGATTATATTTTAACAATCATTAAAATTTTAACAAAATAGGAGGTATTTATTATGGCAGTAAAAGTAGCAATCAATGGTTTCGGCCGTATTGGCCGTCTGGCTTTCAGACAGATGTTTGGTACTGAAGGGTATGATATTGTTGCAATCAACGATTTGACAGATCCGAAGATGTTGGCTCACTTATTAAAGTATGACACAGCACAGGGTGGATATGCAGGATATATAGGTGAAGGAAAGCATACGGTTGAAGTTGGCGATGATTCTATCACCGTGGACGGTCAGACCATTAAGATTTATGCAGAGAAGAATGCAGCCGATCTTCCCTGGGGCGAGATTGGTGTGGACGTAGTTTTGGAGTGTACCGGCTTCTATTGTTCAAAAGACAAATCCCAGGCACATATTGATGCAGGTGCAAAGAAAGTTGTTATCTCTGCTCCGGCCGGCAATGACCTGCCAACGATCGTATTCAGCGTAAATGAAAACGAACTGACCGCTGCTGATACCATCATTTCTGCAGCTTCCTGTACCACCAACTGCCTGGCTCCGATGGCAAAAGCACTGAATGATTATGCACCGATCCAGTCTGGTATCATGAGCACCATCCATGCTTACACCGGCGACCAGATGATCCTGGACGGCCCGCACAGAAAAGGCGATTTAAGAAGAGCAAGAGCAGGCGCGGCCAACATCGTTCCTAACTCTACCGGTGCTGCTAAAGCAATCGGTCTGGTTATTCCGGAACTGAACGGCAAGCTGATCGGTTCTGCCCAGCGTGTGCCGGTACCGACTGGCTCTACCACGATCTTAATTGCAGTTGTTAAGGGCGAGGTTACCAAAGACGGTATCAATGCAGCTATGAAAGCAGCAGCTTCTGAGTCCTTTGGCTACAATGTGGACGAGATCGTATCCTCTGACGTAATCGGTACCCAATATGGTTCTCTGTTTGATTCAACTCAGACCATGGTTTCCAAGATTGCGGATGATCTGTATCAGGTACAGGTTGTTTCCTGGTATGACAACGAGAATTCCTATACCAGCCAGATGGTTCGTACTATTAAATACTTTGCAGAGTTGGGCTGATTTTAACCTGAACTGGCAAATTAAGACTCAAATAAGGGTCCGGTCTATCAAGGGCCGGACCTTTGCTTAGAGCTTGATAATATTGTATACAAGGAAAGGGGCAAACTAACATGCTAAATAAAAAGACCGTTGATGATTTAAATGATTTAAAAGGCAAAAAAGTATTAGTCCGCTGTGATTTCAATGTGCCGCTGAAAGATGGCGTGATTCAGAACTACAACCGTATCGACGGAGCGATCCCGACCATTAAGAAATTACTGGATCAGGGTGCCAAAGTGATTCTGTGTTCCCACTTAGGTAAGCCGAAGGGCGAGCCGCTGCCGGAGCTGTCCTTAGCACCGGCGGCACCGGCACTGGCTGAGAGGCTGGGCGTTGATGTAAAGTTTGCTGATGATCCGCAGGTAACCGGACCGGAGACCCAGAAGATGGCTGCGGAACTGGGCGAGGGCGAAGTATTGTTATTACAGAATACCCGTTACCGGGTGGAAGAGACCAAATATGGCAAGGATCCGGCAGCGGATGCTTATGCAAAAGAGCTGGCCGGCCTGTGTGACAGTGATATTTTTGTCAATGATGCTTTTGGTACTGCTCACAGAGCACACTGCTCTAACGTTGGCGTGGCGAAATGCTGCAAGGAGAATGTGGTTGGCTACCTGATGGAGAAAGAGATCAAATTCCTGGGTGAAGCGGTAGAAAATCCGGTGCGTCCGTTCGTGGCAATCCTGGGCGGTGCGAAAGTATCCGATAAGATCAACGTAATCAACAACCTGCTGGACAAGGTTGATACCCTGATCATCGGTGGTGGTATGGCTTATACCTTTGCCAAAGCGCAGGGCCAGGAGATCGGTAATTCCCTATGTGAAGAGGATAAGCTGGATTATGCATTGGAGATGGTTGAGAAGGCCAAGGATAAAGGCGTAAACCTGTTACTGCCGGTTGATCATGTAGAAGGCAAAGAATTCTCTAACGATACCGAAAGAAAAGTAGTGGAAGTGATCGATGCCGGCTGGTCTGGATTTGATATTGGACCGAAGACCATTGAACTGTACAAGAAGGCACTGGAAGGTGCCAGGACCGTAGTATGGAACGGACCGATGGGGGTATTTGAGTTCTCAAACTTTGCTGACGGTACTTTGGAAATCTGCCGTGCGGTGGCAGAGCTTAAGGATGCAACTACCGTAATCGGCGGCGGTGATTCCGTAAACGCAGTAAAGAGACTGGGCTTTGCTGATAAGATGACCCATATCTCTACCGGTGGCGGTGCTTCTCTGGAATTCCTGGAGGGTAAGGAACTGCCGGGCGTTGCAGCAGCTGATGATAAATAAGGGGGAGAAAAGCAGTATGGCAAGAAAGAAAATTATAGCAGGAAACTGGAAGATGAATATGACACCGACGCAGGCGGTTGCCCTGGTAGAGCAGTTGAAGCCATTGGTTGCAAATGATGATGTGGATGTAGTATTTTGCGTACCGTCAATCGATATCATTCCGGCGATGGAAGCAGCAAAAGGCTCCAATATCAACATCGGTGCAGAGAATATGTATTATGAGGAGAGCGGTGCCTATACCGGTGAGATTGCTGCCAATATGCTGACCGATGCCGGTGTAAAATATGTGATTATCGGCCACTCAGAGAGAAGAGAATACTTTGCTGAGACCGATGAGACAGTCAACAAGAAAGTGCTGAAAGCATTTGAGCACGGCATGACCCCGATTGTCTGCTGCGGTGAGTCATTGACCCAGAGAGAGCAGGGGATTACCCTTGACTGGATTCGTCAGCAGATTAAGATTGCTTTCTTAAATGTAACTGCTGATCAGGCTAAGGCAGCGGTGATTGCTTATGAGCCAATCTGGGCCATTGGTACCGGTAAGGTGGCCACTACCGAACAGGCACAGGAAGTGTGCGCAGCCATCCGGGTATGCATCGGTGAGATCTATGATGAAGCAACGGCAGCCGCCATCCGGATCCAGTACGGCGGTTCGGTATCAGCCTCCAGCGCACCGGAACTGTTTAGTCAGCCGGATATTGATGGCGGACTGGTGGGCGGAGCTTCCCTGAAACCGGACTTTGGTGCCATTGTAAATTACAATAAATAAATATTGAGTCAGCCGGAAAAGTGGAATAGGATAGATCTGTTCCACTTTTTCTTCAAGCATTTTCTCGTGATTGTTCCCAACCTACCAATATTTTTTCCAGAAGCTGTCGTAACGTTTGTTGTTCATCAGAGGTTAATACATCAAAACCAACTTGCCCATTGTTTGGATCATCCTGAATTTTCTGTTGATATTTATCTTTACGTAATCCTGATTCCGTAATTTTCAGAACCACTTTGCGACGGTCAAATTCATCTCTGTTTCGTACAATATCGCCTTTTTTTTCAAGCTTTGTGATGATTTCACTCATGGAACTTGGTTTGATACCCAAAATATTCTGCAAATCTTTTTGTGTCATGGATTCAACACCTGAAAGAATATGAACAATTTTCCTCTGACCAAGATGTCCATCATACATAATATATAACCAGTGTCCGACTTGAGCCACCAATTTCCCCAATTCATTGTGAGCATCAATGAGGCCGCCATCAGGATTTGTGCTATTGTTTTTCATTTTACCGCCTTTCTTTTTTACATTTTTTTACTGTCTCTTGCAAAATACTTATCCTATATTTATTTTATCACTCATGGGCCAAATGTCAAGGTACCGAAATGATAATTTCGAAAATAATGATATAAATTTCTCAATTGACAGGCAATGACCTGCCAGTTATAATTACTTCTGTACAGAACAATCGACGATGTGTGCATTTGATGCAAGGGAGAGTTGTATGGGACTATTATCTGGTAATTGGAAAAGTGAGACCGGCGAGAAGGGAAGTTCTGCTTTTCATAGTACATCTTATCATAAATATTTTGATGGTTACACTGAAATGAAAGTACCGAAATCAAATGGAAAGGGAGATAAAATTGTTCGTGTATATACTGGGCCATATTTCTCACAAGATGTAACTGACAGACAATGGAAAAGAAACAAATTAATTCTTATCATGGTTTATATGATTGTGGTTACGGCATTCCTGTTTTTTGCAGCATTGGATAAGGCCAATAATAAAGTCTGGTTTACAGAATTACCGCAGGCAATTGTCCTTTGTTCTTTTTTGTGGATGCTGTACGCTGTCTTCCATTATGTAGCTGCACCACGAAAAATGACAATTAATCAATATCGTTCTTCTTCCGGCAGATTACTCCACTCGGGAAGAGCAGCAATGACAGCATCATGGGCAGCAGCTGTAACACAGCTTGTATATGCATGTGTTCCGGGAAATGCTGATAAGTTATGCAGTATTCTGTGTGCGGTGATTTTTGCTCTTGGCGGAGCTGCTATTTGTTATCTGATCGTTCATGAAGGCCGTATGATATATCGACACCATCTCAGTGAAGAACAGGAAGGTACCAAGGGGATGGAAATCAAATGGTAATAAACGTAAAAGCACCAGCTTCGGCTGGTGCTTTTTGTGTTTTATCTAATCTTGTAGAATTTCATCTTGACAATAGGGAAAAGAAGATTTATACTGAAATCATTAGGTGCCGAAACAATTGGGCGGGGTGGTGCGCAGATCGGGTTCTGACTGTTTCCGGTAAATAAAAGCAAAAGAAAGGATTCATGATATGGAAAAGCAATTATGTTGTGGTGCAGCAAGAAGATGTGTCAATCCATACAAAGAAATAATTGAGCGGATTTCGGGACGTGACGATACATTCCTTGACAGTCTTTATATCCGTGTCATTGCGATTGGTGACGGTGAAAAGAAATGCCTGCTGATTGCCTACGAGAGTGGTTACAGTCCGATTGAAGAGCAGTTTGCCGCGATTGAAGAGCGGTTTGGCATTCCGGAGGAACAGGTCATGCTGTTTGACTGCCATTCACACACAAAGCTTTACGGAGAAAAAGAAGGGCGAACGACCATGAATCCCCGGAAGCGATTTCATCTGTATCAGGACTGGCCGAAGGATGAGCGGGATGCCATGAAGGAATATGGCTTGTTTGCCAGGGAACAGATGCTGGATGGGATTGAGGAAGCACTGGAACATATGCGGCCGGCCAGAATGGGACATGCAAAGGGCGAGAGCTATATTAACGTCAATCGTAATCAGCGTTACGTCATCGAGCAGCCCGACGGTACGCTGAAGGAGCACTATACGATTGGTGTGGATCCTTCGGCACCAATTGACCACACGGTTTTTGTCATGAAGTTTGAAGACATTGAAACCAATGAACCGATTGCATTCTTTATTAATTACCCGGTCCATAACTGTGCGGCCATTGGCAATAATGTCGGCAAGGACGGAGCAAGGGCATGGAGCAGCGACATCGGAGGCAACTGCAGCCAGTATATGGAAGATAAGTTCAAAGGCTGTGTGGCGATGTGGGCCAGTGGTCCGGCCGGCAACATTAATCCGATGATCTGCAACCAGATTGTATATCCGGATCCGATGACCGGAGCACCAACCAGATACGTACCTAAGGATCCGGAGCTGGCAACGGTGGTACTAAAGATGCTGTCAACGCGTCATTTTGCAGATATCATGAGTACGGTCAGGAAAATTGATCATATGACAGAACGGACAGAACTGAAATTTGCAATTGAAGTTTCAGAAACACCTGGTCTGGATGAGAATAATGTCGTGCATGAAGATTTGTATAAAGTACGTATGCAGACGATTCGTATTGGCGATGTGGCATTGCTTGGGGTCAGCGGTGAGCTTTATGATTCCTTTGGTAAGCTGATCAGGGAAACTTCCCCGATGAAAAATACGGTGATTGTAACTCATTGTGCGTTTGGTATGATTATCAGCGAATATATTTTGGATGACTGGGCATTTGAGCACAGTGTGTCTCCGGAAGAACGAATGGGGATGGGACCAAGGGATCAGAAGGAAGGGTGGGTCGGAACAAAACTGCCCGGACTGGTTGATTGTATTATTGGTACTGAGCACAGCCAGATTGTCCCCGGTTATCTGGCTAAGTCCTTTGAGAAGCATACGCTGAGCCTGTTTGACAAGGTTTTGTAAGAGAAACACCCTGCGGGTATCCCTGAATGCCCAAAAAACAGGGCGGTATATAATGAAAGGAGGAGTTCATGGAAAAACAATTATATTGTGGGGCGGCAAGGAGAGTTGCGAACCCATCGGAGGAGGTGATTAGGCGGATTCATCGCAAACCAGACCGCTCTGCGACCATTTTGGATGATCTTTGTATCCGTGTCGTAGCGATTGGTGATGGTGATACAAAATTTCTGCTGATTTCTTATGACAGCGGTTATTCCTGTATTGATGACCAGTTTGCGGAAATTGAGAGTAACTTTGGTATTCCGTCTGAGCAGGTAATGGTTTATGACTGCCATTCCCATACGAAGCTTTATGGTGGCTATCAATTTGGAAACCTGCCGCCAAATCCGCGGAAACATTATCAGGAATTTTATTCCTGGCCGCAGGAAGAACAGGAGGCGATGAATGAATACGGCGCGATAACAAGGACGCTGATGATTGAGGCGGTTGGCGAAGCGATTGGGAATATGCGCCCCGCCAGGATGGGACATGCAAAGGGAGAAAGCTATGTCAATGTCTGCCGCAACCAAAGATATGAGGTTGAGTTGCCGGATGGTACGGTGAAGGAGCATTATACAATTGGTGTGGAACCGGGATATGACATCGATCATACTGTTTTTGTGATGAAGTTTGAGGACGTGGAAACGGAAAAACCGATAGCATTTTTCATTAACTATCCTGTCCATAACTGCGTCATGATTGATAATCACAGCGGTGAAGACGGAAAGAAAGCGTTCAGCGGCGATATTGGGGGAAACTGCAGCTTGTATATGGAAGAAAAGTACCCCGAATGTGTGGCGATGTGGTCCAGTGCGCCGGCAGGAAATATTAATCCCATTTACGGCACGGAAATCATGTATCCTGACCCGGAGACCGGAGAGCCTGTGCAGCTTTATACAAAGGGAGATGAGATTGGCAAGGTCATGTTAAAGATGTTGTCGACCCGCCATTTTGCGGACATTATGGAAACCGTGAGAAGCATCAGGCACATGACTGACAGGACCGAATTGAAAAGTGCTGTTGAGATGTCCATGACTCCCGGCCTGGACGGTGACAATGTGGTGCACGAGAATTTATACAAGATTCGTATGCAGAATCTTCGCATTGGTGATGTGGCACTTCTGGGCTTCAGCGGTGAGTTGTATGATTCCTATGGGAAGTATATCCGCGAGATTTCCCCCCTGAAGAATACCGTCATCGTCACGCATGTTGCAGTCGGAACCGCACAAAGTGAATATATCCTGTCTGATTGGGCGTTGGAACACAGTGCCTCTGCAAAGGAACGTCAGGAGATGGGACCTCGTGACGGAGATACGAGCAGAAAAGGACTTTCGACCTGTATTGTAGGCACCGAGCATAGTCAGATCGTACCCGGCTATCTCAAACAGTCCTTCAAGGAACATACACTTAGTCTTTTCGATAAAGTATTATGATAGGATAGAATCGCAGAAAACTGGTCAAAATGTCCACAAAAAATCTTTTGTGAAAAAAATAATTGACAAATTGAACATAAAGGAATAGAATATCGTTAGGTACAGAAATAAAAATATAAGGAGATAAGATTATGAGAATTAGAAGGTTCTGGGTAGCAACGCTTACAATAGCAATGTTTGCATCCGCATTGACTGCATGCTCCAACAAAGAGTCAACCACGCCTGCAACCACACCTGCAACAACGGTGAACGACAGCACCACCGCCGGTAATGAGGCGGCTGCAGATCAAACTACCAGCGGCAACGGTTTAGTCGCTGAGGCAGTAGCAACATCGAATGCTGATCCCACTTCTTTTTTTCCACTTAAGAATACAGGGGGCGGAAAAAATCCTTTAAACGAGATTTATGAGACACTGGTGGATCAGGACGGTCCTGGCGGAAAAATCTATGGTAACCTGGCAAAAACATGGAATATGGATGGATTGGATCTGTATGTGGAGATTTATGACAACATCTATGATTCGGCCGGAAATCATATCACGGCCGACGATGTTATTTACAGTTACGAATATTCCTGGAGTCAGGGATATACGACGAGCAAGTACCTGTCCTACACAGACGGGATAGAAAAAATTGACGATTATAATATTGTATTCCATTGGAAAGAAGACCAGCTTGATACCTATAGTGCGATAGATAGCGTCTTGCTTGGCCAGTTTATCTTCTCACAGGCATCCTATGAAGCATCTGCTGATGGAATGGCCACTACTCCGGTAGGGACCGGTCCCTATGTCTTAAAAGATTTTATGCCCGGTTCTTCGGCAGTACTTGAGCGCAGGGCGGACTACTGGCAGACAGATGCCAGCCTGGTAGGACCCCAGCACCAGGCAAATGTCCAGACGATTACCTACAAGTTCATCAGCGATCCTTCGCAGGTCGTCAATGCACTGAAATCCGGCGACATTGATTATGCAGATACGGTTGACGAGGCTTCTTTAGCGTATTTCTTAAGCTCCGGCGACTGGACGGTAGTTCGTACCTATGATCGCAACTTGTTTTGTATGTTTTTCAATTGCCTGGACGGCACGATCTTTCATGATATGAATCTTCGGGCAGCACTTTGCTATGCCATCAACAGTGATGACATAGTGGCGGCGGTCGGCGGTCAGGACTTTGCCCGCAGGGTGTATGAGTATGGTGTTCCGGGTGTGACAAACTATAATGAAAACTGTGAGAGTTGGGAAAACTATTATACAGTCACGGATTTGGCTCTGGCCAAGGATTACCTGGCAAAGTCAGGCTATGCCGGACAAACCGTGCAGATCCATTACTACGCAGGTGAGTTCAGTACCTATTGTGAGGCTATCAGTCTTTGTATTGGTGCGGCCTGTGACCAGTTGGGAATGAAATATGAGATTCATCCGACGAACGCGATTGAGGATGTCATCAGCACGGTTAACGGTAACTGGGATATTGTCGTTTCTAATGTAGGCGGTGACGGCAATGCGGTCGATTACTTTAGAAATAACTTTAATAACGGGCGTTATGAAGGTGCCCTGATTAACAGCTTTGATGAAAAAATTGATGAGCTTTATAACAAGACCTATACGGCCAGTGGCGCTACACCAGAAAATGTCAGTGAGTTTAACCAGTATCTGATTGATAATTACTATGTGTATGGCATGATGGAGCGCATTACATCTGCCGTAATGCGAAGTGATCTGATTGCAGATTCATCAGTCACAACAAGGCGTTCATGGACGCTCCCGGGCTCCTGGGTTTATTATGTCGACTGATTTCCTGATGATAAGATGTGATGGAGGGACTATGATCATATGTGGAAATATATAGCCAATCGTTTCTTATGGATGATTTTTGTTTTAGTTGGTACGGCAATCGTGATTTTTACAATCATGTTTTTTGTTCC
>Ga0153999_1000635_pt1 | contig 15094 bp, 19 predicted proteins | sample TSNC083MetaG_FD_104675 | JGI IMG/M metagenome (GOLD analysis project Ga0153999, IMG submission 104675) | Attine ant fungus gardens microbial communities from North Carolina, USA - TSNC083 MetaG | ecosystem: Host-associated > Fungi > Mycelium > Unclassified | place: USA: North Carolina, Lumber... | reverse complement strand
TAATTAGGGGATATGACGAGATAGCCTGCTGAAGCTAAGAGTTCACGCCAGTTGCAGTAATACGGCATGTAGTCTTTTTTTTTTGTCGTGAAGAGGCGTCGTTAGCTACTGCTGCTGTTGATGGAGATGGAGATGATGAGATAAAACGCACCGGGAATATCACGTCGATAAGGTCCTCCATGAATGAACAAGATAGTAGGAATTCGACCGTGAGTGACGGTGTCGTAGTCGGGTGGGAACCGGACTAGACCGCTGAGTTGGATACCGTCTTTGTTTTTCCAATAAATGATGTCAGTTTTGAGAGCGGGTGTTTTGGTTAACCATGTGAGATGACTGGAAAGTCGAACCAGGTTTTGGTTGGATCTTGATAGGGGTTTGAATTTGTAGTCTTCTTTTTCTTCGTTGTTGTTGTTGTGTTGGTCAATGTGAATTTTACCAGACCAAACGTTAGGTGGTTCGTGATAGGGACCTGAACTGAGCACAGCAGTGAAAAAATAGGTGACGTGGGCTGTTGGATTGGAATTGGAAGAAGAAGAAGAAATGACACGTCTGACATCCCACGAATTGAACCAAATCGCATTCGAGGAAGTCTGGAAGAGCGTGAATCGAGATAAATGGGTTGGAGACGTTGAAGCAAAAATGATTATGTCAATTCGTGATTCAGTGTCGTTGCCAACTTCGACTGCAAGAAAATCATGGTCGTTCTTTGTCGGATCATCCTCTCCTCTGGGATGGACGTAGGCAGGAAGAATACGTATAGCATCTTCGTCGATTCCGTAAATGCGTTCTGTAACTGTTGTTGCTGTCAGGAGATGGTGAACGTGAAGCGTGCGAGCATCGAGAATATTGTGTGGTTCATAACTTTGTAAACTGGCGACATGTCCTGTTGATAACCAAACATGTGACCCTGACGGAGATCGCGGATAACTCGCCAAATATGTCGGTTTTGCTCCTTCCTCCACCACGGATATCGATTCCAATAAAACTTGGTCCTGATCAACTTGCTCAGGCCACTCTATTCCTCGGTTCCGTCTCGACCGATACGAAATCGCTTTACTATCACTACTCCAAGTAAACCCTTCCAATTGGCGTTGTTGGTTCTTGTCCCTTCGCGTTTCAAGCATTCGTATTTCATCCGTTGTGAAATTGTATACAACAAGCTTGAGAAGACGACCCTTCGTTTGACCTGACGATAATGATCCCAGTTCAATGACGTCGACGTCGTTCTTTTTGATTTCGGTAGCGATACCCTCTTCATCGTCGTCGTTGTCAGCTAGCAATCCGACGAGTTCTCCAGATGGAGAGGTTTGGAACTCTCGAATGTTTGTTTTCTTTGTGAATTTGGAGGTTAAGATGGTAGGTTCTGGGATGGTTGAGGGTTTGGGGATGGAACAGGTGAGGACCTCATCAATGATGATGTCAGATGAGTCTTTATTGATGGTATTGACAATGTCGAATTCATCAGCATCGCTTCGATCCCGATAAACCGACGATATATAGTCAACAAGCGATAGTTGATAAATAACACTTTTTTCCCTGGTGTTTGTCTGTCTGATAAAAACAGAATACGTGTACCATCAGGGTGAAAAACGCCAGATCGATCGTTAAATTCGCCTCCAGTGACCGGAATAGCACTCGATGGTCTATTCGTCTCGGCAAGCCAAAGTGTAGATAAAGGTCGTGAAGTGGATCGATAGAATTGAGTGACTTGGTAAAGAATGAAACCACCATTGGGACTGAATTTCACATCTCGGATTTTAGGTTGAGAAGCGATAAAAGTGGGATTGAGATGTCGTTGTTGTTGGGGAACCTGGGATTGGGATAGTTGAACTGGCATGGAATGCGCTGAGGTTTCATTGGTAGAGGTTGTCATTTTGGATTTTAAGACTTTGTAACGAGGGACTGGTTCGGTTGGGAAAGGTTTGGGGAATGACAAGGATCATTGGCTTCGTTGTATTTAAGATGCTCTGGGCGTTCGACCAATAACAAGTCGGGATCTGAACTATACGATTTACTGCAAAGCTTATTTGCTAGCTGCAACCTGTACTGTGAGAAGCATCACTACCATTATAGTTTATGGTGCGAAAACGAAGGTCCAATCAGAACAATAGATTAACAATAGATTCTGGGGGAAAGGCTACAAAGACTTTTTGGATAGCAGGATCTGGCACCAAACTCTGAAGAGGTCCTCACGAACCAGGATCCAAAATTTCCATTGTAATTCATCCGAAATCCTTCAACTTGTAAGCATATTGATTACATGTGACGACGAGTCTATTTTTCTTTGCTGATTATCCCAGATCTATTTTTGTTTGAATACCGGAGAATCTGACGAATATCACGTGTGATAGCTCCTGTGTAACGTGACCAATGCGTGATTCGATGGTATGATCGGATTTTCATGTAACGCTGAATCCGGACTTCGAAACTCCCTTTTTTCTCTTGGATAAACAAATCGATCAACCTTTTGAATAACTGGTTCCTCAGGGGCAATAAGCTTTTTTCTTTTTGTATGGCCGGAACGTTTAGCGGTCATCTTCTTCATTCCTACCACACAGGTCAAGCAATGAATCTAGTCACGTCTGGAGCTATGTCGTTCAACTCTCTGATACATGGAACACCCATCCCTTCAACGTCCATACTGGGTTCCCAAATCCCATTCACTGCTAATCCTTATGCCAATGAAACCATGTCAGAAGAGACTGCTAAGAGAATTGCCACGTTACAAGTGAAACTAGATCAAAAACTGGGTCCAGAATATATCTCTCAAAGACAAGGACCAAGAGGTGGTCCAAAGTTGACGTATGCGGAGGGTTGGAAGATGATCAACTTGGCCAATGAAGTCTTTGGGTTCAACGGCTGGAGTTCGAGTCTGGTTAATGTGACGACAGATTTCGTGGACCGCAGTGAATCTGGAAGATATAATGTTGGCGTCACTGCGATCATAAGAGTCACGTTGAGGGAAGGAGTTTACCATGAGGACATTGGATACGGAACAGCGGATAATTCTCCGAGTAAAGGTCAAGCTTTGGACAAGGTGAGTATCTCCTGTCTCCCCCCCCGAATGCGGAGAGTGAATGTGATTTCATCTTGACTCAAAATATGGGTTTTCTTCAGTGCAAGAAGGAGGCAGTCACAGATGGTCTTAAACGTGCACTACGGAATTTTGGAAATTTGATGGGAAATTGTCTTTATGATAAAGCATATACTCAAGAAGTCGTGAAGATGAAGGTACCCGCTGTATGTATATCTCACTTTGAAGGAATTGAAAAGGTCCATCTTGAAAACACGAATTTGTTCATAGGCTAAATTCGACAAGGCAGAACTTCATCGACGACCAGAATTTTCAGAGGATAGAAAACCTCCGATTGTTAGTTCTGCGATTGGATTGAAGCCCCCTGATCACCAATTTAATTCGAATTCGTCCTCCAAGACCGTATCAGTTCCATCATCTCGACAGCCTGGCACTGTTGACACACCCATTCCCAGTGGACATCCCGCTGTGAACAATAACAATGCACGACCACCAGCTAATGTGACCAGCCACCCTAATTCTAGCACCTCCATTCCATCAGCACATCTCACTTCTATAGACGAAAAGCCCCGATCGGTTCCATCACACCAGCCACAAAATCAGCCTCAACTCGCTCAGAGCCGTCGTCACGTCTCATTTGTGGAAGAGTCACTCACCACAACGTCTGTTGATGACATATCTATCCAAGAGGGTGTCACAAAATCAGAATCTGAGGATGATTTTGATTTTGGGGACGATGAGTCTTTTCTTGCTGCGCTTGGCATGGAACAAGGTGATTTAGGCCGACCGATCGAAACTGACGCAGATATGGGCCGGCCAATCGATCAAGAAGAGAGCAATTCACCTCCAGAAGATGACGCGAGTATTTCAGTCAGCGACACCTTAATGACTACGACTAAAGGTGTAGCAAGTGATATGTCTATCTCCCGAAACGACAAGAATGCTCATGTACAGCGGTTACAAGAGATTGTGAAAGCCACAAATGCAAACACTCTGAAAGCCTCTCCTCCGCCCATGAAACAATCTATGCCCTTGGAACAGATCCAAAATGCTACTTTACGTACATCACCTACCCTACTTCGACCGTTGAACCAAACCAATCAACCTAATATGACACACGCTCAGCAACGTAATTACCAACCGCTCGCTAGACCCGCAAACCACAACCGAAACGAAACCGAGGACCCCATTATAAATTCCGGTGAATCCGGAACAAAGCGTCCAAGGATGACAACGACGACGACAGTACCTTCGATGGGAGGATTCCATTTTCCTCCTGGAATGGTAGGTTCTATTTGAGAATTATCTCACCATGTAAATCCGCTGATTTGATTTTTTTTCTCATTGATAGGATCCTCATCAGCAGGGTGGAAGTAGCATTGGTACTAAGAGAAGCGTGGATCTCATGTCGTCGGGTTCTAATTTTGGCGGGGTAGGCTTGGGGATGAATGTGGGTATCACTGGCACCGGTAGTATCGGTAATGGTGGATTTCGTGGTTCAAGACCTGGGATGGGATTGCAGCAGGCTGCACCACAGCAACGAAGAGAGCCATTTATACCACTGGAGATTGGTGAGAGTGGAGATATCAAGCGGATCCGGCGGTGACATGATGAGCTCTTGTTGTCGATGCGAGATTGCAAGGCTTTCTTCATGATGACATCTTGCTGTTTATATGCTTATTTGTTTTTGCATGGACTGTTGTTGTCAGCGCATTTGTATCATATTGCACACATTCATATCTGACATTCTTGTGCTGTATCATACTTTCGACTCTTTGGTCAGCATCCACGGTTGGAAATGACCTACTGGGAAAGATCACAACGGCATATGAAAACGAAACTTGACAATGTTATCCGGCTGTTACCACCTAATTTCCTATGCTCCTTCTGCAGCACCTTCTGCAATGTCCTTGTACACGTCAAACCGACGTTGTGTTGTCACTGGAATCCCGCTCCGTGCATCAAGCAGCACTTGTGGATCTGGGGGAAGGTTAATAAGAGAGAAGTCAGGACCCCGAACGTTCTCATTACCGATATCCGCGTAGACAATTTGTTCATCTTCCGTTGCTTCTGTGAGTATGTGACCCCTATCATATAACTCAGAAAATCTCTGGAGGAGAGCTGTGAATTCACTCACATAGGATCAACGACCATTGAGTGGCCCCACTACACCCTATGAGCTCAACAACCAAGAAACATCATTTCGCAAGTGACCTAGGCGTACCGCATGGTACGTTGCAGTCATGTCTCTAGCAGGACTACACATTCCCACAAATATCTGATTATCCACAGCCCTTGGGAGAAAAGTTCAGATCAGGCATGCATTTATGACGCGAACCAACCTTGATCTTTGCAACAATTCCCAGTGTAATGAACCTGTCGTCAAATTGAAAGCTCCGGGATATATTATCATCTGACAACCTAGTTTGGTGTCATGTAAGCCATCGAGGTAATAGGATCAAGAGTTAAGAATGGATGACCTACCTTGACGAGCTGATATCATAGCAAGTTCAGGGAATCGGATATCATAACAGATCCCGAGACCGATGCGAGCAAATCCTACAAGTCAAGTCGAATCTTTGGGTTTCAGAGCGGAGTATGGGATTTCTTACCAGTATCGAAGTAGTTTGTAGTATTACCCCCTGTGAGGGTTTCGCTTTCCTTTAAGGAGAAAACAAAATTAGCTTTTCAATAAACGGGATTACAAATATCCACCTTGAATTTGATCTTTCCCGGGATATCGATGTCGAAAAGGTGCACTTTTCGGTGGATTGCAACGAGTTCACCTACGTAATTGCTATATGAGTTGATATTTGAGAGATTCTGGGGGGGATCTGGTACCCTGAGGATTATATACCGTGCAAGTGTTATAAATTTTGCCATCCTGTGCATCCCGTTCTGGTATGGAACCTTATACAGACTTAGTACTGAATGATAAGAGTTTCAAAGGGCTGTTATACCTCCAATCAACCATGTACCCGTCTCTTTTGCAGTAGCGGAGAGCATCTTTACGCTTTCACTCACTGAGCTGGAAGCATTGTAAGGTTTGCCTCGCGTGAATTTGATCTCTTCTGCATTGACCGGGAAATGAACATGTCCGTAAGGCGAATTGAAGCACTCCTAAGAAAACTTTAGTTTGTTTCCCGGATGCGGATCAATAGCGAACAGGAAGGACGACGAGATCTGGCTTCTTGTTATGGCCTTGGCCAGAAACTGCTTTGAGGATCATGTCCCGGGCATGCTTGAGGTTATCGGCCTTGTTGGGTACTGTCTGCCCTAGTTGGATGAATGCCAAAGTAAATGGACGGAACGATTGTTTGGCTGCCATGGATGATGATAATACGATGATAGTGCGCGAGATATATCATTTATATCATATCACGAGATGCATATCACAAGTCATGTGCAGCATCAGGCTCAGACAGGCTGTCGTGTTGACAGCATGAGTCGCACAGCGCTCGCCACACAAAGCACAAAATCTTTCCAGCGATCTAGACGTCTTTTACTTTCACCAACAAAACGCAAAAGTCCGTCAGATGATGAGCAGCACATTCACTGCCCATCTGAAAAAGAAATCTGGGAGTGGACTCTGACTTCGGCAGCCGTTGCGAAGTGCTACATACGAGATGTCTTGACTATGTCACAGTGCCAAGGTCAGCCTCGTCCACTTCGGGAATGTTTTATCGGGTTGATCAAATATATAGGCTTCGATTTCTACTGGCTGGGAAACACACCTTGTCGCAAGGTTGAAGTTTGTGGCGTTATTGTTGGCATTCAAGTGTTTGAGAAGAAGATCATGTACACCAGTGTGCCCTGATTACTGCTTTTTTTACACGTTGATGTTTCCTAACTGTAGTGTCGCTTAGTCGATGATGGAACGGAGGTTATAGACTGTACAGATACTCCGCAACAGATCTTGAAGTTCAAGAACCCTGACATGTGCTCTACATCCCCTGACATGTGCTCTACATCCCCTGGATATTCCCTACTTCAACCCATAAAGGGGATAGGGGGAGTTATCAAAATTTCAGGCAGAGTACAAAGGAAGCATGAGACAAGGTGCATGATTGCAGATGAAATATGTAAGCAACATCGGGTTATGAGTGCCATCGATACCAACACGTGTCCTAGCATTATCATCTTTTGGCGCCCAACTTAAACACTGGGAAATTGTTCGAGAACTGCACGAGACCTGTTATGACACCTCAGTATCTTTTGTTATCCCAGCTGTCCAATTCGAATCGTCCAAGACTTCGAGCCAAGCCGCAGAGCCATGGACACCAGCGACCACCACACCTCCAACAGTGGTTGACTCGAGCCCAACGACCGTTGCCTCTGGAAAGTCTACGAAGAACCCTCATGTGTGTGTCACTCATACCTCCCAACCGTGTACTGATTACTGCCACTCAGTCACAACCTAAGTTACGTCACCCATCGCGCCTGCGACCGTCAAACCTCACAGACAATGCGTTCAGAATATATATTAAACACTTCATCAACAACGCACCTGAAACCCCAATAAAAGATGTCTTCTCCTCGGATGACGATCTTTACAAATCTATGCGAGTCTACACTTCACAGATTGGAACAACGACAGATTTAACAAATAACTCAACGCTCCGCCTTCAAATTCCGGAGAAGCTCGAGTGCCCATCCTTATCGTCTTTCGACAGAATGTGTGGGGGATTTACTCTATCTTATCTTCGGCGTGTCCCCGAATTGTCCCTCATGGCTACGCGCGTTGTTAGACAGCGTGCACGAGAGCTGCGAAAAAAGGCACAGGCAGCATCAGCTCCAAAGTCTACTCTCCCTAATCAGCCTACTGAACACATGAAATTGAGCCGAGCTAGTCTTGCAGCCAAGAAGAAGCGTCTCTTCCAATGGGCGATCTGCGAATTGATGAAGGATGGTAGCATCACCCTTTGGGATGGACCCAAACGATTGCTTCGAACGGAAGGCACAGATCAAAACCCGGAAAACAATGCCTTGTGGAAGCTCAGCTCGGCGGCGGTGGACACTTCTTTGTTCAGTAACGCGAACAGTTCGAGGTCAGCGGACGATGACGAGTCGTATCTGTCTGACCCAGACCCTGAAGAGGAAGCCTATATATCAACTAAACCAGAACTTTTGGCTCATACAATCACAGAGGCTTTGAAGGCTTTAGTCCTGACACCGCCTCGGAGACAAATTGTGAAGCGGAACGAGCTAATAGGGGGTTCGACCAAGGAGGATATACTAGAGTATCTGAAAAGGGATGATAGGTGGGCATTCATCGGGGAGTGGAACATCACCGAAACGTTAGAATATATGATGAAAGTTGGTCTGGCGTGGAATCCTTCTGGAGATCGTTGGCTGGCGACAGGGTGACGGGACAAGAGTTGACAAATTCTCACGTTTGAGCGTTGATACACTTACCGCTCGTTTGTATATCTGATAATTTCTGGTAATTTACTGACAGTAAGTCATGCGTATAGTCATTCTCCAAACTAACTGAATCCCTTACACTTGAACAACTAATGAAAACAACTATCAGTGAACTAAAGATCTCTACCAGAAACGTGTCGAGGAAGCCCTTGTAAATATAGTTTTCCATTCAGGAGAACCCTCCATAACACAATGGGGATGGATTGCAAGGAGCGCCTGATGAGTGCTTAACCCGGTCGTACTATTTAATTTGTCCCAAAGTCTCCAGCGCCACAGAAAGCTAGCAGGAATGTCACCCGATCGTCTAGTCAATAAGACTTTGACTTTTGCAACGGGCACTTCTTGCGGTACACCAATGAACGGTCCCGAACGTCTACACGCAGTATCGGCTGGTCTATGCCAAAGTGGGCTATGCTCTCAACAACCCCATTTCTCATGCTATCGAAAATGTGGTCATAGGTGTGGCGAGATGTCTTCATCTGCTGAATACCGCTGATAAGTGCCCAATCAACCCTCGCTCTGTTGTTCCCGGCTGGCTAGGTCCATTGGTATGTTTGTTCATTGTTGTCGAGAGCGATGGGTCCATTCACGGATTTCTCACTGATCTTGAGTATACCAAGCCCGGGAGCACTGAAAGTTCGAGTTTGACATTGGTACATAATTTGTCCCCTCCTCTGATGAGTTGCAGGGTCAATGAACGGGGCCAGATATTGTGCCAAGATAGCGAAACCTTTTTTGCATCTCACAATCTGGGGTTACAAGTCCCATAAATTACTTTCTGGAATCCGTGATGTGGGTCCCCTTGTGGATTGTGCTTGGAATGATTTTATTTCCCTCGTTATGAGAAAGTTCTGGATGCACTTCATTCTAACCTCCGCCAGGATTCACCTCCCTTTTTTGAGTGGATTCAACACACTCAATATCTAGGGAGGTGGACAAAATGCCTGCGTTTGATCCCTTTCGAGAACAGCAGCTTATGATCAGTTCTCGTGTCCGGTGGCTTCAGACAAAGCATACGTAGTCGACAACTACCTTGTATTACGAGCGTATCCTCAGATTTTTTCTATCACAAGTAGCTTCCGGATTCAATTTCTTTGATCTTATGCGTCGAAATGGACTGACAGATTCATACCATACCAACGGATCGGATTGATTCATTACACTACTCTACATTCCATTGGAATGTTTCCGCTTCGTCCAGAGAGCTTTTTCACTTGCTCTTGAGGAACTAGAGGGAAAGCTGGTTATTGTGTGTTTTGTAGTGCAATCTGGTTCAGGGGGTAATGATTGAGGTAGTGTTGAGGTGGAAAACCCAAGGAAGAAGACTGAAACAAATGTACATGATTTTAATTAAGGGACTGAGCTATAGTAATAGATACTCTGGGAGATGTGAAAGTACGTTGCGGTACTGAGATATCTATATTTGGTACCTGTGGTGCGGCGATGTTTTATTTTCCCATTACATGAGCAGCCCATGTTTTGATAAAAGGTACAGATACAGATGGCACAATACAATACAGGGCACCGCCTGAATGAAGGTTCCTACCATGAAAACGTCATGCAGAACTAAAAACTCAATATGCAGAATCCAAGCATAGGTGTGATACACCTTTGAATTAGTCCCCAATAGCTAACTCTTCATATGCTGGCGGAGGTACACTCTCATCTGCACTCGGACCTTGATGACGCAAACGTTGATTCATCAGTTCAAGTTCTCTGACTCTCGATTGCAATTCCCCAATCCTTCTCTCGCTTAGCTCTTCAGCACCACTGACTCTCCGTGTCATCTCACCGACTTGTGCGTGAAGCACCTCCTTTTCCCTCTCGAGTTCATTGATTCTTCGCCTCAAGACATTATCCGAACTGGACGCTTGCATGCCTCTCACAACCTCTTCTAACTCGGACACCTGGAGTTTCAACCTTGAATTTGCAAGTTTCAGGTCATCTAATTGAAAGTAATTCTGGTTCGTTAAGAGGATGGTTGACATTTGCGCTTGAATATCCCTCTCCCGCATTTTAAGCTCTTCATTTTCCCTCGTCACATCCTTCAACAACATCTGGAGCTCCCAACGACTGCTTCCTTTAGTTTGTGGATCCACGAGTAATTTCTCCATCTCTGCCAATCGCGTCCCAATTGAGTTTTTCTCGCTCCGAAGATTCTGCATCCGAGATCCGACGTCCACAAGCTCCCTCTCTAATGATATTTTCTCAGTCTTCAGATCCCCACATCTTTGCTTCAGCTGCTCGTTCTCTTGGGAGAGTTCAGCAACAGAATTTAAAGCTTCGTGTAACTCTTTTTCCGTATGCTCATGGGCGACCAAGAGCTGTGTTAAGCGGGTAACTTCCTGTGAAAGCTCAGCCGTCCGATCAGCTCCTTCACTGGCTGCCATAACTTGGTTGACGGCCTGGTCCATCTCTTGGAGGCGTCTCTTGAGTCGTTTGTTGTCTTCCCTTAACAAGTTGTTCCTTTCTGAGTACTGGTTTTGCTCTTTGAGTTGACCCATCAACTCCTCTAACTGTCCTCTTAACTGTTTACTCTCTTCCCTCAGCTCTGAAAGAGTCTCTTCATCAAAATGATGGTTGCTGTGGGACATGGCAGGAGATGTGGATGGAATAGCAGGTGATGAAAAGGATGGAGATAATGGATTCTGGTCTTGAACTAAAAGGCGGGGTACAGGAATGAGACTTGAGACCTTAGAAGTAGGTGTTACGGGTGGGAAAACTTGAGAAGAAGAGATAGTAGAAGGTGTATGAGAGAGTGGAAAGAGATCCTGAGGGATAGTAGTAATGCTGAGTCGATTTTTGAGCTTGGGCTTCGGAGTCCTAGGAAGGCAAGGAGAAGAGTTAGTAGTAGGGGAAAAGGAAGCTGCATGTCTGATAGTTGGCGATATTGCTGATGATGATGACATCGATAGAGATGGCTTCCGGGATGCTGGTGGTATCGGAGGTGGGGGTCGCTTGGGAGGAACAAGAGGTGCTGACGATCGTCTTACTTGTATCTGGGACTTGGACCTCATTAATGGTGGGATAAGAGACACAGGAAGTTCGAGAGTGGGTAAAGCTTGTCCTTCTAGCTTTTTGTGTATGAGATGGATTGCAACCGCGAATTGGTCCTTGTTAAGCTTATTGTCACGTCTTATGTCGACGAGATCCCTATGAAGAGGTTATATTTTCATGAGGCCTAGAACAGAATGTACGAACCATATTTGAGCTATATCGTTTGGTAAAAGGTTGAAAAACTTGAGCATGAACCGAGCCGACTCATCACCATCGAGTAGACCCTTCTTATCGATGTCAAGGTTGTCAAAGTGATCTTGTGCCTCAGCTTGCTCAATGACTGAGACATCCCACTCGCTATTTTCTCGTATAGGTGAAATGGTATATTTAACTGACGCTGATGACGACTGAGGGATGGACGTGAACTGGGATGCGACACGAGGGGTCGTAAAAGGAGAACGGGATTTCACAGAAAACTGATCGAAGATGTGAAAGGGTATTGATGAGGGCAATGTTGGAAGTTGGCATGTCTTGACAGACTGGATCAGATACATGCCGACAGCGAATTCCATGTTATTGAGTAATCCTCTTTGTTCTGTGTCTATTAGATTCCTGTCCGCAACTCAATGCATCATGTGTAGAAGAGTTAAAGCACTAACCAAATCCGATCGAGATCACTATAAGAGAGGTTGGTCTTGAGATAAATGTCGCGCACCTTGTCACCTAAGAGAGTATGGCCATCAGTCACGAAAGAAGCAAGGAAGCTGACCCTACCATCAAGTAGGCCATTTATGGGACCAGCCTCTCGAAAAGTTCTGTTATATTCTATTTTGTCTTGGATGTTGACAGGTGGAAATTGAACAGATTCTACCCCATTCCGAGTGCATTCCCAGACGTCTTTCAAAGTAGGCAACGGACCATTCGCTGAATCGCTGTGAGTCGTGATAGAGATGTCTTGTATCTGTAACATACAGTAATTGACAAAACTGCGATTTATCGGCTTTCCTGACTGAGCCCAACCGATCAAACGTACGGCAATTGCTAATTCCTTTTCAGACAGGTTGCCATCCTCATCCTCGTCTGCCAGTGTCCATATGTGAGCCAACTGTTCATAAGAAAGGCCGCTTCGTTGCAGTATCTCAACAGCATTAACAGAAGCTATTGAAGGGGTGTCGCTGAGGCTGGACAAAGTACCGAAATGGGATCTCTCATAGTCCAAGATGGCCGCAACCACGGAAAGCTCTCCCTGTGTTGGGATGAACTCGAGAGACACAGTACCCATTCAAAGAAACAGACCAAATGTTCGTAGAAGTGAAAGTGTTAACATGGTTGTCAGGATTGGAATAGAATGTGATGCAGTGCAAAGAAACTCGTGACTTTATGCATACTGCGCATGGCAATGCGGAAGTCGCTAACGGTCACATGCTTAAGGAGTGATAAATAGCACTGTTGATTAGCCGATCTTTTATTCTATCCACAGTAGGACAGGAGGCATTCAAAGTCTCTTAGCATTAACAATATCTGCGAATTCAGGTTTAAGAGAGGCACCACCGACGAGGAAACCATCAACATCAGCTTGGACAGCTGGATCGATAAGATTAGGGGAAAATCAGATCATGTAGTATACAGCTTACCAAGCTCTTTGCAGTTCGCAGCAGTGACGCTACCACCGTAAATTATTCTGGTCTCTTCTGCAACAGCAGGAGACACAGCTTTCGAGAGGAAGATTCGGACCGCAGCTTGTGTTTCTTGTGCCTGGGAGGCTGTTGCAACCTTTCCAGTCCCGATGGCCCAAACAGGTTCATAGGCGATGACGACCTTCCTGAATGAACTTATAAGACGTCTTTGTGCATCTAATGATAAGTAATACTGACTTCCAGTCCTCAGGTTTCAATGTAGCAATGACAGGAACAAGTTGAGCCTCGTTGATTTTATCAGTCTCTCCAGCCTCCCGCTGTTGAAGAGTCTCTCCAATACAGAGAATGACTTTGAGACCAGCTTTGATAGCAGCACAGGTCTTCTGTGCAACAAAGTCCGAGGACTCGCCGAAAAGGGTACGACGTTCAGAGTGACCTTTGATGATATATAAAATCAGAACTGTGGCACAAGCTGTAGATGTACGCACCAAGGATGACCCAAGGTATACCGGCATCAACCAATTGCTTTGGACTGTTTATGATCTCCATAGGTCTACATTAAACATATCGGTTGCCAAAATGCGCGAACCTGATCTCGCCAGTAAAGGCTCCAGAATCCTTTGGGTATAAGTTCTGCGCGGATACAGCAACGTCCTGCCTCGTGCTAGCCTTGACGGACAACAAGTAGATAGAAGGGGGGGCGATGACGACCTCTGTTCAAATCATATCCACCAATCGTTTATCCTCGTTATGCGGGAAATCTTTTGACGTGCTTACGCACCGGTATTGGGATCGAGAATCGCGGAGTTCAGATCACCAACAAGAGCAGACTCAGCTGCTTTGGTAACGGGGTTCATCTTGAAGTTTCCGCCTACGAAGAACTGGCGAGGCATTGTATATTTCAGATGTTGAAAGATATGGTCGGAATGCTACAGTGTTCCCAGATGTTAGCTTAAACAATCCCATCATTGCTAGGTCAAAAAAATTAATTACGATACACTGCCCGTGTAAAATTAATTCGAGTTATTCTCTTATGATCAATATATATTTTTCCGATGTTTATTTATTACTGGGTAAGCTTAATTTTCAGAAACCTCAGTTGCATGCATTCAGGGACTGAGGTAAATTATTCTATATCTTTCTACTTACTGATTGTATCTAGTTGTCATTTTGACAGGTGTCATCAACTAACACAAAATGTTGAACAATATCACCATCCCTGTATTGCGCTTCTGCTTCCAAATTAGTTGGCATAAAAAGGATGTCCCTCGCGGTGCAAAGGATGGTCTTTCCATGCTGAAAATTGAGGAAATGCGTACCATGGACTCGCCCCTGAGTTACTTGTGTCCATGTGGCAATAATCCTATCTTTGATGATTATGTCGTTCGTTGCAGGTAGACTTCTGTAAGGCATGATTGAGTGTTCGGATTGAGATGTAGAATTTTGTTTCATGACATTCATGCATATAATCTTGACCTTGCCGGTGGAGTAATGGAACATCCTATGTTTCGTACACTTGAGGACGCTGCGAGTGATTTCGTAAGTCGTAATTAAATCAAGGATTCGACTTTTTCTTGATGAAAAGCCAGGACATCTTCTCATACAGCCGCAAAAAGGCAAATGAGCATGGTACTAGTGTCGAAGATGCAGCCGATCGTGTTTACAAGTCGAGATGGATGGTGGCAGGCGGCCGTGGATGCCGAACCGGGGTGATCCGGTGCCATGATCGTCTATGCACGCGTCTATGCACGTCCATAGTAATTCACAGAACCCATCCTACCTCTCACATTCTCCTCCTAATCTACCATCTCAGCGCAATGACAACAGATATTCTACATACAGGTCTAAATTCTAATTCCAATGTTTCCAATGAGAACCTAGCTGGACTCGAAGTTCTCAATGGTCCCAATGGTAGTCATAAACACTATGCAGCTGACCCAGAAGCTCAGGATATGGTCATCGAGTCATTAAGGATCCAGATACAGGATCTCTTTTCTCAAGT
>Ga0153999_1000634_pt1 | contig 15127 bp, 13 predicted proteins | sample TSNC083MetaG_FD_104675 | JGI IMG/M metagenome (GOLD analysis project Ga0153999, IMG submission 104675) | Attine ant fungus gardens microbial communities from North Carolina, USA - TSNC083 MetaG | ecosystem: Host-associated > Fungi > Mycelium > Unclassified | place: USA: North Carolina, Lumber... | reverse complement strand
TGATTAAAATTTCCTGTATTCCAGCCATCATAAGGGTAGATAGTGGATAATAGATCATGGGTTTATCATAAACCGGCAAAAGTTGCTTACTTGTTACCAATGTCAAAGGATAAAGCCTCGTACCCGCTCCTCCTGCTAAAATTATACCTTTCATATTGGGTCTCCTCTTTTTAAGTTTCTGACATGCAATCAGGGAAGGAAGTCTTTCCAGACTTCATGGTATTCATCGGATTGAATCAACCCCTCAAATATCTCTTCTTCTGTATATCCCGTCCAGTGTGACTTTTCCTCTTGCGTTGCCTCACGATTACATAGAATTCGATAGCTGACCTCAATAAATGCTTCAATGCCCGGATAGTTCATCGCTCTCTCTTCACTAAAAAGGAAGCATTGCGTCAACACATCTATTGTCATATCATTGTTGATAACCTGCCTAAGCCAGTGTAATGTTCCATCATCGTCAGATCCTCTGTTCAATACAATTGAATAGCAGCTTTTAATCGCTTCAAACCATTTTTCATATTCCGGATAATATTTGATTCTGATACGTTTGACATTCACGTCATTTGCAGTCGTATACAGCTGAAATACTATGTCATTTCCCTCTGCTACTATACAATACTTTCCATGCATTTTCCATGGTAACGACCCATTCCCCTTGACATTTTCTAAACGTTCCCCTCCTTGATTACCGACCACCTCCACATAAGTAAGCGAATTTACAGAATCAGAGCCTTCCAGTTGTACGTCAAACTGGTAAACTCCTCTGGGCAATGAAACAGTCTTAGTATAATCGCAGTTGGTCTCTCCGCTCGGAAGATAAAACTCATAGGTTAACTGCCGCCCATCCGATAAAGGGCTATAACCAGCCGCCTCCAACTGCGATTGAAGTGCCGAATCCGTTTTCATTAAAAGGTAATACCCATCCACCCTTGCCAATACCGTAAAACGATCCAACAGACTATATATCTCATATATATCTTCTGCAGAAGAATCGGATAACAATAAAAGCGACTCTCCATCCGCCTGCCAATCTGCCTTTTCCCGTAAAACCAAAGATCGAGCCTTTAAGACCGACTTGAGATACTCCGTGTTCATAAGAGCCAGTTGTTTCTTAGTATCTACAAGTGTAAGTTCATGGTCAGATGGAATGATATCCATAATCTGCCTGATTGTCTGTAGTGACTTTGATGTCTCCCCAAATAAAACATAATGAGAATCTATCTTTTGGTATGTCACATCTGTGATACGAACTTCTGTCTTGTTCCGCAGATGTAAACTAAATGTCACTTCACCTGCAAGCGAGATGGGAAACTCCACGGTAGCACTAAGTCTTCCATTCACATCAAAATCGCTTCTTTTAATCGGCTGCCATGAAAGTAGTTCATTTGATGGCAGCCTGATCTCCAGCTGCCCCAACTGCTGTCCCCCTTCTATAAACTCAAGATCAAAGGTTGCCCGATAGGTCCCTGAGTCTAATGGAAGCAGCGGCCCATTGATATCAATAGCCTCCGTTCCATCTGTAAGAATATAGGAAGGATCGCTTACATCATCGGAAGGTCTCGTGTTTTCATCTTTTTCTACAAATGAGCTTCCTTGTGTCAAGGAAAAGTCTTCCAAGGAAACCTGATTCACCTCGCGAAGCTGATCCTGTAGTATACTCTGTGCAATCTGACTATCCACCCTCACAAATACGGACAAACAATTGCTCCTCGCAGCCTCTATATAGTCATCCAGCTTGGTTTCTCCATTATTGTATACAATCAAGCAATGCTCGGCTTCATTGATTTCTTGCGGATCGTCCGTCCAATTTACTAATTCATCTGGGAAATGATACTGTAAATATTTTCCCCAAACCAGAGCTGTACTCAAAGTAATTGCGCCATCGTCGTTTTTCAATACATAGATATTTTCTTCTAGACTCCACTTCTTTACAGCTGTCAAGATTGGTTCCAGACTTGCTTCAACATTTTGATGTTGCTGTAAAGGAAAAGAATTTGCAGAAAGAAACAGCCATCCTGCCGCGAACACGGCCAGTGCGCCAACAGTAAAAATACGATTCCATTTGGCCTTTTTGCTCAAGTTACGGATCAAAAAGGTACCAGTGGCAATAACTCCCGAGAAAATTGCAATCCAATATGCTAAATAGGAAATTTGCGTCTTAGTTAGGAAGAAATAAGACAGCGTTGATGCACATAAATAATTAAAAGTTGAGACGTTTAAGGCAACCCACTCCGTATGCACCAAAATGGCCATCAAACCCAAAATACATATCTCCAGCGCCATCTGAACAGAAGTCTTTTTATTTTCTATCAAGATCGCACAACCCATGAGAAGAACAGGTCCTATGGCAAACTCCATATAACGGCCATAGACCAAGAGGTCCAGGCGTCCTGTACTACTATTCATTGAAATTGCATTCACTAAAAAGGTCGCCCCAAAAGATAGAAATACAAACAGAGAGGCTAACTTTTTTCGATCGAATTCTCTACCTTTCGACAGCACAAATGACTGCAGACACAACCAGCTCTCTCCACCCAGATACCATGCACTGCTATAGGCCAGCAGAAAGGTTGATACTCCCAAATAATAGAATTTTCCTGCTATACTTTTTAAAAATTCAGAAAAACCATGCCACGAACCGAAAATCACCTTAAACTTTCCCATCTGACCACTATAATCATTCATTTGAACCAGTTCTTTTGTTGTAAAAACCTGACTTGTAATATGATTTTTTATTACTCCATGTAATAAAAATATAATGGCAACAGAAAGTATAACATATAAGAATTTTTTCTTTTCTACCCCGCTGCTCACAAAGAGCATCAACATTACAATACCTACTGATAATACTACACCTATACTTCTTTGATGGACTATATATAAACAGAAGCTGCAAATCACGAACCCAATCATGCTTCTCAATTTAGGGGTATCTATTATATGAAGTAAAAGCCATAATAAAAGCCAATACAAAAAATATAATAATGTTTCAGACCATGCAATTTGAGCCTGAAGGATATTGCTCGTATAGAAAGTAATCACCAGACAAATCGTCAGCATTAAAACGGAGGAAATCTTAGGAAATAGCTTTCTCCCACAAGAATATGCCAAATAAAAGCTTCCCAAAATGAATACAGCATTAAATACAATTGCAACCTGGTACATGACTACCGGAGATAAATTCAATAAAAAAAGCGGAACCAATAACAGGCTATAGCCATATGAATAGTAAGGGGTAGTACTTAATAAACTCGTCCAGTCTTTTCCTGCAATTTGAGCAGCAATTCCCCAGTAACCAAACTCATCATTAATAACAAGAATTCCACTCACATTACTTAAATACCTTAAAAAAACTACACCTATCACAATACTATAAAGTAGAAATATTATGGATTCTATTTTGTTCCGGTTTTTTAAACAAGTTAACATTATCGTCCGTTTCTCCCACATTCATCATCCGTTTGCTGTTCTTTTAGCCACTCCTCAAACCCTACGGTCTCCCAAGGCATCCCTCTCGAAAAATGCAAAGGCCAAGGATACGCATTACTTTTCGTATCACGGCTTTGAATTTCATCTATGTCCGCTACTATTTTTGCAGGGTTTCCCACAACCACTGCCTTTTCCGGAACGTTCTTTGTTACCACCGCCCCGGCGCCGACCAGGCTATGAGAGCAAATTGTCACGCCGGGTAAAAGAAGGGCTTTTGCTGCAATCGATGCATAGGATTGAATTTTAACCCCTTGAATTATGTTAGACGGAGGCGTAGGGTCATTTGTCACGGTTACCCCCGGAAATAGCCACACATAATCCTCTATTTCGGTTTCTTCACCTAAAAATACATTACTATGCAAATTCACGTAATTGCCTATCTGACAACTATGTTGAATATCACTCAATGTGCCTATCCGGACATGATGACCAATCTGATTTTTTTCCCGGATTGTGGCTCGATGCCCCGTCTGAAAATGTGAACCAATCGTAGTATCTCCATAAATGATGGTTCCGCTTCGAATCACGGATTCTTCGCCGATTACCAATGGATGTGAACGAACTGTACGGTCACGGAAAAAATCTCCTGTATATTCACCAAGTATACACTGCGAGCCAATATAGGTACCTCGCTTGATGTGTACATGGTCTCGGATAATGGCGCCGGAATCAATATATACATCGTTTTCCAATATCACATTTTTCCCCAATGAAATATTCTCTTTAATCACGACTCTATCGCCTTTTATCAAATCATCCACCTATGCAGCACCGCCTTTTCGATTTTTTAACAGTTTAACAAAATCCTGTTTAAAAAGAAGTATAATACCTAGCATGGTTCCACCGCCAAACAATAGGGTCATCCAGACTTCTTCTCTGATCCAAACCCTCCACACAATCAAGTAAAGTACCGTAAGCAAGACTACCAAAGCAAAGCGCCTGGATAAGCACAGCAGCTTCCATTTTGTCAAAACCGCAACACAGATACAAACCGATACAATATACCCGATAAAAGTAGCAATGGCAGCTCCCTCAACACCAATTAAAGGAATCAAATATAAGTTGAGTATCACATTTAATATTGCTCCCAAAGACAGTATCGGCAAATTAGGCCATGTTTTTTTAATAACCAGCAATTGGTTGCTTCCGATCTGAAATAACATTAGCAGCAACGGAGATGCAAACAAATAGGGAGCAACAATAGCACCTTCTACATAATCACCGATAAAGATGAATTTAAAAATCCATTGATTGATCATTGTCAAAAAGATGATCGCAATAAAAGCCACACCGCCTAAATACTCGAAAACATTAGAAGTCATTTCAACTTGATCTTCATCCTCCATCGTCGAGAAGGCGAAAAATTGCCAGCCCCCGGCAAAGGCTAAATAAATCAATTGACTCAATTGTCCAATCTTTCCGCCAATTGCATATATTCCTACTGCCTCCGTCCCAAGTATTTTCTCAAGCATTAACCGATCGGCCGAATTAAACACCCAGTAAACCAGAAAATTGGGCATCAGAGGCAGCGCGATTCGAAGCATTTGCTTGATATAGCGCCAATTGATTAACTTGAAAGAAAACCATTTCCGATTCAACCCCCAAAAAATCAGCTCCATCGAAAACGTTGAAATAACGCCTGACAGCGGGAGTGCAATTATATACCAACCTTTTAATAACAACGGGATAGAAATGCTATATGAAATCAGCGGTGCAATCAGATTTGTAACCAGGTACACTTTTCTTTGATTATTGATTCGCGTCGGAGCTGCGACAATGGAATTCGTAGCACCTATCAAGATACTCATTGCACTTACCATCAGCAGATTAGTATACTCTCTGGAGCTAAAAAATAATTCTGCAAGAGCTCCCCGAAAGCAAAGTAATATCAAAAATACAATAAGTGAAGTCGCAATGGTAAAGGCCAGTGCGCTGGAACAAATGCTCTTTTTATATTCCATTTCCTCTTTCTCGAAGAACATCCGAAACATCGCATCATACATTCCAAAAACCGCCAATGCAGAGCCAAAGGATACCACCACATTGGCTATGTCGTTCAATCCAAAATACGCGATATCCGGCATTAACCGCGTGATAATCGGTAACATTAACAGCGGGATAATCTTACCTATAACCCCGCCTAAACCATAAATAATAAAATTGGATAGAAACAACTTAAACCGACTCATCTTTTATCGCTTTCTAAAATTGGTTTACCATCATGACCACATATTCCTTTTCTTCCTGAGCCATTCCATAATACATGGGAATACTCAGTTCCGTACGTGAGATTAATTCCGCAATCGGCAGCTTCCCTTTCAGCGCACTCAACTCCGAATACGCTCCCTGCATATGCATGGGAATCGGATAATGCTTCGTAGTGCCAATGCCTTTTTCAGACAAATACTTTTCTAAATCATCCCGCATCTCCGAACGCAATGCAAAGATATGCCAGGTATGGGTACAATCCGGGGCAATCACCGGGAGGACTACCTTGCCGTTACGAATATTCTCCATATAGAATTTAGCAGTTTCCTGCCGGTTTCCCGTCCATTCCTCCAGTTTCCTCAGCTTGATCCGCAAGAAGGCTGCCTGCATTTCATCCAGGCGCGAATTATTCCCTTTATATATATGGTTGTATTTTTCCTCTGAACCATAATTCGCAATTGCCCGAATCCGATCTGCCAGCGTTTTATCCTTGCAAATCACAGCACCGGCATCCCCTAATGCACCTAGATTCTTACCCGGGTAAAAGCTGAAGCCTGCCGCAATCCCTAATGTCCCCACACGTTTTCCTTTGTACCTCGCACCATGCGCCTGGGCACAATCCTCAATCACATATAGATCATGCTTCTTGGCGATCACATTAATTCGATCCATATCCGCAGCTTGTCCATACAGATGTACCGCCATGATCGCCTTTGTTTTCTGTGTTATTTTCTCTTCGATCCGATTCGGATCTATATTGTATGTGTCAAGCTCCGGCTCAACTAAAACAGGTATAGCACCTGTATAAGAAACGGCTAATGCGGTAGCAATATAAGTATTGGAAGGTACAATCACCTCATCCCCCGCTCCAACTTCTAAGGCCTTTAGAATCAGAAAAAGTGCATCCAGTCCATTTCCACATCCGACGCAGAAGGATGCTCCACAGTATTCGGCGAATTCCTTCTCAAAATTATGCACTTCTTCTCCCTGAATAAACCAGCTTCTATCATATATTTCCCGGAACTTTTCAAACATTTCATTCTTTACTTCATTGTGCATAGGGACAAACGTTGCAAAAGGTATCCTCATTACTCTCTCCTCCTATCTTTTTCTTGGCCACCTTTCATGTGCGTCCCTTTCATTGACAAAAAAGTGTTATAGTCCCGAATATAATCCTCTTCATCATAATAATCGGATGCCAGTACAAGCAATACTGCATCGGAAGAAAAATCATACATCTCACGCCACATTTCATTCGAAATATAAAGGCCCTCATAAGGCTTTTCTAATATAACAACCTTTTTTTCTTCCCCATTATCCAGCAGAATTTTACACGAGCCGTGAATGCAGATTAATATCTGTTCCAGATTTTTATGTGCATGGTATCCACGTCTCACACCTTCCCCTGTATCATACATATAGTATACACGCTTAATTGCAAAAGGGATATCCTTTAGTTCTTCCAAGGCTACCAATTGGCCTCTATCATCACCATGTTGTTGGAATGCGTATTTAATCACCTGCATAATTTCCTCCTCTTATACCTGTTCCATCGAAAGCATCTAAAAATCCCTTTCCCGGCTTGACATGCACGCTCATTGCCTTTTGCCGGAATTGGCTAAGCCGAAAGAACAGATAACCCGGCTCTATCAGTATTCTCAGGAATTTCCCCGCAAGAGAAGCCCGGCCGTTCATTCGCCACTTTGTGCCTCTCTTCAGCAGCGGATGATCCATATATTTGGTTTCCATATACTTCCAAAGTTGATCATGATCGTCCTGCAGCTTTTTTCGAAAACCAGTATTGGATAAATCCGTGGATATTCCATCCCCCACCTCATACCAGATTAAAGTCTCATCAAAAAGCGGGACAGTTTCTCCTCTGGCGGCCATCTCCGCTACCAATAAATCTTCACAATATAAAACCGTACCTGCTATGTTGTTAAGATATTGCAGCAGGTACTCTTTTTCAAAAAACATACTTGCACCTGAAACCCAGTCACCAAACACTAAAATATTTCGGAGAATCTGTTTCTGTCTCTGTTTCAGGTATGGCTGAATATCCTGTGGCGCTCGAAAAGGTACCGCCTCCACTGTCTGCCCTTGAATTTTGTAGCCCTGCATCAATCCAAAACATCCCGAATACGAATTCTGCTCAAGAAAATTATAGACTCTTTCCAGTGTTTTTTCTTCAAACAACAAGTCCCCGGCGCCGATAGCCTTTACATACTTCCCCCTAGCTATTTCTAACCCATCCAGAATGTTACGAACCGTGCCTACATTTTCCTTGGGTGCCGTAAACGAAAAATTTGAGAAGCCGCTTTTTAAGAAATAATGAGAAATCTCCCTCGATAAATCAACTTTTGATCCATCATCTGCTATGATGATCTCGTAATTGTCAAACGCCTGCTTTGTTATAGACTGCAATGTAAGCAGTACATTTTCCAACGGCGGATTATATAATAATAAAATTATGCTAAACTTCAACTTAATCCCCCATCTCTACAGTGTCTTTATAACCCGTGCAGGAATCCCCACTGCAACAGCATAATCCGGAATATCCCTTGTGACAACTGCATTAGCGCCAACAATGGCACCTCGTCCCACTGTAACTCCCGGCATAATTACCACATTATCCCCGATCCATACATTATCTCCAATTACAACAGCACCCTTTGAACACAGAGATCTGGCAGCCGGCGGAATATCTCTCTCTATCGTAGATACGCTGCCGTGCGAATGATCGGAGATATAAACCTTACTCCCAATCAGAACATTGTCTCCAATAATAATGCTATGGATCGCACCTATGTGTCCATTCGGACCGATATAAAAATTATCGCCGATCATAATGCATGGCTGGTAGGTATTCTCACCATAATGGTCAATTGCCTCGAGCACCAGATTTAGTTTAGCGACAAAATTCTTTCCGATCCGAATATACTTCTCTCCCATCAGGTAAATGGGAGTGGTTATACGGAGACCGTCACCAGCGTTCAATTTTCTCTGATAACGATACGAAGCAATCAAACCTCCATATACATGAAAAGACCTTCGTATTCGATCAAATGGTATATACGAAAGAATTTTTGCACTACACTTTACAATACTTCGCAAAAACGACTTCATAATCCTCCAAACTTTATCGGCTAATTAACGATAAGCGGTGTTTTTTATCATTTTACGGCTGTCCCGCCGCCCCTTTAATATGGCTTTTAACTTCTTCAACCGATCCTTCTCAAAAACCACCGTCAGTATGTTACGTTTAAGAATTCCTCGTCTTACCTGAAAAGTCTCCGCTTCTTTTTGATGAAGAAACGCATAGTACAAGGCATTTCTAGTCAAATAGTAGTTACGCTGTGGATTGTGATTATAAACCCGGCAGATTTTGTACCCAAACAGTCTTATGGTGTGGCTATTTCCGACTGCGTGCCGTAGACAGACACTACCCACTCGGAAAATCCGATATCCGGCTTCCATTAGTTTAGCACAGTACTCAAAATCTACATAATCAATAAAGAAGTCTTCGTCAAACCCTCCGACTTCCCGCCAGACGGAAGTCTTCGTATAGCACCCCGAAGTAATACAGCGTCTCACAAATTCCTCTGTTGTCTGTTCCTTTTTCTGGAGGTTCGTATCATAAATTCCCATGGTCAGCATTGCTACCCGGTCCACGGAAATTCGCTTTTCATATTCCTCAATAATGTTATCTGGGCAGATCGAATCTTGATCCAGCGTCAGAACCCACTCAATCTGCTCAGCCTCCGCCTGACCCATCAGCTGATTGAGTGCAGCTGCAATCCCTCTATTAGCAGAATTTCGAATGAGTGTTAGGTGCGGATACCGATCCAGAATCGGCTGAATCTCCGGGAGATTTTGGGAATTGTTGTCCACACATAGAATCCGTTCAACTTGAGCCTCAATTGCTCCTAGATTGAGAGCAAGCCGCTCCGGTTCTGGATTGTAGAGCACAATTCCTGCCATTATCACGCTCATTTGGTTCCCCCTCTATTGGATCCTGCCAAAATTGTAAAGCCAAGCTTCATATGAATATTGCTGTAGTATTTCCGGATCATACGGCACTGGTGACAATGCAGCAAACTCCTCCAGGCTGTATTTACTATGATCCAGAATGTAAATATTATTTTCATGATACATTCCAGTATTCATCACGTCTTGGTGATTCGTAATCAGTTTTTTACCATAAAATACTGCTTCTAATATTCGGACCGTCATCCCAGATTGCCCCTCGGCGGCAATGTCTACAATGCACCGGCTCCCCTTAATATATTCGAGGATATCCTGATAAGGCAATATTTTTTTGATAGTTAAAGAATCATTTTCATACCGCTTTCCCTTATCCTGAACAATCATAAACTTTGTCCGGTAACCGGCATTGCAAAGAGTACGCTCCAATTGCCTCAGCGCCTCCTCCCGCCCCTTATCGCGCCCGACGAAAAATGCATCATAAGAGGGTTCGGTATAAACTATTTTTTGCGGTATATAGAACTGTACATTCTTTTTTAGATTGTATTTTTCACAATCCTTCTGGTCAAATGACCATATTTCACAAAATTTTCGATAATTATCCGGCACTAACTTTTTGACAGTATTCCAATACCAGAAAATCAAACGGCAGTCTGGATTTTTCTTGTGAATATATTTCAAAATATCAAAGCTCGTAATCCGGTCAAAAACAATAATTGTCTTATATTGCTTCAAAGACTGCTTCCATGGAGCATACCACATGGAAGCTCCCAGACGGATTATTCTAAGATGGACATTCTGTATAAGCCGGGGCAGCGTTCTTCTTGCAGTATAAACCGACATAACATCTACCGACCGATTCTTCATGCCCTCCAAATAATACATCTCAAAATCATCAATATCACTTTTAATAATCAGTACTTCTTTACTCATAGAATCCTTGTCCTCTCCCGTCCATTACTTTGTCACTCGAAAAGCAAGCTTTAAAGCATACCAGCTAATGCAGGATAGGTATTCTCTTCCAGTAGCTTTTGCTATTTGATCTAATGATCACACAATCTGAAGCATATTGTTGAATCAGTTTTATTTCCTGACTATTGCGGATATAGCTTGTGTTCTTCGTCGTAATAAACAATATCCGTTTCCTTTTTATCAGATCAATCAGCATAATACTGGTTTCCACAACTATTTTTTATAGGTCTCAATCATTCGCTAAATAACGCCGTAACCAGATGAGTGCTTTCCCTTAACAATTCTGCGCCCTACGCTGTCATACGTGACGCCTGTCCCCTCAAACCGCTCCAGGGCATAACAATTCCGCCCATCGATAACGATTGGCTTATTCATATATTTAGCATAATCTCTGACATCCAGATTTTTTACTTCTTCCCATTCCGTAAAAATCAGGCACAAATCTGCGTTATGCAAAGCCTCCGCTATTGTTCCACAATACGTAGGCCCTATCGGATAATATCGCTTAAAGTTTTCTATTCCAATCGGATCCCATGCCTGTATCTTACACTCTTCATCCAATAATATCGGAATATTGACCAGAGAGGGAGCCTCTCTTAAATCATCCGTTCCCGGCTTAAAGGTTAACCCTAAGACTGCAACCTTCAAACCCTTTAGCGATCGGTAATACTTACGGGCTTTTTTTATCATACGCAGCTTTTGGTTATCATTCACCTCAATGGCCGCCTTAATCGTCTTCATTTCGTAATCATGGAAGTTGGCAAGCCAGTGCAAGGCCTTTGTATCCTTCGGAAAACACGAGCCGCCATATCCGATGCCCGCATGCAGGAACTTGCTTCCGATTCTCGCATCGAGCCCCATACCCTTCGCCACATCTTCAATGTCCGCGCCAACCAGCTCACAAAGGTTGGCAATTTCATTAATATAGGAAATTTTTAACGCCAAAAAATCATTGGAGGCATACTTGATCATTTCTGCACTCTTTCGATTCGTAATCAATATAGGAGCCTTAAAATCCCTGTATACGGATTTCAAAACTTGTGCAGCATAGTCATCTTCTGCTCCAATGACAATCCGTGAAGGGTTTAATGTATCACGTACAGCTGTTCCCTGTGCAAGAAACTCAGGATTGGATGCCACATGAATCTGAGCTGTATTGCTTCGGCGTTCTTCAAAGAAAATTTCCAGTTTGTCATTGGTTCCAATCGGTACTGTAGATTTTACCACCACCACACAATCCTTGACGACGGTTTCCGCAATCTGCTCTGCCACCGCAAACACGTACTTTAGATTTGCAGAGCCATCCCGCTTCTCTGGAGTCCCTACTCCGATAAAAATTACATCCGCATCCTGATATGCGGACCGATAATCCGTAGTATAACGGAGGCGCTGCTGATTCTTCTCCATTAGCTCGTCCAGGCCGGGCTCGTAAATAGGAGAGACTCCCTGCTGCATAAGCTCGATCTTGGCCTCATCCACATCCACGCAGGTAACATGGTGCCCATATTCTGCAAAACAGACGCCTGTCACGAGGCCTACATATCCCGTACCTGCTACTGCAATTCTCATTCTTCTACCGCCTTTTCCTCTTCCCATTTATCATGTGCATAATCCAGGCGCTTAACCCGGTACTGGATATCTTCCAAAATTTTGCGATTCGCTGCAATAATATCTGCCTGAAGTCCGACAATGATAGTGGAAACACCGGACAGCATGAGCGTCGCGGCCAAGATTAAAGACTGGACATGTCCATCTGCAGCTCCACCGAACCAGTAAAGCAGGAAACGTACACCGATCCCAACGCCGATTAAAAATAAAATCCCGCCTATGATAGTAAAAAACTTCAGGGGCCGATACATCAGAAAAGCCCGAAAAATCGTAATCATAGACTTCTTAACATATCCAAACATGCTGCTAAACAATCGGGAAGGCCGTAACTCCGCATTGGTTCTGATCGGTACAGAGGCGACGGCCATACGGTTTCTCCCGGCTTGTACAATGGTTTCCAGCGTATAGGTATACTCATTGATCACATTCATGCGCATCGCCGTATCTCTGCTATACGCGCGAAAACCGCTGGGAGCATCCGGTATATCCGTCTTCGAGGCCTTACGTACCACCCAGCTTCCAAAATGCTGTAATTTCTTTTTGAGGGGAGAAAAATGCTCCGTCTGATCAATCGGGCGCTCGCCAATTACCATTTCCGCCTTACCTTCCAGTATTGGCCGTACCAGCTTCTCAATATCCTCACCACAATACTGATTATCCGCATCTGTGTTTACAATAATATCCGCACCATTTCTTAGGCATGCATCCAGACCCGCCATAAATCCTTTCGCCAGACCCTTATTTTGTGTAAAATTCACAATATAGTGTACGCCCCACTCACGGGCCACCTTCACCGTATCGTCTTTACTTCCATCGTTAATAATCAGATACTCAATTTCATCAATCCCATCCATATGTTTGGGAAGATCATTCAACGCAACCGTCAATGTTTCTGCTTCATTGTAGCATGGAATCTGTATGATTAGCTTCATTTGTTTTACCCCTCAGAGAAAATTCATTTCATTATACCATGACTTATCGCAAAAATCTACATTTCACTTGAATTTCCAGGTTTTATGCACAATCCCGTATTTTATCAGACCGGATTCTAAACAACTTTATAAAAATGGCCTAAAGTGAGGGATTATAAATACATGGGAAATAACCTGGATGGCGTAGGTGGCTACAGGGTATATCCGGTGTGGAACGGAGGCGGCACAGTTAAGGTCATAATCGTGAATGCACAATACAATACGTGTGGTAGGGTTCGCGATGATTTGCAGGCTGTTGCAGGAATGATAGCTCAAATCATCCCCTGCAATTTGATCCGAAGTGTTGATTTGATATACAATCAGTATGAATCGCGAAGATTATGCTGGCACACCGATCTACACTTTTACACACACATTTATTTGAGAAATGAGGTTATGCCATGAAAACAACTGAATATCTTAACCTAAAGAAACCTGACCAAGTCGATTTTTACAATGTAGACGATTTTAACGGCAATATGGATATCGTGGATAAGCTAGCGCTGAAGGTGGCTTCGGACATAACAACAAACAGCACTAGCGTCAGTGCTTTGCAGACAGGTGTCGATGCCTTGGACACGAAAGTGAGCGGACTGATAAAGGTGATAACATTAACGGGGCCCACCACGACAATCGCTGGAAATAGCTCTACGGCAATCACAATCCCGTACACGGTGCAGACTGGTTATTCGCTGGTGGGTGTTATCGGATTTACTATAGGATCGACAGAATTGTATCCAGTGACCTTCAGGGGTTCCAGGATTGACGTGAGAAATATTTCGTCATCGGCTATTACCATTGCCCCGATTATCACTTTGTTATTTGTAAAGACCAGCTTACTTGGCTAATGGGTTAATTAATTTGCGACACCGCAAGAAAGTAAGATGCTATGACAGATGAAGAAATTGCAATAGCCTTAAAAGTCCATGACTGAAATCGAATCGCTGAAACACCGTATGAACGCCCAGGAAGAACAGACAAAAGCCAAATAGTAGTCTCCATCAAGAAATTAGCGCTTAATATGGGGCGCATGGCAAAGGAACTTGAAAAACAAGGGCAACACTTGGGAGATCTTGAAAGTGAGCCGGCGTCTCGTATGAAACAAATTAAAATAGCACATGCCACACCGATCTACACTCTTACACACACAATTATTTGAGAAATGAGGTTATGCCATGAAAACAACTGAATATCTTAACCTGAAGAAACCTGACCAAGTCGATTTTTACAACGCAGACGATTTTAACACCAATATGGATGCCGTGGATAAGCTAGCGCCAAAAATCACGCATTATGCGGTGTGTAAAACAGAGGCGACAGCCAAAACAAAAGCAGTAGCGTGCGGGGATTACCATCTGGTAAAAGGAGCCGAGATTACCGTCCGGTTTGATATTGCCAATACCGCAATAGACCCCCTTCTCGATGTTAACGGGACTGGGGCGCGGGAAATCTACTACCGCGGGGAAACAATTGCTCCACAGCACCTTTCAGAGGGGCGTACATTCCAGTTTGTCTACAACGGCGAACAATATGATTTGATCGGCGATATCGGCAGCGGAACTGTTGCACAGTATGAAAGTACCGCCAATGCTTTTTACAAGTTACTATTTTCTCTTTATAATGCGGATATTACATCCAGCGTATCTAAAAACTCCGGCTTGGCGTATAACCCTTCCACGGGTGTGCTGAAGGTGGCTTCGGACGTAACAACAGGCAGCACAAGTTTATCCAGCCTGGCAAGCCGCTTTCCGGTTTCGGTCGCAAACGGTGGGACAGGAGCTACAACCGCGGCGGCGGCCCGAAGTAACTTAGGGGTCACGCCCGCGAATATTGGGGCGCTTCCTCTTACTGGTGGAACCTTGACAGGGAACTTATCTGTGGGAACCAAGTGG
>Ga0153999_1000629_pt1 | contig 15185 bp, 27 predicted proteins | sample TSNC083MetaG_FD_104675 | JGI IMG/M metagenome (GOLD analysis project Ga0153999, IMG submission 104675) | Attine ant fungus gardens microbial communities from North Carolina, USA - TSNC083 MetaG | ecosystem: Host-associated > Fungi > Mycelium > Unclassified | place: USA: North Carolina, Lumber... | reverse complement strand
CGTCTCCTTCCACGTCTCCTTCGTCCTCTCCGGCCCTAGTTTTTGTCTTCCGTCTCCGCACTCGTAGCTGAATATCTTCTACACCCTGCGCAGCCTCCAGCAAGCCTCGCTCCAGTAGTCGAAGTTGGGCTATATATCGACACAACTAATGGATATCAGAGAAAAACTAAAATTCAGGCAGCAACCACCTACTACTGTTCGACTCATCTTGAAACGATGGCAGAACATACAACATCCTCGCAAAAGATTATACATGTTCCCCATGAATAATGGATGGAAAACTGGTGCAGGGAGCTCAATGTGGCCATAGTGTCCAGGACAGGTATGATATGTGAGATGGCAAGTTGCGCAACTGTTGAATCAGTTGAGCTAATGCTCAAAAAAAATTGCATGAACCCACATATCCGAGTGATCGCTTGGTCCGAGAGCAGGGTCATAGAGTCCACCAATACTAGGTCGATTCAGATCATCAAGAAGTACAGAATTAACGATTTGTTTGACGGAAATACGACGAATATCTTGCGACGTCAAAAACGAAAAACCAACGCTAGTAACAGTTGAGGGAAGTGAGTGGACAATGTTCATTGTAAAAACACAGAGTAGAGAGTCCAATCTTATGAATATACAACAAAGACAGGCATTGAGATTTGTATTAGGTTGGTACATATTTTTATGTATGATCACGTGAGACAAAGGTCTGTCGTATACAAAATCTCCCTCAAAACATCAAGGCGATACCTCATAAACTCTCAAACCACTCCACTACGTCTATTCCCTACTGTCCGCTGTTTTCCTGATTTCATTTTCTGTGCTTCACCCACTAGTTCTGCAATCAACCCATTATATGTCTCCGAGTCCTGCTGGAGGGCGTCTTTTATTTGTAGAAGATGTGTCAATAGGCGAGAAGTGTTTTCTGTCTGAGCTTTGATATCAGTAAGATGCCGTTCTAGGACGCCAAGTGGCTGGATATTAAGGTCTTCTGAGAGGTTTTCAGTTGAATCATTTTGACTCAAGCATGAACTCGCGCACTCATATCTAATCGAAGGAGAGAACCGACTTTATCCATGTCCAGGTTGGGTTTAGGGCCGAATTGTGTCACTGCAGAACTCTGTCGGAAAGTAGGCGTTCCCGACCGCGATGGGTGAGCGGACACTGAGAACGAGTTTCGTCCACTGACAGAGAGTGGTGTAGAACTGGAACGTGTGTTGATCTCCAGTGGTGGCAGATGTTTGCTATTTGCTCGAGGTAGAATTTCATCCAAATTAACGGGTATGCCGAGGGTAATAAGATGCTGTCGGCGTATGCGTGACTGTATCCAATTTGGCGGCTTGGTGGGCGGAGGTGTCTGTAGTAGTACTTTGTACATTTCCCGACTGTCGTTATGAAGCATACTTAGCTCGATTGCAAGATAAGATACTTACCTTTCTGGTGTCACCATATCTGCGCTATGCCCTCTATCTCTCGTATGGGATCGTCCGTTGTTACCTCTGAAATGTCCTCGTCTGCCCAAAGAGGTTCCAGAATTCTATGTATCTCTGCCTCCAATTCTGATCTTCCTGGCAGTGGGTCTAATCTGAGCGATTGCCAGTCTCGTTCAGATGGGGTTCTCAAAAGAGCCTGATTGTTGAAACTTGCTGTCACAGTCGGGGACTCCCCAAACTCCTCAAAGTCTCCAAAATCGTCCTGAGCTTCAACTGCAGAGGTGGGTGCTGTATTGAAGTCCTCAAAATCGTCAAATCCTGAATCATCCGATTCAGGGGGCTGGGGCATGGATGGGCGGGTTTTTATTGGAGAGACACCTTCTGGCGAGGCGATGGTATCCCACACTGACACACCAAAGGTGAAATCGTCCTCCATAGAGATTGGAGAGGCTACCGATGAATACCTTTGGCGTTGTTTGCGACATTCATAGAGTTGCATCATGTCGTCAGTCCATCACTTCCTCTTTGCATCGTTGGGCTCAAAACCACCTCCTGACGCTAGGAAAGTCCATGTCAAGAGATTGTATGACATTCTACATCTTTCCATCCAGCGGAGTGATTTTGCAAGAGCGAAGCGAGCCTGGGCTATATTAATTCGCTGTAAGGAATTTCGATGGGAGGAGCACTGGACGACAGGCTTGCACATCCTCAATGAAGGCAAGACGATAACCGAAAACATACCTCAACGGACGCAATATCTCCGTATTATGATATTACGCGATGTAGACAAAGTATCATCCTTTTGCCTTTTTTGTCATCAAAAAAAGCTAATGGGTATCCAGGAAACGGTGCTTAAAGAACTTGTTCTTCTTTTCATACTATCTGGTCAATATTCACAAGCATTAGACGAACTGGAATTGTAAGTTTTCGGACAAAACAGGTAAAAATACTCTGATAATCATAAAGATATCTTCCTTCGTTTCCTTACCAAGATAACCCTGTTCTCCACATATATGCTGGGCTTTTGTGTCTGTACCTCGCACAAAGATTGAAGGGTGAATGCACTAAGATTGTTCTTCGTCTACACTAATTTACACCTTTTAGAATCTCAGGTACCGGATAATTCTTACCTACGAGATGCACAATCACATTTCGGTCGGGCGAAGTCTATTGATCCATCTAATGCAGTAGCAGAAGCTTTCCTGGAGAAAGTAATTACATCTCCTGTTGGTCTGATTGACAATGAAAACTAACAGTTCTTTAGATAAACGGGCTGCAGAAGCGGAAAGATGAAGCAGTTGACTCCGAAAACGAAGGCGGGCAGGCTGATAATCTCAGTCTCCGACAAAAACGCTTGAGAACATCCATATCGCCAACATGAAATGATATCATTCTGAATCTGAATCTGAGTCCGAATCCAAGTTCAAAGTTGGCATCTCCTCGTCCTCGTCCTCGTCCCCGTCCCCGACTAGAATAGGAGTTGAGTTTGAGGGTCCAGACTGCTGAGCTCTCGATGGGAACTGTGAAAATTGTAATATAGGAGCTTCTATAGCAGATGGTTGATATGGCATCAACTGTTCTCTATCCACCTGAGCATCTATGGGAATGGGCTTAGGAGATGATATGGCCTTTTCTTTTATTTTAGGCTGTGATTGTGTTGCCGATACCAGCTCTTGTCGTACTACAGGTGGAGTAGTTTCCGAAGGGTTCGAGGGATAGGAAGATGCATGTATCATGGGTTCCTCGGGTGGTTGGGGTGTAGAATTATCCATCTCGATGTCCAGATGCTGCTGTATCTCGGTTTGGTTTGTGTATAATCCAAGGGATTGACGTAACCCTGCTTCCTCGTGTGACTCCTCACTGTAGATGAGGGAGATGTTCTCAGCAAGAGGCATCGACCTCATGAGAGGTGGCAAGCGAGGATGGAGTAGCAGATCGAGCTGTCGCTGGGGTCCCTACATAGAAAGTCAATCCTGGTTTGCTTAGACTACTTAACTTTGATATTTACGACGTTACAGCCACGACAGATTGTCATGATAATCAAGGGTAGGCTCTTTGACAATGTACTTGATGTGCCGGATGCAATCTCAGCAACGATCTCGTGTAGTCTGTTGATCACCTGTGGATAGAGACAGGGATCGGGTGAAAATCTTGCTGGAGGCATGCGAGTGATCTCAAATAGCACCGCAAGTACTACTCGAACCGATATAGATTGCATTGCAGCCGAGAGATTGGGATCTCGCAACAAGAATCTGACCACTAAAACATTTCGTCGGATCAGGGTATTTTGAGGCATAAATCTAACTCACCCTCTAATGCGGTCAAAAATACTTTTCCATCCAAATCTGTTGGGCATATTACAACTCTTGCGAGAGAGAAAACCTCATCTCCTTCGTAATCCTGTATTTTCTTTTTACCCTTCCTTCCCTTAGCAGGCGCCGAACTTTTGGATCCAGTGTCTGGGGCATTCCCAGAATTAGATAATACTTTTGAGATGAAAGGGATAACGGTCTTCATTAGACGCGTGGCAATCTGGGGTGGGTGGGACGAGATCTGGCTTTTTAGAACTGTCTCAAGTGTATAGAATATGATACGGTGGTGTTCACTACATCGACCATGTTAATAAGTAGACTTATACTTAGAGCACCGGGACTTACGCGAGGCGATGCTTCTCAATGATATCAGCAAGGGCTATCAAAACTTGCGTGATGTGTGGACCAAGATGACAGCCAACTCTTGACAAGGTTCAACCGGCCATTGAGATTCTGGGTGAAATGAGACAAACCTTTCTGCAAGAGAGATTACAAGGGAACAGCCAAAAATCTGAATCCTTGGGATGACAGAGAGCTCGACTGTATGAATAACTGGGTCGAGGAAACCGTCCTGTGGGCCATAACATGAGTGGTCCAGTATCGGATTATTCGATGGCGAAGGCGCTGACCTTGGGATTGTCCGTGGTCCTGAGAAGCTGTAGTGCGAATCGTACAATGATTCCGAGAGGTAATTGAACTGGTCGATATACAGTGGCACTGTATTTGATGTAAGATCGCATAGAACGCGTGATTAGGCGGACCTACCCCATTAAGTCGTCTAGTATGATGATGGCACAGTTGAGCCTGTCGAGCTGGAGTGGGATGAATGTGACCGGATCTTCGTTATGTGGCACAGATATGTTGACAGGTGCTGTCGTTACAATGTCAGAAGAACACAGTGATTTTGCAAAGAAGTCAAACATGCCTTGTGCAGCGAATGTTGTTCGAAGTGACCAGAATGCATTCATACCGAAGGCCAGAGTTTCATCGAGGGTCTTCCGCCATAAGCTGGAAGCTCCTAATTTGCCCCCTGTTACATGTATCGCGGAATATAACCGCGACGCTGCATCCAACAGGTTGTGAGACACTGGAGCGTAAGAATTTCCATCTAGGAAACGTAACGCCAAGCTGGAAAGTGCAGGGTAAGAAGTCTTATGTAGTGTTGGGTACAAGGAGATGAGGTTGACTAGGGTTATCATTGCTACCACCTACATATTATTGTATAGCATAATTGAAGATAGAAAGTATATTCCACACCTTAAGCTCTATGTCTTTAGTCTGTTCGACTAGGGGCACCAATGAGGTGAGGAGCTTGGGAATGATTGGGGTAGCAACTTGGCGCCGAAATTCTGAAACTTCATGGGTATGTGTTAAGATTGTTTTCAAGAGACGGATTGCAGCTTTTAAGACAACAGGTGTATCGTTTTTCTTATATGGAACAATGAGGGAGACTGAGTATTAATCCTAATCGAACAGACGGACTGATATTGAGAGAAGAGCTACTCCAGCCCAAGATTGTCCATATTCTAGAAGCAGTCCTTGAGACAGTAATACAGTCTTTTGTGCAAGAACCATTCCAGCCCAGCGTCCACCTGTTTCCTTTGAATGCAGTAAAGATTGAACTCGAGCGATCCATTTCGGCAAATGAGATGAGGGCGCGAGATTTTCAGATGTCAGTGAGTCCAAGACAAATGGGAGGTGAAGAAGCACAGAGACATCCGATGCAAGATGTATATTCAAGAAAGTCTTGAGAGGATGGTGTTCACTCATTGGCAGTTCGTGAAAATCCATTCTTAATTTTTTTCGGGAACAGGTTATTGACGCCTGATGATAATATCTACAAATAGGGATCGGCTTTAGCAACCAAGCGCGTCAATGTTGCCATGCTCATACTTTCCGTCCGACCATCTATTGGCACACCGAATTTCACTCACTGGCCTACAGTATATACCAATTCTTACTAGGAAATGGCATTACCCTCGTTTTTCTCTCATGATATCGAGGAACACCTGCAGTTGTCAGCGTTCAAGGTACATCAGCAGATCTCATATCAACAAAATCGACTCAACAGGTTTAATAGGGAAAATTTGACAGCACAAATTTTATTTCTTCAATATCAGAGAAGCTTATCACCCAGTCCAATGCCGACAATGGACGTGCGTGCCAAACAGTTCTGAGACCCCTGAGCTGATCCTGACTGTTGGTCGCATCGTTAGCGTTTGATCCCAAGCCGTTCCTCCAGACATTCGAATTCGCTGTTGATAAGTTGATTGCGTTGCGAAAGGAAATACAGGAAAAGACGGAACAGGTGGAAAAGAGTGTGAGGGTGGGAGAAAGAGAATACTCCAAAAAGATGACAGACCTGAATCGCAGTTTCGACGTGAGTTGATCTCTCCCTAGATTAATTGTACTTCATTAATGTAGCATCCCACTTAGGCTGTAGGAAATACTTTTTCCGGGATGGAGGGTCGAATGAATGATGTCATCAGTACTGCTGTTCGGATAGGTAAGTGTATTTGCTGGATTAGCTATCTATTGAACGAATTGATTCCAGGTGACCAGCTTGAAACCGTTCATGTTGAACGGCAGAGAGCACAGGCAGCATACGACTTGATAGACTGCTATAATCATTTCAGCAAAGGAGAAACAAACCGCTTAGACACTCTACGGAAAGAAGGCCGTGCGGGTCGACGACAAGTAGCCATTATTCTTCGGAGATTGAACACAGTAGCAAAGGAGGTCGATCTTCCGTCCGCCGAAAAGGTGGGAAGAGTAAACTAGATCCATCTTGCAGCTGAAATGAAATGTCCTCTCAGACTAGGGAACACATCGAGAAATATTGTGAAAAGTTCGAGAAGGAAATGTTGAATCTCTTCGATCGTTGCTATCGAAAAGGTGATCCCAAAATGATGCATGTATGTCCCATATATACGAGAATATAATCGGCATCTCATATTTGCGTGATTTCTCAGCATTGTGCTCAAACGCTGCTCGAATTTAATGGAGGAATTTCATGTGTCCAGGTTTACGTGAACCAGCATGACTTTTTCATCAACTCAGATCAAAAAGCTAAGCCTTCCGAGGATGCTGTGCTGTGAGCTACACTTCCTCACAATGCCTCAAACAATCACTGACTAGTCCACAGGTGGCGTTCAATAGCTGATCCGGACGTCGTTCCTCCCAAGAGTGAACTTGGCCTGACTGAACTGTTTGAAGAAATCAGAGTCACTGTGGACCAGGAGGCGCAAATTGTGAAGGCTGTTTTTCCAAACCCTCCAATGGTCATGCAAGTTTTTCTTCAGCGTGTGTTCGCTCAATCGGTAAAAGGTACTCCTCATCACTTTAAAATTAGCTCTTATTATCCTTCCGATCAGATACAACAATACATGGAACAACTCTTGCACCGAGGATCTGAGATATCTGAACTAGCCTATCTCCGTGTGCTTCAGATGGTGCACATCCAGACATCATCTCTGGTGGACGATCTCAAGAATCATGAACTTCCACATGTATCGCCTCGTGAAGCCCCAGAATTCCGACGATCGCTGACAGCCTCAGCTCCTATCACTGGACATGCGACAACAATGAGTATAAGCGTAATGCTAGAGACTGCGATGGAGGAACTTTTTGTCCCGTACACGGAGGGCCAACGTTACATGGAACGTGAAATTAAAAGCCTAGGGGCACTATGTGTCAATCTACTAACTTCATTTTCACGCTATCATGTATGCTTCATTTATCCACCTTGAATATGCCATCTTACTGTTTGGCAGAAAACCTCGAAAGCCAAATCATCGGTGTTCGATCGTGTTGTTAATCAAATCAACGCTTCAAGCGTGGGTGCAACGACATCAGCCCAGGCTGCTGCAGCCCTTATGAGGTTCGGTGGTATGACAGCAGAGCGTAAACCAGATCAGATCAACGAAGATCCCGTGAAAGAGGAGGATGGTTTTCTGTCAGTAGAAACAGCAGAGAAGATTCTGAAATGGCATGCCGAGGCTACAGGACGATGTGTGGAGCTTAGTCCATCTGGTGACGTGTTAGTATCTCTCATTCGATCAGTTTGCAATACTTAACCAGATCTAGCCCTAAACATACATTCTCCTTGTTGCGCGTTCTGGCTGATGCAATTGCGACATCTTACATAGATGAAGCCATTGAAACGTAAGATTTGCCATCGGTCAAGATATCCTATTTCTCATATCATGCAGAGCCCAAAGTCGATTAGATGCCGCAGATACTAAAACCGAACCCTCCTTTCAAGCGCTAACAGTGGTTCGGTCGGTCGATCTCATTTGTCACCTCTGGCAACAGTACATCCATACCGTCATACTGCCTCTGGCCAGCTCCTCGGTGACATTACGAAGAGAGATGGTTGTATTCAATAATCAGACTATTAGCAGGATAGAAAATGGAGCCAACAGTCTACTTCAGCGTGTTACTGATTGTATGTCCCTTATTCTGGGATTTGACCATTCTTTTGACTGGATTGCAGCTGTTATCTCTTGGTTGTCACTTCAACTTGGAAAACAGAAGAAGAATGACTTCAAACCTCGGAATGACGATCTCTCATTTGCCCGTGTTAACACCGAACCCTGTATAGCCTGTTGTGACATGCTTGAAAAAGTTCGAGATGCAGCTCGACAAAATCTGGGCGGAAAGAATCTTGAAGTGTTTCTGACCGAAATTGGTGTAGCATTCCATAGCCTTCTGCTTGAACACCTACGCAAGTTCCCTGTAAGTGCAACAGGTGGTCTCATGCTCGCGAAGTAAGTTTCATGAAATGCGCTCATCGAATAGCAACTCCATATCTTCTTAAACAGGGATATCAAATCATACCAAGACACGATAAGTACCCTCGGAATTCTCACTTTAGACGATCGTTTCGAGTTTATTAAACAACTGGGGAACGTGTTCCTCGTGCGGCCTGAAATCCTCAAGTCATATATTACAGAGAACTCTCTTGGGCGCATTGATGTATCACTCCTGAAACCTTATCTCACATTGCGTAGCGATTGGGGGCAGTTCGAAAAAGGATTTAATGACGCCACTGACGAAACACCAGATAGTTTTGGTACAAGTGGTATTAAAGATCGATTTGGTAGATTGAGTGTAATGATGAGGGATTTGGAAGGATCGAAAGTCGTGGATGGCCTGAGCTCCTTTACTATGCCGACCATGCCAACGATACCCGCGAGCTTTGCTGGCGCCTTTTCAATACCTGCACGGTCATCTAGTGGTGGTGTTTGATGTGTTTCGAATTTCGAGCGTAAACTACTATATTCTTGTAACTATTGATCCTTGCCAGTCTTATTCGCCTCGGAAAACTGGTCTGCGTTTTTCTTTAAATGCAATCAAGGCTTCTGTGCGATCCTTTGTTGGCAATAAGGTCTCATATGACGCCCGTTCGAAGTCTAAGCCGGTCTCAAGTGCAAGATCTTCAGAACGATTGATCGCCAATTTCGCTGCTCCCAATGCTAAGGGTGCTGAGAATTATGGTTACTAGGCCTGAATCATCGAGCAGAAAGTGGCACACCATTCCTGGCGATAGAATCTGCTAGAGTAAGTGCCCTGTCGAAGGCAGTTGTGCTAGAATCGGATAGATAGTTGACGAGGCCTGAAGGGGAAATACCATGGCTCAGCTCATTGTCTTGGTACTGCAAGATTAATTACCCCAGTCGAGTGCTTCTTGCGCATTGAGGGAGCGTGCAGTAAGGATCAGGTCTTTGGCTCGAGCCAGACCAAGCACCCGTGTTGCCCGCTGTGTGCCACCGGCACCAGGAATAATGCCGAGGGCTGTTTCTGGGAGACCAATCTTGGTCACTTCACATCCTGATCAATAATAGATGATCGTTGAGTGCAATGGGGGTTGTACATCATCGGCCAAGACGGCTTACCGGCAACACGAAGATCACAGGCGAGACTCAGCTCTAAACCACCGCCTAACGCTGGGCCATCAATTGCCGCTATTGTTGGCATCGGAAGAGCCTCGAGTTTGCCAAGTGCGCCTCGGAGTTCGATCAAAAATTTATTTACTTGGAGCTGGTTCATACTTCGTCTCTCTACAAGGTCTGCGCCTGCACAAAAGGATCCGACTGTCGTAGACTTGAGGATAAGAACACGGATACTAAATATGCAACTGAGATGACCGGAAGTGTATGACGGCAAGAACGAACCTCTTGTCAAAATGGGCTTCTTCCAGGCACTCTGTGAGTTGCTGTTGAAGGAAGTAAATACTCGGTATATACTGGTTCTAAGGTAAATAGTACCTTGAGAAGGTTGACGGAAATTGCATTTTTGGCCTGTGGCCTATTGAGGGCGAGTGAAACAATCCCAGGGTGCTTTGGGACTGCCTCGAGAAAGGCGTCTTGTTGTGACACCGTAGAGAGCAACCTACGGGAGGCTCTGACCAGGTGTGCTGAGGTTCTGTATGAACGAATGAGGTTGAACCGAAGCATACTGGTTGTGACTCAAACTGGACTTGGGTTGGAATAAGCTGCGTGGACAGTTAGTCTGAATGAAGGCTATATGTGTGACCGCGTGGCTCCAGCCTTGTTAATATAGGAAATACGAGTTGCCAACATCACTGATTAACCTCATGGAGATGCTATTGCCGCCGGTACTATGTTAGAGAACTTCATTGATTGCAGCTGGCTGTGAAAGTACATAGTCATTGCTCGTGAGAATAGCACCTCTTCTCCCTCAGCCCTGATCTCGTCCAGAATGCTGCAGTCGTTGTCCACGATTCTGTGGGACAGGATGGTGAGCTATCATAATGTCTGTTGCTTCCTCTCACATATCATCCGCAGGCAGATTGGAGCACGGGGTTTCTGTATTTTCTCGATATCGCCGTGCCAGGCTGCGTCATTGCTGTTTCAATTTTTGAGGTTCTCTTTGTTGTTCTACCCATTCCCAAGGTCCTGCGGAACTCCCATGGGTGGTTGATGTCGCCATTTCGGAACTTTCTCGCCCTCCAAGATCTGGGCGAGGCTCTCGGACCTACACTCGATGTGTCATCCTCGAAAATGCTGGTCCTTACGGCATCCTCATGCCTTGTCTCGTTGTCTAGCTTCGTCTCTCTCGTTCTACAACTTCTTCTGGGTGACCTGAGTTCGGCTTTCAAAGCCAGTTTTCTTTGTTTTACTTGGGTCAGTACCGAATGATAGATAATGAGTCATCTCAAAATTCGGTGCAACTGACTATGCATGAAGTGTTATATTTCTTTCAAGATTTGCTCTAAAACCCACAAAACGCCACCATATCTCTTTATCATTTTTGCATCTTTACATGCGCTTAAATTGAGCATTAGTGTCGGTTTCACTCTACTTTCCGACATGATTCAATGGTTTGACCTCGGATTATTAATTTTAAATCTCTCATTTGTTGGAGCTTTCATCTATATCGCCGGGACACTTCCACTCACGACTTCACTCCCATGTGAAAATGTGGCAAGACCTCACGACGTGTGTACTATCCAGAACTAATTATGGCGGTTCTTGAATACCTACTTAGGTCCCGTCACGTTTGCTCTCCAATCCTGAGGATAATGTTACACTGTGGTCTTGGTGCACCTTCAAATTTGTTGAACCCCTCATGATTCTGGCTACAAGGAGGACACTTAGAGAGACAGATGTCTGGAGTTTGTCTCCGTACTTTCGCCATCGTAATTTATTTAATAAGCGTTTGGAATATCAATCTCGGTATGTAAAGCTCGGATCACCAGTCCCTAATCCTCACATGCCAGACAGACATCCTGCCCACTCGCTTCTCCGTTTCTTGGTTGTATCTAACTCACTTGATCTGTTCTTAGATTTAGTTTTGAGCTTTGGAGTGCCATCGTTGGTAAGCCTTGGTCATAATTCCCCTTCTCGTCTATCCACTGTCGATAGGTTTCGTCCCACCATATGCATTGAAGGAGATACTGGCTGCCCTGGCGCACGACACCCCCGCAGCACGGCAGAAGGCCTATCTATGGGCGATCGCCGCCTTTTTTGCCAATCTATCCTTCGCACAGGTTGATCTTTTCCAAGCATGGCATACAAGACGCTGCTACGAACGCACCCGGGGGCAACTTTTTTGCGCCATACATTACAAGGCTCTCATGAGGCAGGAAGTCAGTGGAAACCTTAACAGCAATGAAGCAAATTCCAAACTTGGAAAAGTTGTTAATATCATGCGGTGTGTCGCACTTCAACGTGGGTTGAATTTATCAATTTAGTGGTCATCAGCGGAGATTCATATGCTGTCGCGCAACGGTTTTGGGAATTTTCTGGGATTTGTACGGCTCCCGTTCGCCTTGTAATCGCGTTGATATTCCTTTACAAGTTCGTTGCTCTTCTGCTTGTTCGTGACTTTAAATCATGCCCAATGAATCAGTGTCCTAGGCTGGAGTTCTCTCGCCAGTGTAATGATCGTGTTGATTGCATGGTTGCTCAGCTATCCACTGATTCAAGTGAACATTTCGGTAAGTATATGATCCTTGAACAAGTTTAGTCTATCAATGATGGCGCAAGATCGCAAGGTCAATGCTCGAGGCTATGGACAAACGTCTCAATACTGTCAATGAGCTCCTACAGAATATACGTTTCCTCAAATTTTACGGATGGGGTAGGTCTTTTCACCTTCTGTATTGCCTGGTCCTATTGTTGATCTGCCCAGAAAACTATTGGTCTTCCCGAGCCCAAGGTGCCCGAAGTGACGAGTTGCTCTGGAGGATTCGTGCCTATGTTATAGAAGTAATTGTGGGATTTATCTGGTCAGATATTTTCACCCTACCCAGAAATCAACTAGAACCCCACTCTATAGGATCTGGATTCCCTCTGCCACCGCACTTGTTGCCTTCCTATGCTACACGCTTATCGAAGGACGGAAACTGACAGTATCCAAAGCTTTCACTGCCCTTGCACTTTTTTCTTATCTACAGGGACCAATGGCTACTTTGCCAGGCCAGATTCAGGCCCTCTTGACAGGTGTGGTTGCTGATGGCACTACCTAGAATTCTGTTCACGTAATTCATAGCCCACGTATCTATGCAGCGAATTGAAGCTTTTCTCTCAGAAGGAGAAGTTCCAGACTGGGCCTCTACTCTCACTTGTGATAATAGTCCTCAGCAGAGGAAGGATATCGGATTTAGCGATGCTACTTTCGAGTGGGATGACTGCTCAGGGGATCCCGCACCTTCGCGTTTTTGTCTTGGCCCCCTCAATTTCATCTTTCCATCCGGGAAGCTAACACTGATCAGTGGTTCGACAGGATCTGGGAAGACCGCTCTATTCTCGGCTCTGCTTGGAGGTAATATAACCACTCTGCCAGATGTTAATCTCTCATTGAGCCCGAGCAGAGATGCACTGCTTGTCCGGGTCCGTTCATGTAAACAAAACACAGCATAAGCTTGCTTACTGTGGTCAAAATCCATGTGAACTTGGTTTTTTTTCCTTCTATGACTAGCTAATTCAACGACCGGATAGGGCTAGAGCACGCGACTATTCGGGATAATATTGTTTTTGGCTCTGCTTATGGCTACAATAAATCCAGATACGACGAAGTCGTCGAGGCTTGTGCTCTCATCCCGGATCTGAAAATTCTTCCTGCCGGCGATCTCACCGGTGCGTGAAGACAACTTGACTACATCCAACTATTGCCTGAGATCAATCGGTAGAAATCGGTGAGAAAGGAATCACCTTATCTGGTGGGCAGCGCGCACGGATTGCCTTGGCCCGTGCAATGTACTCTCAAGCCCAGGTATATTTCTCTCTGCCCTCATCTAATCTCGAGACTAATGGCTTTTCAAGTGTATACTCCTTGATGATCCGTGAGTTGCTCATGAAATTCTATTCGGACGCTGTTTTCATTGCCAAGAAGTTTGGCAGCTGTTGACATGCACACGGCCCAGCACATTGTGAAGTCTTGCTTTACTGGGAGCCTTGCCGAGAACCGGACCATCATACTGGCCACCCACCACATCTCGCTTTGCCTGCATATTGCATCCTATGTAGTGGAACTTGATGCAGGACAGGTATTACATCATGGTGTCAAATCAAAGCGTGTCCGGGAAGATATTTTTGATGAGGTTGTCAAGTCCGAGGATCAATCAAGTGCTGGAGTGGAAGATAATTCTGCTGCTGTTGATGAGCTCGAGCTCAGCGCTGGCCTCGGGGGCAGTGGAATGGCTACCTCAGCTTACTCTCCTGGTCCAGAGCCAGAATTGGCTGAGGGTAAACTTATTGAGGCAGAGGTCCGCGCTGAGGGTCGCGTCTCTGTGCGAATCTACTTGACCTACATCTACGCTGCAGGCGTTTGGTGCTGGATCATGTCGCTTATTATCATGCTGATAATAAGACTCATCGGTATTGGTAATCAGGTTGGTGACAGAACCTACCAAGTTCCTGTATCTGCTAACAGACGCTCTTCAATGATTAGATATTTTTTGCCAAATGGGGTGAAGCATATGAGAAAAAACGTTTATTGTTGAACGTTCTCGCTTGCCCCACCATCTTTAATCGATTGCCTTCATATCCTTGGGAAAATTTACCCTCTCCAGACGTTGACGTAGTGCCGTGGCTGATAATTTATCTCTGGATCTCAACCGCCGGCGCTATCTCGATATTATTGAACATAAGTCTGGGATACTATGCTAGCCTCAAGGCTGCTCGGTCACTATTTTCATCACTACTTTCTAGGATTACTCGTGCCCCATCCCGTTTCTTTGATATCACTCCCATCGGCCGCATTCTCAATCGCTTCACCTCTGATGTCGGCACAATAGATAGCGCCTTACAGAATTCGGCAAAAGCCTGCCTTTCAGGTATCATGGATTTCACGTCGTCATTCATCACCATCCTTGTGGTCGTGCCTGGTTTTGGACCGTTTGCTCTCGTCATCGCATGGCTTTACATGCGACTTGCGCCTCCTTATATCAAGACTTCTCGGGACCTGAGAAGGCTTGAGTCAATTGCATTATCTCCCACGTTCTCAGGTTTTGATGAACTTTTGCAAGGAATTACTCACATTCGAGCTTTCGGCATGGAACAGAGATACCAAGATTGTTTTTACCAAAAGGTACGTCGTTGTGAAGTTGGGTGCTATTCGTTTAACTTGGCGCGATCGTTCAGGTTGACCATTTTCAGACTTTTGATCATGTTTATGTACGTAGCATCCGGATCGCAGAAATCGCTTACCCAACCAACTGTAGTGGCTTGTCAATGGCTGGCTACGATGGCGTTACGATTGTAAGTGCATGTATACTATGTTGACTGCCAGTTCTAATAACTTACAGGCTTGGGTTCTATCGTCGTGTTCATGGCCACACTTTTTGCATTACATGCAGGGATTACAGATGGTTTTACTGCTGTCGTTATCAGTCAGGCTGGTGCATTTGCCGAAGCTAATCGGCAATTAGTCAAGTATGTCGGTCCCTTCGCAGGTTCCCAGGCGCCTAAGCCATCAACATAGG
>Ga0153999_1000626_pt1 | contig 15217 bp, 11 predicted proteins | sample TSNC083MetaG_FD_104675 | JGI IMG/M metagenome (GOLD analysis project Ga0153999, IMG submission 104675) | Attine ant fungus gardens microbial communities from North Carolina, USA - TSNC083 MetaG | ecosystem: Host-associated > Fungi > Mycelium > Unclassified | place: USA: North Carolina, Lumber... | reverse complement strand
TTCTTAGATTAAAAAGCACTTTTAAACCCGCCACTGGAGATAAGTCTGTTACGCTAGTATTAATCAGGCTAAGGCTATTCAAATTTAACAGAACACTCAAATCCTTTATGCTGTATACTTCTTCTCCTTCCAACTCTATTGCACCAATATCCCATAAATCGCTAAGCCAAATATCTCCTTCAGGTTTTTTTGCCTGTTCCCGCACCTGCCTTTCTACCTCTTTATCAGACCAGACAATTACCTCATCTGCTGACATAGGTACATATATTAATGAATCAGAATACTTATATATTAGACAAATTGCTGTTACCGCCAAAAATAATACCGCGAATATTACTGAATACCGTTTTTTTCTCATCATTTTTATCCGCTAGCACCTCCGAAATTTCATTTAACATATTTCCTCAAGATAAAACTCTCGGAATCTCATAAACGAATCATGTCACTTACCACTCCCATGACTGGATAGAAAGATATGGAAATTGTTTTAACACATCTTCTCTCTGACTTAAATTATCACTTATGTCTAATTCTTTCAGTTTTTTCATATCTTTAATTGCTTCTATAGAATCAATCTTATTACTACTTACATCTAATGTATACAAATTGGAAATTGGAAGGAATACATCAAGGCTTTTTAGTTCACATTCCTCAGCCACTACCGTATCAATATTATTGTGCACTGGAAAAACCAGTTTTCCTAATGCTGCATTTTGGCTGATATTCAAATACGACAATTCTTTCAACTGGGCGACTGCACTTAATTCCTGCAAATGATTGGCTCTTACATCCAACCGCTTCAAATGCTCCAACCCTGTAAAGATTTCTAAACTTGTAAGATTGCAATCTCTCGCTATTACCTTATTTAGGCTTTCAATATTGGGCATCGGCGCGTTCAATTTACTTAGATCAGTTCCTGATAAATCCAAATCAAATAATTTCTCCATCCCTTCTAAAAAATCATAATTTTCCAATTCGCTTAATGTAAGATTAAGATGCAGCATTCCCCTGGCGCTTTTTAATGGTTTGATTTCTTTTAAGTTGTTATCGTGTAGTCCTAATCTCACCAGATTTTCCAAAGAGCTAATCTCTGTTATTTCTTCTAACTCATTATAATCCAGGTTCAATATACTCAAATTTTTAGCTGTTTTAATATTTTCATCTGATTTAAGATTATTATATGGCATTTCCAAAGTATGTAAATTCCTGGGTAAGGCAACAATTCTATTGATCTTATTATTATATAAGATTATTGTAGTTAAATTTTTTGCACCTCTTAAATCAGGAATCTCCGAAACTTCACTATTAAAAATCTCAAGCCACATAAGTTCTCTCAAGTTTTTCAATGGGCTTATATCGTGGATCAACGTATCATGAGCCAGGAACTTTTTAAGACCTTTCATGTATTTTACAGCTCCAATATCCTGAACCGGCATATCATACAGACTTATGATCCCCATCTGTGTTAATCCTTTAAGACTATCTAAAGAATCAATCTGCAAGCCTTCCAAGCTCAATTCAAGCACATATTTCAATTGCCCCACTGAATCCAGAATTCTGCTATCCCCTCCTTCTATCCTAAGGGTAAAAAGCACTTTCAAGCCCGCTAATGGCGATAAGTCTGTCACACTCGTATCGACCAAACTAAGTTTATTTAAATTCAATAAAACTCTTAGATCCCTTATGCTGTTAATTTCTTCCCCTTCCAAATTTATTAAATAAATATCCCATAAATCGCTAAGCCAAACATCTCCTTCAGGTTTTCCTGCCTGCTCCCGCACCTGCCTTTCCACTTCTTTATCAGACCACACAATGATCTCATCCTTTGGCATAGGTACATATATGATTGGCTCTGAATTCTTATGTGTGATATAAATTGCTGTTGCCACCAAAAATAAAACCATAACTATTACTGCATACCATTTTTTTCTCATCATTTTTTATCCGCTAGCACCTCCGAAATTTCATTTAACATATGATCCTCAAGATAAAACTCTCTGAATCTCCCAACTGAATATTTTTCGCCATACACCCTTATTTTCCCCTCTTTTGGTATTTCCCATGTTTCACACATAACACCTTTTTTAGTATTGTATGAATCGATCCCAACTTGCTCTGTCATATCTCCGATTTTCAAGACTAGCGACAATTTAGTTTGTTTTATTGAACTATTCAAATCAACCGTAGCAGCCTTATTTATAGCTGTTGCAACCTGATCCAAAAATTCCACATTATCTTCCTCTAAAAAGAGTCCTAGAACGCTAAGAAAAGTGTCCACATTCCCTAGCAATTGACTGTACAGGAATTCTACTACATCTTCACGAAATTCCTTTGACGTCACTTTTTCCTTTAGTTTATCTAAAATCTTCTTCTTTTTCGGTTTCTCCTGGACATTAAAAGCAGTGACAATCTGATAAAAAACCCCTCCCATAATCTGATCCATATATAAAATATAATGAACCTGGAGTTGCTTTGTTTTCCACGTCTCCCCTCCATTTAAATCCGGCAAATAAAGCCCTCGTGATTTGTATACATGGGAATCCTTAAACTCTTCATCAATGTACCAGATTGCACCATAACGAGAATTAGCGGGTACTACATTAGTAATTGGATCAAATTTTCTACTTAATCCATGCCTAAATATATAACAGTCTAAATTAGGCTCAAGTAGTACCTTATATGTCTTGGTGGTATCTTTTAGGCTATATATATGGTAATCCTGGTTATGCATTAATGATAATACAGCTTTCCATTGATACTTCAATTCTGACGATGGAATTATTGTCCCATCTCCTCCAATGTAGCCATAAGGAATTGGATCATTATAAGGCACATATTCCTCATCTTCATATTTTCGACTTAATAAATAGGACTCCGGAGATTCATTTACATAAAATCCGTTGTGGAGTTGTAGTTCTGTGTTTTTAAAATCATCCCCGTCAGCCAATAAAGTTATACTATATACACCTGGTTCTTTTACCTTTATATGGCCATAAGTTTCCGAAGAGAAAGCCCTGATTTTCTTTTCTTCTATTTCAACGGCTTCACGAATACGACCTCTGTCAACCACTATATATGGTTGCCCCGAAGAAGTAACCCCTGTTATCCCATCATTATAGCAGACAGCTATAGAAGCCGTAGTCGGAACTGCTTCGTTGCTTGCTGTCTGTATATTAAATATCAGGTCATTCTCATTTGTATCTATCCACGGTGTTAAATTTGCTCTGCAAGGTTGATCGAGAGCATTACACCATCCAAAGCTAGAAATATTGTCCCTTGTAGTGTCCTGTGCCGTTAATTGGGCCTGATTACCAATATACCGCCCATGGTTTTTTGGTAATTCTACGATACAATCGGTAGTTCCCTTACTGCAATTCACGCAGGCACCTTGAACCAGACATTCATTGCTTGCTTTTGCCATTTCCTGCTGCGCCCTGTATATCATCATCTTGGCATTGTCTGCACTTCCCATCTTTTCCTACCTTTCTACTGCAATGTAATTATGGTTGACGTATTAGAATAGAAAACACCATCGATTGGCGACTCCTTTATTTATTATTCTGCCGTCACTTTTATTTCAACAGATGCCTCCAAAGATATTTTTTTTGCCTCGACCTTGACCTTCCCGCTTCCATCAATGTGTACTTCCCCCCCATTAATGCTGATCTTTGAATCAGTTATTGTGAAAACATCCTTTTTCTTCTTAATCGCTATCTCATTGTCCTTCAAATTGACATATACATCCGCTAAAGTTTGGTTAACCTTATCCCCTGAATTCCAATTTCCCTTTGAAGACTTTACACATCGAACCGCCACCCCATCACGTTCATCGTGATTTCGAAAGTACACGACTACCTTTGTTCCTGTCTCTGGCACCTCGTACAAGGCATTTCCTGTCTCTGGTCTCCATGGATAGTAATATGCTCTACTCCCACCACCGATATCAAAGCTGATACATACTGACTCATTTTCTGTATCTTCAATGGTACCAGTTAATCCAAGACCAGTAAAGGCTTCATTATATAATTCTTCCACCTCTATCTGATTTGATAAACTATATAAAAAACGACATGCACCATTCTCAAACCAGATCTGCTTTTTATACACTACACAGACCTCACCATATAAGTTACTACTGTCACCCAAAGAATAGTTACGACTACATTCCACATGATACTTTTTCACACGGGCTTCTTCCCCCGATTTATCATAGCCTTTTTCCACTTCTATTGTTATCTTTTCTTTTTGCAAATTATCTGTGATTCCATTTCCTTGTTTCATCCCATACCATATATTAGGCTCTCCCGTCTTCACATCTGGAATGATAAAGCTATTTTGACGACTCGCCAGTCTTTTGATAAATTCCCAGTCTGTCTCCTGATAACAAATGACCGGCTTTCCGATCTTTTGCTTTCCCACCGTACAAAGCATGTTTCCATCAAAGGCTTCGATCCGCTCCCTGGCAATCTGCGAATAAATCTGCTCCACATCCTGATATGCCTGACTTTGTTTTTTCAAGTCTAACTGTATGGATGCCGATACCGCTTTGATTGTTACCATGGTAAGTCCGCTGTATGTCCTTTTCTCCTCCACAATGATTCCGGAAAAAAGAATCTCTTCATTTAAGGTCAGTTTAACTATTTTATCAGAAACGGATTTGGCAGCAATATCTGCATTCAAGATTCCTGACATCTGTAACTCTGCATGGTCATTGATTTCCCATCTCATATAAAAAGTATGAATGGTCTGAAACGGTATATCAGTCTCTACTGAAAGTTCCTGGTTTATCTGTATATTCATATTCTTCCTCCTGCTACTGGAGATTAATGTTGGATCCGGACAGTTTGATTCCATCGGATAATTCCATGACGGTATCCCCCTGTTTCAATACAATCTTATTCGCTGCTGCCATCTCCAGGCTTGCATTGCTGCTGATACTGATATTGTCAGATGCCTTAATCGCTATGGATCCGTTACTGCTAATCTTAATTCCCTGACCATCAATTAGTTCCACAGACATCCCATTATTATTTGACAATAGAATTTTCTCCGGCGTCATACGGATTTCCTTTCCCTGCGGATTCCGCCATATCTTATGAGCCGGATTAGTACGAATTCCATTACCCTTATTTTCATGAACAGCACTGGTTACATAGGCATTGGATTCATTCTCGGATGGGCAATATAGCCGTATCGTATCCCCTACCTCCGGCATACAGTACCAACCGGCACCATCCGGTGAAGAATATATGGTCGAAAAATCAAACCAACATTGTCCGCTTTCCTGGTTTTCGTCACTTGTTATTGCAATCTGGACCCGTTCCCCTTCTGCCGCTTTTACCGTGCCTAAAAGAGATAATCCGATGATCGTATCGTGATATTGCCTTGGCACCTGGAAACCATCTTTGGATTTTAAATAGTACTTATGATATAATTCGTCACCCTTCCATGCGGTATCTATCTTCCATATCCACAGCTTGTTTCCCTGGAACATAGTATAACTTCCCAAAGTAAGAATACTTCTGCTTTCCACTACATAGCACATGGTATTCTCAGGAGATCCTTTGGCAGACAATCCGTATTCCTGGCACACAGTATAATGTTCTGCCTCAAGCTCAGCTGATGCCCTTCTGTCAGGAATTCCAAAATAGTATTTTTTCCCCTCTACACCACAATCCGGCACCAGAACAGTGTTCAACGTACTGGCAAGCCTTTTTAAAAACTGCCAGTCGGTTTCCTCGTACTGCATCATAAAGCCCGGAATGCTGCTGCCCTTTCCCACAGTCATGATAATATCTGCATCTTGATACTTCGAGTTAATCTGTTCCGTAATCTCCTGATAGCTGTACCCGCCTCTTTGGAACGTCCGGATATGTGTTTCATAATCCAACCGTTTGGTTCCGGTATACAGCAGCAGTTCTATCACACAGCCGCCGCCCTCTTCTCTTATCTTGAAATTTGTCAGCCGCCCATAAAAAAGGATATTCTCCCTATCCTCCTCATCATAAGCATACACCTGAACCCAGGTCTCCTGCGCCGCCTCCCGAAGATATGTTTCCTTTTTCTCCGATTCGATGATACCCGAAATAAAAACTGTACCATGTTCATTCACTTCCTGACATCCGGTATATTCCAATACAGAAAGCATCTCAAATGGGTTCACCTGAATTCTCATGTCCTTCATAGCCTTATTCCTCCTGTTTCTTGCTCGTAAACTTCTATTTCCTCTAAATCAATGCCAAATGCGTCCCTTCTGAGAATGCTTTCAGCAAAATCAAGGTTTATGATAATTTCTCGTTTTCCCTCAAGCTCTGTTTCAAAAATATTGCGTTCCCTAAGCGGTCTTCCCTCATTCTTTAGGTGGAGGACTCTGGCTCCGTTATCCTTATTTTCTATGGTATCACAAGTTAATTTTTCGAAAAGAACAACAAAATACCGTTTGACTATTTTTACAGCAGAATCAATCAGCATCAGGTCTCGCTTCCGTATCATGTCTCCATACATTTGTATCACTGACATCATCTTTTCAGAAACTAAAAAATACGGTACCGTGATTAGTTCAGGAAACAGGGTGGTATCCTTCATTGTCATTGATAGTACCTGTCGTTTGGGTATTTTATGAAATTCTTCTTTGCATATTAATTTGCAATCAATCGTGTTCATCTTCATGATTGGTCCATCGTTAAACTTGCGATCCGGCTTCAGTATAAAATATTTCACATTTACATAATTCCTTTCTTCTTCTGTTCATCTTCTCCAACACGGCCACTACCTCGATTTCTGCCTCTGCCTCAAATCACTATGGTTGATTGTTAACCAATCGCTGAATTCTCAGATTTCAAATGGATAGAAGTTTAATTTCAGGATCTCCTGATTTTATTTTTGAATAAGGGAGTATATCCTGGCTATCGTTATAAAAGCATGATACTTTTTTTACCTTGATTATCTCTGCTTCTGTTACCTTTTCTTGTTGTTTTCATTCTTAATGTATTTAAAAGCCCTTGATACAGGTCTTGATTGTTTGCCACTTCAACTTTCTTTACTAGCGCAATGGATAGAAATTGATCAATTACCGCACTTCCTATTTTCCCATGATTTGCTAGTATATTCATTACAAAACTAATCTCATACGGGTCTGTCATCTGTGTTTCCATCATCTCATTGGCAAACTGCAATAAAATCTTAGGACTGATCGTACTTCCATTATTATCTGAAAACGGTGCGCATATTATATTTATTGTATCATAATCCGTAGAATAGTCACAAAAATCTTGATATGAGTTTCGTAACCGCGCCCCCACCTGCAGCCGAAATCTACACAGTTCCATTTCACAGGAAGAATCCACCGGCTCTTTACTTAGGTATATGCTTGTCCCTCCACATATCTTCCCAGGCTTTTTTTCTTCCTCCAAAAAATTCACTTTCAGATACCGCAATTGATCTTCTGGAAAACAGTCCAATGTATACGGCTCCTTCATAAAGTATAGATTCCCGTTCCAATACAGGATTCCTTTATCCACTGTCAACCGGTTCTCTTCCCAGGATAATCCACAGCCATTCACAATCCCGTTTCCATACCCATAAAACAGTAATTCGCTATAATATCTCGGATGATCCCTAAGCTGCTCCAGCATTTCTGTTGTCAAAAGATGTTTCTTTTCAAACTTCGGATATTCATAATAAAACATGGCATCCCTCCTGTCAGCATAACGCAATCTCATCTATTATCATGGTCTCTTCAACACCAATGATTCCAAAATGGTATTCATAATAAATATCCACATTACCTGCCAGATTCAGAAAGCCAGAAATCAAAAACTGTATTTTTTGCTCTAACTGTTCGCTCCTCTTTCTTCCGATGTAAATCAACACCTCGCTGGCCTTTTGATTATTATGATATACGATATAATCCGGAATCAATGCCTCCATCATCTCCTGGAACAGATCAATGGAGCAGCCGGTCAGGTACTGCCGCAGCATTCCGCTCAGGATAGTCTGTTGCTCGTCGATATCAAAGAGGTTCATCGCTTCCTTTGCCAGTCTTCCCTTTTTTCCCTCACTAATGTCCTGTAACAGCAACTTTTTATGATACTCTTCCTTCGTCATTCCTGACATTACATCATTTCCGGCCAGCTGATGTAAGATCAAATTCGTCAGGCTGCTTTGCAGTTCGTTTCCCTCCTGATAATCCGGCTGATGCAGGTCTTTGAATATTTCATGAAACCGATAGTACGGATTGATCTCGATACACTGCCCGGTCTCCAGGCTGTCCTGGTTTATGAATCTATTAGAAATCTCCATATATGCACTAAACACCTCCGGGACACAAAAAACGAGGTTTTCTTCTGGTATCCCCTGCCTTTTAGCCTGTATCATGACTTCCCACAGATAATTCATTCAAGCCTTCCTCCACACTCATATTCAGGGTATAATCCCTGCACCTCGGAGACGATAAAACTCATGATATCCCGCAAAAGCCATGATGTTTTTCCGGTATCCTGGGGACGAAACATAAGAAGCAGCTGCTGTTGCCGTTTATCTGCCCTTACTTCATCCTTCAGAAAAAAATTCATAGCATATGTCTCCGTCAAAAACTCCTGATTTTCCAGGATTCTGCAATCAATATATTCCAGATAGTCCTCTAAACCAAAACCAAGGATGAACCGCTCTAATTCCATCTTTGTCTTGACGATCTGGCCGGTTTTCCGCTGAAAACGTTCTGCAAATCCATCGATCCGGAGGTTCTCCATAACCGGATAAGAATAATTTGATGTCCGTCCTTCCTGACCACCTCGGATACTGCAGACATCCCAGCCCTGTGTTTTTTTCGTTGGACTCATCAGTAATATCTTCTGCCTGTTTTGCCTGATACTGGTAACACCAGATCCTCCATCCACCAGATAGACGTACTCTTCCCCATAATCTTCAATAGAGAGCTCATGCTCGTAGCTTTTATGATCCTTATATGCCGCTGGAAATCCAATACTATTCAGCTTAAATTGCCAGACATTCCAAATGGGGATCAGATCATAGCAGACAGAGGAAGTCCATTCACCCAAATCAATAGAAAACGATTGGATGGTCTCCTTTTCCTGGCATTCTTCATCTAATCCGGCAATATACACATCCACCAGTTTAAACAAATAGGGAGCATTGACCGTCTGCCAGGGAATCCCATTTTTCATAAACAAATGATACAGATGCTCAATCTCGGCCAGGTAGCTTTGATTATGCTCCAGATGGATCTGAACCGGATATTCCTGACTGGTTCTGATCATTCCCCGATACTGTTTCTGTTCCTTTACGATCTTCTGAATATCCATTACATCACATTTTAGAAAAACGGTACCCAGAAGACACTTCCCATCTTTCGCTATTGTCTGGCGGATATCCCTGACCGAAACACCCTCCCGTTTCCAGTCCTCCTCCCGCATCACAGTCATGAAATGATGGGTCGGATCCAGATAATCCCGCTCAACAATTCCTGTTTTAATCAAATACTGGTTCACGTCATAAGCCAGTTCATCCATAATCCGGTCTTCCAGCTGGCGGTACATCTGCTCATTGGTTTCGTAGAGGGACAGAAACACCCCCTCCATCAGCTCTTTCAGGATAATCCGCTCCTCCAGACTGCTGACAGACCGGATTTCATTGCGTATCATCTGCTTCATCTGTTCCTGCTGATCCATGCTGTCTTACTTCCTCCCATCAAAGAAATTCTCTTCCCAGGTATCATCTTCAAACTCAAAAAACAATTCTTTCCCTTTATATAGCAGATCATGTGCCCTGCGCACAGGCATAACCTTAAATCCCCATTGCCGCCGGTCTACCCAGATAAAAAACTTCATCTCTCCTTCCTGAATCGTATCCGTCTCCTCCTGAATCACAGTCCCGGCATAATCCCCGTCGATCTCTTTCTGGGTCGTCGGGAGGAACTCATGGATATCGCACACATAGTAACAGGTTTTCAGATGCTCTCCAAAGCTGTCCAACAGATGGATATCCAGCTGCTTTCCTACCATAAACCGGGAAATATAACCAATATACCCATCCCTGTCCATACTGTGGATCAGGGTTTTCGCTCTTCCTTCATGCGTATACGCCATGATCTCATATGGCAGTGCCCCGACCAGATAATTCGAATTGACATTCATATATCCCAGTTTACAATTGAAGAAATACGCCAGCGCACCTTCCAGGCAGCACATCTTCAGCTCGCTCCCGTCCGTCTCCTGCCCGCTTCTCTGAATCAGCACCCCCGGCACATATTCCTTCAACGCCTCTTCAAACAACCTGGACTTGCAGGATTGCCCCGTCAGCCTGATCATATCATACCCCTGCAGCTCATTACTTAGGAACTTAGGTTTCAAAAACCGTTCCATCAGCTGATAGATGTCCGGCCGTAACAACTCTTCCACCTGATGCCGGTACACCGGAAACCGGACTGTTTTGTCCAGCCGCCTGGGCACACCGTCACGCGCTATGGAAATCCTCCACTTATCCAGAAACAGCTCATCTTCCTTCTTCGTCCCCACCCACAGTTCATAGCGGAACCCGGGCTGGAAAAATGTCTTCTTCACCTGCTCCGCCAATTCAAACAGATAATAATAGTTGTTCTTTACCTGAAAATATGTTGTCCGCTCCTTATTGGTATAATTCTTAAAAGCAGTCGGCAGCATCTGCTCCGCCTTTGCATAGTCTTCTTCCGGATCCGCTCCCGCCAGAACCTGGCAGATCCTGATCTTCAAAAGCTGGAGGATCCGGTAAGTCAGGTTATTTCCGCCAAAGTTGGTATCACCATTTTCATAACTGGTCTCCAGGTCAATGTTGTAAGATACCCGGCTGCTGTCGATCCGGAAACGGCCGGAGGTCAGATCCGTCGTGCCGCCGCCGCAGTCAATGATAAGGGTCCGGTACCAGCGGTTCTGCTCATAAGTTTCCTGTGTCACCAGCTTATCCACACTGGAGAACAGCACCGCCATTCCCTCGTCCAGACTGCAGTCAATCTCCACCTCCGCAATTAATCCCTGGAAAAGCTCCTGAAACTTTTCTTTCTGCCGGACCGGTGCCAGCAGCTGGATACTGCGGAACTGGCATTTGAACTGCTTCCTGGCCTGCTGCGTCAGATATTCAAAAAATGCTTTCAGCATATCCTTCCGGCAGACATCTGCCTTCACACCGTTATGTAATACAACACTCTCGTGCCGGCTGGCATCGCTGATCCACCGCTTGATATCATAAAATACCGGGATATCCTGGTCCTGATAATTGTTTTGGCCAAGCAGCGTGGCTTCATAACCAAAGACATACTCCATCTCTTCCCCGCGCATACCGGTGATTCCCACCACACTGGGAATGACATTGCCGGCACCCGATACGGCAATCTTCCGGGTGCCGTCCGGCATACAGATTCCCATTGTCGTGTTGCAGCTGCCAAAATCGATCACCAGCGGAAGCTGTGTCTCTTCCACCGTCCTTACCTCCAGATTCAGAAGCGGGATCTTAAGGCAGCTGACCGTTCCCATAAATGGACTGTCCATCCCATAATACTGCTCATACAGATACTCCGAGATCCGCTCCGCGGGAAAATACAGTACCGAGTAGTGGTGCTTCTCCGGCGGCAGGATTTTCACATCCTTCCCTTTACAGATCCAGAATTTCCCCTGTACCTCTTTGATATAACCACAGGTGCATACCCGCAGATTCTCATCCACGACCAGTATATTTCCCTCATACAGGGAGTCCTGCAGCGCCTCCGCCTGATATCCGTCAAACTCATCCACCGCCATGTCATAATACAGAGTAAGGCTCGCCGGAATCCCAATGCGGTCATTCCGGCTGATCTGAACCGGCATCTTATTCAGGATATCCTGGATCCGCTCCATACCGCCTTCACAGTATTCCGCGATATGCCGGTATTCCTTCCGCCCCCGGAACCGCATGACCAGACGGATAAAGCTCTCCCTGTCCAGCGGATCGATGCCATTGGCGACCAGCCTCTCCTGACGGCAGATTTCCCGGAGCTGAAAGGTCGTCATCCGCTCCAGCTGACTTCTTTTATAATACTGTTTTTCTTCCGGGTTTCTCTTGTCCGGATGCAGGGTATAGGTATATTGGCTCATGGTTCCTGATCTCCTCTTATTGTCCCGGTCCGACGGCGGCTGCGGCCACAGAATCCGCCGCTGCTGCTTTAGACGCTTTGACAGCACTGATTCCGGCCTGGGCTGCTTCTATTTTGTCTGCGGTGCTGTAAGCCAGATCGTACATCTCCAGCCGGGAATACGTCGATTGGGCGGCGCGGTAGAAGGTAATGGCCTGTTCATACTGGCCTGCCGCCACCAGTTCGTTCCCTTTGTTTTCCAGTTCAATGGCATTCTTCTGGTCATTGGCCTTTTGCTGATTCTCCAGCTCCAGTTCGGCGGCTTGTGATTCTTTTTCCTTTTCTTCCGCCGCCTTCTGCTCTGCCTGCTGCTGTTCCAGTGCCGCCTGGGATTCTTTTTTGGCCGCTGCTTCTGCTGCTGCCTCTTCCTGTTTGTCGGCTGCTGCTTTTCCTTCGGCAGCGGTCTGTTTGCTTAATGCCTGTTCCTTTACTTCCCTGGCATATAATGCCGCAGCTTTTTCTTTGGCTTGCCGGTAGGCTTCGATCGCTCCCGTCATGTCGCCATTTTCTTCCTTGATCTCGCCAACTGAAATCAGATCATAAACTTCAATATAGTCTTTGGTCTGATTCAACTGCAGGCCGATATATTTTTTTCCTACATTCCCGGCCCTGACGGAAAGCTCTTTGGCCGACAGGTAAAGTTCCTGCGCCTTTACATATTCCCCCGCCAGCATCGCCTCATCCGCCAGAATGATCTGATCCGCCAGTTTCAGATACTGATCCGCCTCCGCCAGATCCCCGGAATGTTTCAGGGAGCTGGCCAGCTTCCTGGCTTCTGTATATTCTTCGGATGCCTTTTTATAATTATCGTAACGCAGGTACTGTTCCCCGCTGTCCATATATTCGATCAGCTGGCCTTCTTTATTTTTGATACTGCGGTACCGCAGATAAAAAGCAACGGAAATCACGGCAATGATCATGACAACCGGAATCGCTGCCAGCAGGATCTTCTTCCAGGTAACCTTCTTTTGGGGCGGCTGGTAAACCTTGCTGATCAAGGTGACCGCCATGGAATAATTATCGATCTCACCGGTCTCTTCCTGCTTTCCCAGGATCAGGTCTTCCACCCGGTTCAGGATGTCCTGTGGTTCTTTGGCATCGCCGGCGGCCTCAAGAAGCTCCCCGTCGCTGCAGTTCTCCCATACCCCTCTGGTGAACTGGGTAAGGATATCACCGTCCTCCAGCCTGATCTTGGGAGTGATCACGACCTCCAGCCTGTCCCGGATGCCCATATACGAGTACAGGTTATTCCGCTCCTCATGGATGGCGGCCTGGTCCATGGACAGCCGTTCCTGCTCGATCAGGTTCCGGGTCAGGGACTGGTCCCTGCTCTGCTCCAGACAGCGGCCATTCCGGATCAGACAGAACCGGCTGTTTCCTACGTGGCAGACACGTACCTTCCGGTAGTCCGTCACCACCATCACAACCGATGCTTTCAGGCGCATGCCGGACCGTTCTTTGGCCAGCTCCCGGTGTGCCTGATGCATATAGCTGTTTAAGGTTCCTTTTTTTATGGCGGGCTTTTCCACAAAGCTGCGGATCAGACTCTCCACGATCAGTTTGGCGCTGTTGCCTTCCACTTCTTCATCAAGACTGTCGGCCATAACATAGCAGGCAAAGTCATCCATTTCCACATATCCGAAATAATCCCGGTTGATAAGCTTTTGCCCTTCTTCCGACAAGTGCCGGGTCTGAAATTCAGAATTGATTCTTCTCATCTGTAACCTCCGATGTTAACAACAGCACCGTTCCATTCTCTTTGTCGGATGCTGTCTTCTTTTCAGTCTCCCGGACAATACCGTCGGCCTTTTCTTTCATGGTCAGGTCCTTCAGCAGGAGCTCTTCGATTTCGGCCCATGACAATTCCGCGTAAATGCCCCGGCTGGCCATCAATACCAGATCACCGGGTTTTAAGGTGACCGGTGGGTTGGACACTTCGATTTCCCGGAACCCGTCCTTGCCCAGATAATTCCAGATGCGGGTCTCCTCCAGGCTCCAGATGGTTTCCTGTCTGGAAATCAGTCCGTTATCATAAGCATCTTTTGCCAGCACATTCATGGTCTGGCCTTTGCTGATGGGAATGATCTCCTTATTTCGCAATAAAGCGATCCGGATATCGCCCGCTAAAGCATAATAAAGCCGCCTTCCATTCATGAAAACAGCTCCCATACCGGCCCCGCCCCGGCGTTCGCCGATGGTCCGCCGCACCCGGCTGTGGGCTTCTAAAAATGCGGTCCGGAACAGATATTCGGGATTGTTCAGGACATGATATGGTTCGTAGGCATCCAGTACGGCATCTGCTGCCACCTGAGCTGCCAGCTTACCGGTATTTTCTTTCCCGATGCCATCTGCCAGTACGGCCATCGTGCCGGCCCGGCTCTGGCATACCTGCACGATGTCTGCCTGAATCTCTTTATTTCCGGTGGTCTGACTGAAAGCCCAGCCTTCATTCTCCGGCTGCTCTTTCGCGGTTTCTCCCGGAATGGCCAGACGCATGCCGGTTAATATCAGCAGCAGGATCCCGATTCCGCTAAATATGATCCACTCTGTTGTCATCCTTTATTTTCCCACTCAAAATTTTCTCCGCAAAGAGAGATAAACAGGAACCGGCTTCTTCCCAGTTCCACAGTGTCGTGTGTCTTCACTTCGGCAGGGACATAGACCGCCTCATCATTCAGGTATACCAGACCTTCCGAATCCCCTGGCAGCAGCATGGTATTACGGTTTTTCGGGTCATATACGATAATGGCATGGTTCCTCCGGTTGATTTCGTTATCGCCCAGAATCTGGACATCCATGTCATCGCCCCGGCCAATAAAGTTCTTGCCGCTGTGAATCTTATAATCCATCCCGACCCTGGCCCCGGCGATACATACCAGCCAGCCGCATACCGGCCTGATCTCCTCTTCCAAAAGCTCAATCGGCGGCTCAAAACCGTCCGGCTTGTCCACTCCTTTTTCCTCCTGCAGCTTCATCTTGCAGTAGGGGCAGATCTTTCCGTACCGGATTGCATTATACACATGTCCTGAAGGGCATTTTACTAAACTCATGGTTCCT
>Ga0153999_1000622_pt1 | contig 15250 bp, 15 predicted proteins | sample TSNC083MetaG_FD_104675 | JGI IMG/M metagenome (GOLD analysis project Ga0153999, IMG submission 104675) | Attine ant fungus gardens microbial communities from North Carolina, USA - TSNC083 MetaG | ecosystem: Host-associated > Fungi > Mycelium > Unclassified | place: USA: North Carolina, Lumber... | reverse complement strand
CTTGGAACCCTGCTCATTCTCGTACTGTTCTCGGCAATCTTGCAAACGATGCAAAATGCTTTTGAACAAAGTGCTATTAGTAAAATTGCGTACTTTGTTGTCTATCTCGTTTTGATTTTTATAGCGATGAATAGTTTCTATGCCGCTTTTTCATACACGAGGGATGCAATCGAGCTCATGAGCGGTTTCATGACGGCATTGCTACCACTACTTCTCGGTCTGATGGCTTCTTTTGGAAATTTGCTATCTGTTTCTTTCTTTCATCCGATCATTGTATTTCTTATCTATTCAAGTAGCATCGTCATTTCAAAGTTCATTCTGCCTTTGCTTTTCTTATCTGCTTTACTTCTAATTGTCAGCAGTTTGAACGATAAATTTCAAGTCAACCACTTGGCAAGCTTGATGAAAACAGTTGGACTTGGAACACTAGGCGCTTTCTTGGCGCTATTTCTCGGTGCAATGTCTATCCAGGGTGCTGCCAGTGCTGTACAAGATGGTGTAGCAATGAAGACGACAAAATTCATAGCTGGGAACTTCATCCCTGTAGTCGGAAGAACTTTTACAGATGCTACGGACACGATATTTGCTGCTTCGCTCATTTTAAAAAATGGGGTTGGCATTGTTGGTTCTGTCTTAGTTCTACTAATTGCATTTTTTCCAGCAATCAAAATTCTCGTCATTGCTATTATTTACAAACTGGCAGCTGCGGTTCTACAACCCATTGCAAATGGTCCTATTATTGAATGCTTGAATACAATTAGCAAGTATATGGTGCATATTCTCGCATGTCTCTTGGCATGTGCGATGATGTTTTTCCTTGCAATTGTCATAGTTGTTGCAGCAAGCAATGTAACGATTTTGATGAGGTAGGTGCTACGACTGATGGTGTGGAAAGAATGGATCTATCAAATTATCGTCTTTCTGATTCTTGCAGCTATTATCGATCTTCTGATTCCATCATCGCGCATGCAAAAGTATGTCCGCCTTGCTGTTGGGATGATCATGATGCTTATTTTCCTAAAGCCTGTTTTCTACTTATTTAATACAGATGTAGAGCAGTTATTAAACAAAGGAACAAAGGAACTTTTTGTTGATGAAAAGCAAGGACTTTTAAAAAATCAGCTTGAAATTCAAAAAAGAGAAATACTTGGAACCCAACAAGCATATATTTCAAAACAGATGGCTGTCCAACTTAAAGAGCAGGCAAATCCAACCTTGAAAGAAATGCATCGTGCAGAGATTGCTAGCCTTGAATTGAAATTCGCAGATGATGACCGTATGGCAGCCGATCAAATTGCAAAAGCGGTCGTTGTAATTCGAGAGGCAGAAAGGGAGGGAACTGTGGAGAAAGTAGAACATATCGCCATAGGAGAACCGGCTAAAAAGCAAAACAATCAGAAGAAATTAGACGAAGTCGGTATCCGAGAAACACTGTTGAAAGAGTGGGGCTTAAATAAACAGCAATTGACAGTGTTCTGGGAAGGAGGGACGTCTTGATGAAGAAGTGGCTGCAACATTTATTTAAGAGAGAGCCAGGCCAAAAGCTTTCCAAAAGAGTGAGATATACGATTTCCATTGGTTTGCTTGGAGTTGGTTTACTGATTATTGCGAATCTCTTCTCCTCCAGTCCTGACAGTAGTTTGGAACTGGACAAGGGTCCGTCTAATGCAATCTCCGAAGAAGAACAGACTGTGATGTCAGAGTCTGCTCGCGGCAAACCTAAGGAAGTACAAGAGCTTGAAGACAGCTATGAGGAAGAACTTGTTAACATGCTTGATAAGATTCAAGGAATTTCACAAGTAGAAGTTATGGTTAATCTCGATTCTACCAACATGCAAGTATACGAAAAGAATCTTGTGTCAGGTAAACAGACAACAGATGAGACCGATACAAACGGTGGAGCGCGTGTGATCGAGGATAATACAGAAGAAACACAAACAGTGCTTGTTAGACAGGGAGATCAGGAAGTTCCGCTTCTGGTTCACACTAAAAAACCAAGAGTCAGAGGCGTTTTTATTATAGCTAAAGGTGCGGAAAAAGCGGAAGCACGGAAATGGGTAATTGAATCTGTTTCACGTGTGCTAGATGTACCGTCGCATCGTGTATCAGTCATACCAAAAAAGTAGGGGGAATCGATTATGCTAAAAAAACAAACTGTATGGTTGCTGACAATGCTCAGCTTGATGATCGTCTTGAGTGCTTATTACATGATGTCACCAAATAGTGAAGATCTTGCTTATATTGATAGCGGAGACAATGGCACGAAGACAACAACAGGTTCGGCTAAATCAGATTCGGATACAAAAGCTAAAAAAACAGTTAAAGACGCAGAAGTGGAAGAAATTCGTAACGTTGGACAGAGTGAATTGTTTACAACAATCCGAATGGAAATGCAAGATGAGCGCAGCAAGAAAACAGATCGTCTAAATGATGTCGTTGCATCTGGCAGTGCTACAACAGATGAGAAGAACAAAGCACTTGACGATATAGATAAGTTGGAACAGGCTGCTACAAAAGAAACAATCCTACAAGATTCGATCATGAACGCAAAGAAGCAGTATGAAGACGTGCTAGTAAGAGCTGAACAAGACAAGAATAAAGTACATGTGCATGTGAAAGTGAAAGAACTTTCCAAAGAAGAAGCTGTTAATATTATGCAGTTAGTTAAAGATGAATTCGGTGAAGTCACTGTAGATATTAACTACCAGCCAACTGAAAGCTAAAAATAAAAACAGACTTGATAGGGCCTTGCATAAGGTTTTGTTCAGGTCTGTTTTTATTTTGCTATAGTAAAGCATTCGCAATAAGGGCCTTGCATTGATATAATAGGGTAGCTATACATCTGCGAATTGTGTCAATTGAATTATATTGAAGTTTAGCCCTTTCATGTCGTAAAATATGAAAGTAATATGAAAAGTTGACACCAATTGTCTCAAGGGAGTGCAAACATGCTAAAAATAGAAGAAATCCAAGAAATCATCAAATTGATTGACCAGTCATCCATTAATGAATTTACATACGAATCAAATGGTACGTCTGTCATATTGAAAAAGTCACCAGAACAACCAGTTATTGCTCAAACAGCTCATGTACCTGCGCCACCTGCAATCGAATATGTACCTAGAGTGGAAGATAAGCCTTTAGAGCAGGCTGCTGCGCAATCCGAACCAGCTGCTGAAACGGCAAGTGCTTCTAAAGTAGACTATGACTATGAAATTGTATCTCCTATGGTTGGTACTTTGTATCGTTCACCTTCACCAGATAGCGATTCATTCGTGAACATCGGCTCAAAAGTAACCGCTAGTACAACTGTTTGCATTGTTGAAGCAATGAAACTCTTTAACGAGATTGAAGCTGAAGTTGACGGCGAAATAGTAGAAATTCTAGCTGAGGACGGAGAACTTATAGAATTTGGCCAACCGCTCTTCAGAGTCAAAAAAAATTAAAGGGGGGCGATTGCTTTGATCAAGAAATTGCTAATCGCCAACAGAGGTGAAATTGCGGTTCGTATCATCAGGGCTTGCAAAGAAATGGAAATAGAAACGGTCGCTATCTTTTCAGAAGCAGACAGAGAATCCTTACATGTAAAACTTGCAGATGAGGCCTATTGCATAGGTCCAACGGCTGCTAAGGATAGCTATTTGAACTTTACTAATATTATGAGTATTGCTACTTCAATCGGAGTTGATGCAATCCATCCAGGTTACGGTTTTCTTGCTGAAAATGCAGATTTCGCTGAGATCTGCAGAGCTTGCAATGTAATCTTTGTTGGTCCATCGCCTGAAGCGATTCAACAAATGGGTATTAAAGATGTCGCTCGTGAGACGATGAAAAAGGCAAATGTTCCAATTGTGCCAGGTTCAGAAGGCATTATTGAAGATGAAGAAGCCGGCTTAACAATTGCTAGAGAAATCGGGTTCCCGGTTATTATCAAGGCAACAGCTGGTGGTGGCGGAAAAGGTATTCGTGTTGCAAGGACGGAAGAAGAACTTGTGAAGGGCATCCGTGTTACACAAAAAGAAGCGGAGACTGCTTTTGGAAATCCTGGTGTGTACATAGAGAAATTCATTGAGGATTTCCGTCACGTGGAAATTCAAGTTATTGCGGATACGCATGGTAATGCTGTACATCTAGGTGAACGCGATTGTTCAATTCAGAGAAGACTTCAGAAGCTTATTGAAGAAACACCATCCCCTGCAGTAACACCTGAAATTCGTGAAGCGATGGGAAGTGCTGCAGTTAAGGCTGCTAAGGCTGTTAATTACGTAGGGGCAGGTACGATTGAATTTATTTTCGACCGCAAAAGTCGCCAATTCTATTTCATGGAGATGAATACACGCATTCAAGTTGAGCATCCCGTTACTGAAATGGTTACAGGAATCGACTTGATCAAGGAACAAATTAATGTAGCAAATGGAGAGCCGCTTTCTTTCAGTCAGGAAAGTGTTGAATTTGAAGGTTGTTCAATTGAATGCCGGATTAATGCTGAGAATCCATTTAAGAATTTCATGCCTTCACCAGGTCGAATTGAAATGTACTTGCCGCCAGGCGGATTTGGTGTTCGTGTAGATTCTGGAGCATATCCAGGGTATATGATTTCTCCACATTACGATTCGATGATTGCCAAGCTTATTGTACATGCCTCTACGAGAACCGAAGCCATTAAGCGCATGCGTCGGGCATTGGATGAATTTGTGATCGAAGGGGTTCACACAACAATTCCTTTCCATCAATTAATTATGGAGAATGATGTATTTATCGAAGGCGACTTTAATACAAATTTCTTAGAGGAGAATAAAGTACTGGATTAAGGAGGGTTTCTGCATGGATGAGAGTCAGCTGCTTGATGTGAGTATGGATGAGACGATGGGGAAAGTAGAAATTGCCCCCGAAGTTATCGAAGTTATTGCCGGTATTGCAGCTTCCGAAGCAGAGGGCGTCTGGTCCTTGCGTGGCAGTCTTGCAGAACGTTTCGGTAAAAAGACACACTCAAAAGGCGTAAAAGTCGATCTAGCAGAAAACAGTATTAAAATAGATCTATACACAATCCTGAAAATGGGTGTTTCCATTCCTGCAGTTTGCCAGGAAATTCAAGGGAACATCAAGCAATCGATTACGAGCATGACCTCACTTGCTGTTAGTGAAGTGAATATTCATGTCGTTGGAATTCAAGCTGAGGGTAGCAAAAATTTAAAAGATACTAAATAAAACGGACAGTCCAAGGTCAAAAGGGAATTCTTTTGATCTTGGACGCGTTTAATACATGAGTGGCAATCTCGAGCAAAACAGGGTTAAATTACCTATATTTGGGTAATGTATAAATGGGCGAGCCGATGCAATCATGCGAGTGGTCGTAATTCATGTTATATTTAAATAGATTGTAATAGAAGGAGTTAACAAAATGAATCGGCATCAGGCTAGAGAGAAGGCTTTCCAAATCCTGTTTCAGTTAGAGTTGAACAAACAGGAAATTGAAGAAGCTTTAAAAGACATTACAAAAGAAGGTGCCTCATTGCAAGACCCATTTCTGGTCAAACTTGCTGAAGGTGTAACGGCCCAAAAAGAAGAAATCGATACACTAATCTCCTCACATTTGGAGAATTGGTCGTTAGACCGAGTTGCTACCGCAGAGAAAACAATACTAAGAATTGCGGCATACGAAATGACCTACATGGAAGATATCCCAAATAACGTATCAATTAACGAAGCGGTAGAGTTGGCTAATAAATACGGCGATCAGAAATCCGGTAAATTTGTCAATGGTGTACTATCGAAATTTTAATTTAAAAGGGGATGCTGGCTATGTCAAAAACTGCAGAAGTGATCAACGGTAAAGATTTGTCTCATGAATTAAAAATGGAGATGAAACAAGAAGTTGCAGATCTGCTAAAGGATGGGATTGTTCCACACTTGACAGTTGTACTTGTTGGTGAAGATCCGGCATCCAAATCGTACGTATCAGGCAAGCAGAAGGCATGTGCTGAAACTGGTATGTCTTCTGATTTGATTGAACTTGAAGACACTGTAACAGAAGAAGAATTGCTTAACTTAATCGATAAATTGAACAATGATGAGAAAGTTCACGGTATTCTTGTACAGCTACCTCTTCCGAAACATATCCAAGAGCAAAAGGTAATTGAATCTATTGACCCATCTAAGGATGTTGATGGTTTTCACCCAATTAGCATCGGTCGCATGATGATTGGTGAAGATACATTTTTGCCATGTACACCTTATGGCATTATTACAATGTTGAAATCTAAAAACATTGATATTGTTGGGAAACATGCTGTTATTATTGGCAGAAGTAATATTGTAGGGAAACCAGTGGGTCAGCTATTGCTTAATGAGCATGCGACTGTTACGTATTGCCATTCACGTACGGAGAATTTGCGCGACTTTACAAAAAGTGCCGACATTCTCGTTGTAGCAGTGGGCAAACCGCATGTCATCAATGGTGATGACATCAAAGAGGGTGCAGTCGTAATCGATGTCGGTGTCAATAGAATTGAAGATGGTTCACTTACTGGTGATGTTGATTTTGACAGTGCCAAAGAGAAAGCGTCTTATATTACGCCTGTACCAAGAGGTGTTGGCCCTATGACAATTACAATGCTGCTAAAGAATACAATTAAAGCGGCGAAAGAACTGAACGGGAAGTGAGTGAGCAGTATCTCACGGTGACTGCACTCACCAAATACTTAAAGCGAAAAATGGAGCTTGACCCTCATTTACGCAATGTTTGGCTGCGAGGAGAGATCTCAAACTTCAAACTACACACCAGAGGTCATATGTATCTGACGATTAAAGACGATCAGGCACGTATGCAAGCGGTCATGTTTGCAGGGAGCAATAAAAATTTGACGTTCATGCCTGAGAATGGCATGAACGTCCTCGTACGTGGGGAAGTTAATGTCTTTGAATCATATGGACAGTATCAGCTATACATAAAAGAAATGGAGCCAGATGGTATTGGTGCCTTATATTTGGCATTTGAACAGCTCAAAGAAAAACTTGAGAATAAAGGCTTTTTCGATCCTGTACATAAGAAGCCAATTCCACCCATTCCAAAGCATATTGGTGTAATTACATCACCTACAGGGGCTGCTGTTCGAGATATCCTGACAACGATTACACGGAGATTCCCACTGGCAGATGCCACTGTCCTCCCTGTTCTTGTTCAAGGACCGAATGCAGCTGCGTCGATTACAGGTGCAATTGAACAAGCCAATCAGATGGATTTATTTGATGTGTTGATTGTTGGGCGTGGTGGCGGCTCGATTGAAGAACTGTGGAGCTTTAACGAAGAAATTGTAGCAACAGCTATTTTTAATTCTAAGATCCCAATCATTTCTGCAGTTGGTCATGAAACGGATACGACAATTAGTGATTTTGTGGCTGACCTTCGAGCGCCAACGCCAACAGGTGCTGCTGAAATGGCCGTACCCTCACGACTAGAATTGTTAGATCGAACGAGCGAATTGGAACGCAGGTTGCAAAGAGCGTTAAGCGGACTTTATTCAGAGCACGAGAAGACGTTGAAAAGACTAATGTCTTCCTACGCTTTTCGATATCCCCAACAGCTCGTATCGCAGAAAGAACAACAATTGGATACAGCTTCAGAGAGACTGCAGAGAACATTTGATAATCAACTGACTAGATTAGGGACTAACTTGCGTCAATTAGATCTCAGATTGATGCAGCAACATCCTGAAAGACAAGTGGAAACAGCTTCAACAGATGTAAAATTACTTGAGAAGAATTTGCAAAGAGCTATGGGCTGGATTGTTGATAAAGAAAAAGTGGATCTTAGCACGATGATTAGTAAACTAAGCTTATTGAACCCTTTAGAAATAATGAAAAGAGGCTTCTCTGTACCTTATTCTAACGATGGTGCAATTATCAAATCTGTTCAGCAATTGGACAAGGGAGATCAACTGTCAATTAGGCTTGCAGATGGTGTGGCGAACTGTCAGGTAATTGATACAAAGGAGAATAGAAATGAGTGAACAAGCAGAATTGTCATTTGAACAAGCAATGAAACAGCTTGAGGACATAGTAGAGAAGCTTGAAGCGGGCGATGTTCCTCTAGAAAAGGCGATTGATTATTACCAGGAAGGTATGCAGCTTTCTAAACTGTGCAACGACAAACTAGTGAATGTCCAAGATAAAATGGTGAAAATTATGAATGAGCAAGGTACTTTGGAACCATTTGATGTACAGGAGGAAGAATAGCGTGCAACCAGCACTTAATCAGTTTATGGAACAGCAAAAAGATATAATAATGCAGGCAATGTGCAATCTCATTGAATCATTAGATATTCCGCAGACACTGAAGGGCTCAATGTTATACTCCCTGCAAGCAGGTGGCAAAAGACTCCGACCAATACTGCTAGCAGCTAGCAATGCTGCTTATGAGCAGAACGCTAAAAGTATTCAATCTAGTGCTATAGCGTTGGAGATGATTCACACGTATTCTCTCATCCATGATGATTTGCCAGCAATGGATGATGATGATTTTAGACGTGGCAAGCCTACGAATCACAAACAGTTTGATGAAGCGACAGCAATCCTTGCGGGTGATGCACTTCTTACATATAGTTTTGAATTGATAGCAACAGATCCAGTCCTTACTGATAAGCAAAAGGTTGACCTGATCGCAATGCTTTCTAAAGCAAGTGGCCCTTCTGGAATGGTCGCTGGACAGATTCTTGATATGGAAGCCGAAAAGCGGCTAGTGGTACTTGAAGAATTAGAGCGGATTCATGCACTCAAAACTGGAGCGCTTCTTGAATTCGCAATCGTATCAGGGGCTTACCTCGGTAACGCTTCTGAAGAACAGTTGTCCTATCTGAAGACGTTTGCTTATTACATCGGACTTATTTTCCAAGTCCAGGACGATTTACTTGATGAGACTGGTGATCCAGAGAAACTGGGTAAGCCTGTAGGCAGTGATGTTGCGAATGAAAAAAGCACTTATCCAAAGCTGCTTGGTTTGGAAGCAGCGGTAAAAATGAAAGAGAATTATGTAAATAAAGCTAAAACTGCATTAAAAGCTGCGGGTGCAGAAGATTCGTATTTGATGGCACTTACAGATTTGATTAGCAAGCGTGATCATTAGAAGCTGTTAAACTGTCAGTTGTCTCTATACTGTGAACACTAATGTAAAATTTTTTGAGCTTAGCCTTACAATTGCCGTTATCACTTTTGTGCTAGCGGCTATTTTTTCTTTAATTTAAGTATCTGTTCTGGTAGGCATTACTTGGTAAATTAGCTATATTAAAGCTTACAGATGAAGGATTTTCAATGGGAGAAAGTGTTATATTTGGTTTGTTGCGTATTGGTGCTGTAGCCATATTAGGTGGAAGAGTAATTAGAAAGTATAAGGCTTATTTATATTGCAATGGATGTAAATTTGTTTGCAAATAAAATGCTCCTTATATTGAATGTATATAGCATATCCAATTGTTGCTAATAAGAGTTAAAGTAGGTGTGCTCAGAAAAAAGCCGCCTGGATAATAGAAAGGATGAAAAAAGAGTTGGATATTACATCAATTGATGGACCCGGTTTTCTAAAAAAGATGACGGAGACAGAACTTGAAGTACTTGCTTCTAATATTCGTTCTTTTCTTATCGATCAGGTAGCGCAGACAGGTGGGCATCTTGGTTCCAACCTTGGCGTATGCGAACTTACAATCGCGCTGTATAAAATGTATAATAGTCCTGAAGATAAATTGATTTGGGATGTTGGGCATCAGGCTTACATCCACAAAATTTTGACGGGGCGAGCTAGATTTTTTCATACATTGCGTAAAGAAGATGGGCTTTCCGGCTATTTAAGAAAACAAGAAAGTGTACACGATCACTGGGAAGCGGGTCACAGTTCTACTTCTCTTTCGGCAGCTCTTGGCTATGCTTTAGCAAATGAGAAAGCAGGCAATGACAATCAAGTACTTGCAATTATCGGTGACGGTGCTTTTACAGCAGGCATGGCATTTGAAGCGATGAACCATATTGGAGCGATTGGTACTAATATGACAATTGTATTAAATGATAATGGAATGTCTATTTCAGAAAACATCGGTGCCATTCACAACGTTTTTGCAACGGATAATGATGCAGATTTATCTGTGAGAAAGTTGTTTTTCGAGAAATTGGGTTTTCATTATATAGGCCCTGTCCCCGGACATGATATATATGCGCTACTCGCTTCTTTTAAAGAGGCAAAAATGATCAAAAAGCCAGTTTTCATCCACGTAAAAACGGAAAAGGGCAAAGGATATATACCGGCTGAAGCAGATGTGCTGTCGAAGTGGCATGGTGTTTCACCATTTGATGTCGCAAGCGGTATTCCACTGAATTCTAGCTATGTAAAAGATTATAGTGAAACGGTTTCAGATGCATTGCTTGAAGCAGCTGACCAAGAAGAATTTACAGTGATTACACCTGCTATGGCAATTGGTTCGAAGCTGGTGAACTTTGGTCAAGCGTATCCGGGACGACTAATTGATACCGGAATTGCTGAACAGCACGCAGTCACACTTGCTGCTGGTCTTGTAGCTAATGGAATGAAAGCTTTTGTTTCTATATATTCGACTTTTTTGCAACGAGCATATGATCAAGTACTGCATGATGTTTGCAGGCAAAACTTGAATGTTGCTTTCGGAATTGATAGGGCGGGGTTTTCTGGAGCGGATGGAGATTCTCATCATGGTGTATTCGATATAGCCTTTTTGCGAAATTTGCCAAATCTCGTTCTCATGATGCCTTATGGATATGCTGAATGCAGGGAGATGATTCACTTCTCCCTTCGATATCTGGAAGGACCAATTGCAATTCGTTATCCACGAGGCATAGCACCAGAATCTTCAAATAAGCAACCATTTGAAGAAATCAAACTAGGCAAATGGCAAGTTCTTCATGATGGCTCTGATGCAGCTATTATCACATTTGGTCCTATGCTTGATACAGCTATATTGGCTAGAGAACAAATGAAGCATCAGGGTTATGATATTATGATTATCAATGCACGTTTCATCAAACCGCTTGATGAACAGCTTTTACACGAACTCTTGTCTAAAAATATACCGATTTTGACAATTGAAGAACATGTGCTAGCAGGCGGTTTTGGAAGCAGCATATTGGAATTTTCATCGGACCATGATTACTACGGATCAATGATTAAACGGTTGGGGCTTGGAGACCAATTCTATGGGCATGGTACAGAGCCACAATTGCGAAATACTGCAGGCTTATGTTTGCAAAGCATTATCACTATTCTTGGCAAACTGGTTGCAGCTCGCCAGCGTGCATAAATAAAGGAAGGCTTCTATGACAAAGAAACGATTGGATATTTTATTAGTTGAAAGAAATTTAATTGATACGAGAGAGAAAGCAAAGAGAGCGATTATGGCAGGACTTGTTTTTTCAGGAACAGAACGGATGGACAAGCCAGGAGTAAAAGTTGAAGAAGATTTGCCACTTGAAATTAAAGGTAAAGTGATCCCTTACGTTGGTCGTGGCGGATTGAAGCTTGAAAGAGCCCTCGATATTTTTCCGATAGAACCTGAAGGAAGAACGATGATTGATGTTGGTTCATCAACAGGCGGCTTTACAGACTGTGCATTGCAAAATGGTGCAAAGCTTTGCTATGCAGTTGATGTTGGTTATAACCAATTGGACTGGAAACTTAGAAGTGACGAACGTGTGGTCGTGATGGAGCGGACCAATTTCCGTTATGCGACTCCGGATATGTTTACTGAAGGATCTCCAGACCTAGCAACGATTGATGTCTCCTTTATATCACTCAGGCTTATGTTGCCTGCACTTGCACCAATTTTAGCAGTGAATAGTGATGTTATTGCACTCATCAAGCCGCAATTCGAAGCCGGACGTGAACTAGTTGGAAGGAAAGGGATTGTTCGCGACCCCAAAGTTCATGCTGATGTTATAGAAGAGATTATTGCCTTTGCCAAAGAGCTTGGCTATGGTGTTGAAGGTTTGACATATTCTCCGATTACAGGTGGAGATGGGAATATTGAATTCCTTGCACATCTTAAATGGCCTGCGATTGAGGATGAGAATGCTGAAGAAATTCAGATAGATCAAGTTGTCGCTGAAGCTCATTCAGTGCTGAAGTCGAAGGAATAGAGAACTGGGGGACTATACATGAGCAAGATCCAAAGACATATCAAAATACGTGAATTGATAGCTGACAATGAAGTCGAAACCCAGGATGAACTTGTGGATATGCTGAAAGCCGCGGGCTATAATGTGACACAGGCAACAGTTTCCCGTGATATAAAGGAGCTCCATCTTGTCAAGGTGCCGTCGCTATTTGGGAAATATAAATATAGCTTGCCAGCAGATCAGCGTTTCAATCCACTTGATAAGCTAAAAAGACTTGTTATGGATGCTTTCCTAAAGATTGACCATGCGAGCCATTTTATTGTACTGAAAACTCTGCCTGGAAATGCTCAAGCAGTAGGCGCGCTTATTGATAATTTAAACTGGGAAGAAATTATGGGAACGATCTGTGGCGATGATACATGCTTAATCATATGTAGAACTGAAGCTGATGCACAAACAATCAAAGATCGTTTTATTAATATGCTTTAAAGATTTTGGGAGGTGGATGAGATGCTTGCAGAGTTATCCATTCGCGATTTTGCAATTATTGAAGAGACTGCTGTTACTTTTCAAGAAGGGTTAACCGTTTTGACAGGTGAAACGGGAGCGGGAAAATCAATTATAATCGATGCAATTCAACTACTCGCAGGTGGCCGCGGTTCTGTTGAATATGTCCGACACGGAGCAAAAAAAGCTGAGATCGAAGGCCTCTTTTTGATCGACGACAGGAACCATCCAATTTATCAAGCTGGAGAAGCATATGGAATCGACATTTCGGACAGCATGATTGTTTTGGAGCGGACGATTACATCAGGTGGCAAAAGTATTTGCCGCGTCAATGGCAAACTCGTTACATTGGCGATTTTAAAAGAATTTGGCAAGACGCTGATTGATGTACATAGCCAACACGAGACGCAGTCACTAATGGAACCAGAGAACCATATTGACTTGCTTGATGCATACAGACCAGACCAAATGCACAAAGCGAAGGAAGAATACAGAAATTTGTATGTCCGTCTAAACGAATTGAAGGCGCAGTATCAAAACTGGAGCAAAAATGAACAGGAAATGACGCATCGTCAAGATCTCCTTGAATTTCAGCAGAAGGAAATTGAACAAGCTGACCTGCACCCTAATGAAGACGTTGAATTGGAAAAAGAACGTAGTAAGCTTGCCAATTTTGAAAAGGTGCATAAGGGGTTGCAAACGGCCTATAATGCTCTTTACGGAGAACAAAGAGGGATTGAATGGGTACGAATTGCCGAACAGTCTTTGCAAGACCATCAGGAAGATGATGATTTCATTGCTGAAAAAGCTGAGGTCTTATCCAACGCTTATTATGCAATTGAAGAGCTTTCTTTTGATATTCGCAATTATAGTGAACAGATGCAATTTGATGAAGGCAGATTGAATGACATTGAAGCGCGGCTAGATGAAATTAACAGACTCAAGAGAAAATATGGCTCTAGTGTCAACGAAATGCTTGATTATTTAGGGAAAGTCGAAGAAGAGTTGGAGCAGATTACAAATAAGGAATCCCATTTGACAAAATTAGAATCGGAAATACGTAGCGTGATTCATGATGCTTTTCTCGAAGCTAAGCATCTTCATGAAATACGAACGGAAGCAGCTAATTCGCTAACTGTAGCCATTCACGATGAATTAAAAGGCTTATATTTAGCAAAAGCCGAGTTCCAGATAAGCTTTAGTGATATTTGGAAGGAAAAAGATGACTACATTCTCACTAAACTGCAAGATAGTAAAATTCATCTTAATGCCAATGGTCTTGATCAGGTTCATTTCCTCATTTCAGCGAATCCTGGCGAGCCACTTAAAGAATTGCATAAAGTTGCATCTGGCGGAGAACTCTCAAGAATTATGCTTGCATTGAAGAATATTTTTGCAAAGCATCAAGGAATTACAAGCGTAATCTTTGATGAAGTGGATACTGGTGTAAGTGGACGAGTAGCTCAAGCAATTGCTGAGAAGATCTATGAAATCTCCAGCGAATCCCAAGTATTGTGTATTACCCATCTGCCGCAAGTTGCTGCAATGTCTGATACACATAAATTAATTCAAAAATCACAAATGGAAGACAGAACACTTACAAAAGTGTCAGAATTGACCTCTTCTGAAAAAATTGATGAACTCAGCCGCATGATTACAGGTGCGACACTCACAGATACAGCGAAAATTCATGCGAAAGAAATGCTTGAACTTGCTAATGCTTTTAAACAAAATAAGCATATTCAGAAAAGCTGAACAACCAAGCTAATGCGTTTGGGTGTTCAGTCTTTTTGTTTTAAAAAAGGAAAAGATACACTAGTTTAAATCACTCTTCAAAAGACCACATTATGAAGGATAAAGATATGCTCCAGCGATGGGTCATGATAGGAGAGTGAAGCGTTTGAATGATAAAAGAAAAGCGGGTATGTTGCAAGTCCTGCTGATGACCTTCGTAATTAGTGTTGCACAGCTGACCACGCCATGGTCGGATGCAGCCGCAAGAGATTCTGGTATTACAAATGATCAATTTACAATCTATACAGAAACAATGGATCAAAACGAAGCATCGCAGCCAGTAGCAGCAACCGCTTCTAGACAGATTGATGAATCAACCGTACGCAATCTCAAAATTGTTCCTGGGGGACAATCTCTTGGAGTTCAGTTACAAACAGTTGGTGTACTCGTTGTCGGACACCATTTAGTTGTAACAGAGGATGGAAAAACTTCTCCTGGTGAGGATGCACAGGTAAAAGTTGGAGATGCAATCCTTCAAATCAACGACAAAAAAATTGACCGTATGGAAGATATAAAGCCATTAGTTGAAGCAGCGGGTGAACAAGGGGAATCGCTTCATTTAACTATAAAAAGAGGCAAAGAAACAATAAAAACAAAATTGGTGCCGAAAAAGAGTAAAAAGGAAAATGCATTTCAACTCGGGCTATATATACGTGATTCAGCAGCTGGAATTGGTACAATGACATTTTATGAGCCGAATTCAAAGAAGTATGGTGCATTGGGTCATATTATTTCCGATATGGACACAAAAAAACCTATTGATATTGATGATGGAACAATAGTGCGTTCATCGGTTACTGCTATTGAAAAAGGGAATAGT
>Ga0153999_1000621_pt1 | contig 15254 bp, 20 predicted proteins | sample TSNC083MetaG_FD_104675 | JGI IMG/M metagenome (GOLD analysis project Ga0153999, IMG submission 104675) | Attine ant fungus gardens microbial communities from North Carolina, USA - TSNC083 MetaG | ecosystem: Host-associated > Fungi > Mycelium > Unclassified | place: USA: North Carolina, Lumber... | reverse complement strand
CTTTATATCTATCTCAAACCTGATGCCCTCCTCGGGATCTGACACGCTCCAACGGCACAGAGAAATACTAACTCTTCGGAGGTGTGTAAGATCGTGTGTACGTCGATCAATGGTGCGAGCGCTTACGAAATCGAGTATACTTTGTCGTGAAAATGTGGCGTTGATACAATGAAATACTTCAAGCTTTGGGCAAAGGCACAATGGACTAGGAAGTTCGTCATCAACGCCGGGTGTGATCTGGGTCAAATCACTGAGATTCAGAACATTTTGAGAGATGAAGCGCGATAAGATGAAATCGTTCATGGAGAGTGACGAAGAAGATGGGGATGTGCTGTTAGGGTCATTGACTGGGGCCTTCATTCCCTTCAACGATAAACGCTTCAGGTTCTGCACGAGAGGCAGAACATTCAGCACTGATACCTCAGAAATCTCATAGTCCAATTCCTCGAGAGGATAAGTGAGGTGTTTGAGGAATGAACATAGGGAAGTCAGAAAATGGGAAGACTCAGGCCATCGATTATTGAATGGATCGTTCGGCCATGAGTTGTCTGTTCGTTTACACGATAAATGTCTGAGTGTGGGTGTGTTTAGACGTTCAAGGAGCGAACAACTGGCAGCGTCCTGGCATGACCCCACAATGATTTGAAGCGATCTCAGCTTTAATAAAGTCAGCGACATCATTTTTAAGGGGTTTAACGATACATTTTCTTCGACATGAAATCCAACGGAAACGTAGCAAGATTCAAGGTTTGGTGTTGAGTTCAGAGCTCGATAAACCTCAGATGGTTCAGTGATTCGTGCGCCAAGGTCAAGGCCTGTAATTTTGTCCCATGGAATCGGCAGTTCCATGAAACGTGGATGTAATATAGGGAGGGAAATTGTACGAAGTGATGGTGCACTGAGGATAGAATCTGTCCTGGACAACTGAGGGACATCAATTGGTTCTGTGCTCCTTCTCATGGGCTGATTAACTTCAATATGAAGGCTTTTCAGCATGGGAAGGTGAGAACCATGAAGCCTGTCGAGAATATCCCCCCAGTAGAAGTAGTAATCAGACAAAAAAAACGTATTTCCACCGTCGAGCATGAGAGATGATGAGATCGAGATAAAGCTGCGCTTGGCCATTACTAGCATCTCTACTATACCACTTCATTGTGTGCCGCTCACCAACAATCATAGAGATGGAGAGCGGAAGACCCCCGGAGCGTGACAGCCATGAGCTTATGGCTTCTCTCCTCGCTACATCCAAGGCATGGGAGGGATGAGTTGAGGGTGAGCCGATTATATGAATGGAAGCCCATAGTTTTGGGGTAGAATAAACGATCTGCCTCCACCCGCGACAAACCCGGCCCAGCAACAAGGATGCCTCTTTGTCACTCATTAGGGCATTATGAGCGATCGGAAGGCAATGGTAGAATATTTCTTGAAGAATTTCAGGGAGAAGCCGACGGATAGGTGCAAGAAGAGCTTGATGAGATCCAACAAACGTGGAAATTCGTGCTTTCTGACAGGTAAGCTCATTGTGCTTGCTCTGCAATTGTAATATCTTTTCTTCGAGTGACATGGCTCGGGCAAGCAATGAGGTCAGTTCTGTACAGATGATAGCTGTCTCTTCTTTAGTCGGTGGCGCATATGTGTATAACTTGTGCTGAATTGTCTCCGGAGAAGCCATGAGAAGAAAAAGAGGTCACAGAAGCAGATAACAAGGAATCCAGTGTTCACGTTGATTGAGCTTCTGTGATTAGGGCCGCGTGACTGAGTCGGCGGTTAGAGGAACGATCAGCGTATTAAGTCAAAACCCCCGCTTCTCTGTTTTAAACCTGGTCAGGATACCATTGTGCTGTCTTGAAATACTAGTTCCGCTCTCTGCAAAATAGACCAAGTCCACCACCGTAGAATTCGTATATATGGAAGTGAAAGCCTGATGACAGATAGAACTAAATGCGGTCAGTGAATTTACTTACATAATCAGAAGAGGAGGGCATGTTTCCCCTGCGACCACAAGTTGGACCACAAGTTTCAGTACTTCTGAGTCAGATTCTCAGGTGGATAATAATCCTTGTGCTGGATCGATTTCTCCCGCTGGACGCGTGGTTCGTCAATTATGGTCGACCGAGGAAAGACTGGCACAGCACTCGCTCAAAAACGAGTTGACGTTGATAAATAATTATCGAAAAACCCTAAATGATCGAACAGTCACCGAGTATGACCTCACACCCGCGGTCATAATCTTCCAAATGGTTGTATCAGGCATGTACCATGATCGAGAAAGAAGGAATTGCAGGAAGTCGACGTAAACAAAACAGAGGTGAAGAATGACACTAACTGAGGGTCTCAACTACGACTGGGCCCAGGATAGGAAATATGTATTTTTAGAGTGCCATCGAATTATGTCTGTTCTGTGCGCGTGGCTTAAACGACGAATTGCGGCTGTGATTTGGAAGCTATAAGATCCTGACCTTTGAAGCGCACTAAGCATTAGAATCATTCGTATCTCTTTCTGTCTTTTCTCTGCGTTTATCGACGAACATGTCCATTGGCACTTTGGTCACCTTTTCTCCCTCGCCCATTATCCCTGTCACAGACGTGAGTATGAAGAATCTCATTATATCTCAAGGCAATGGAACTGATGACTGTATATTGTCCAGGAGCTGATGAGAGCACCTGAAAACGCTCCCGTAGAGCAACAGCGAAAGATCGCAGCTTATAATGAGCTTCTTGAAGTCATCTATATCCACAAGATAGAACTTGAGAGTCTCGAAGGTGACCTTGCTGATATGAAGGCCGATATCGAGAGTGAAATTGAGTACCTTGCACTCAAAGACGCTGGAGGCACTGGTTTGAAAACCCAGGAGAACGGATCTGAGACAACAGCTGCGGCTGCTTCCATGCACCTAGGGTCTCAAGTACAGGAAGATGAAATGAACGCCTCAGACACCGACCCAGATGCTGCAGCAAACGTTGCTGAGGTGATCACAAGCCTGAAGAATATTGTTAACATCACGAAAAGCACAAAGAGCCGAGGAAAGGGAAAGGGTAGACAGGCAAAGGCGAAACTGAATGGGATGTATTTCAAATATCGCAGAGGCCGTCAGATCAGCCTTTATGATCATGACTATGTTAATGGAGACGAAGAGGAAGAGGAGGGAGATTATGGAGGGGGAAATAGAAGATCAACAGAGGCTTGAGTCCAGTTCGACTGGAAAATCTCTGTCTGGGAGCCTGAGAACAAAGAACTGGAATATTAGATCTTCTGGCTCAAATCACTTTGGACTGGCAATGTATAATAGGAGTTGAATAAGAAAGGCGGCTCGATCAGTTCTACCAAATCACGTGCTAGAAATTTTGGAAATTGTCTGCAATATCTGTTGGTTGTACTAGGCATGTCCAGTCTCGCAGCACAGTTGGCGCAGTCTGCGTCTCTCAATGTTGCATTACTCACAGACCGCTCAAAACGGAAACCCTCAGAATCCTATCTTTTCACTGGACGGGAGGCAGATCAATATGACTTGGATTCTATCTACGCGCTCGGAACGAATGCATTCCTGAAGTTATGTTCTATCGATCATCGTTTAAAGCAGTTTGAACACGAGTTGTTCTCTGATACAGCAAGAGCTACGGACAGGACATTATTGACTAAGAAGGAGAATGAAAAGTTAAATAGATCAATTGGACAGCTCCTGGGGCTCCTAGGGCCTTGGATGTTGGATGCACCGACAGCGAGAGTAATAGAATGGCTTGTAAGAAGATTCAGGTTAGTATGTATATTCTTAATGCGCACAACATGGCTTGACTGGTGTAGGATTCACGAATTCAATGTCGAGGATCTGCTCGCCTTGTTTTTGCCTTACCATGATACAGCACAATTTGCGAAGCTGGTTACTATTCTCCACATCAAGTATGGTGACATTCAAAAGCTTTTGTTTTTTTCGCACTCACATCGCCCCAGACCCAGTTCTACCTGGAGCTTCCTCCTACCTTTCAAATCTGCGGCTCAAAATGTTCCACGGGTTTCCCTTGTGACAGAAATGCTACGAAACAGTGATGTTACACGATTCATCCTTTCTCTACTCCCTTCTGCATTGAAGGAGAATCGTTCGCATCGTGTTCTCTTGGTCTTTAATGCCGCCACCTTGCACGAATTCATTTCGCGAAGTAAAACACTCGCTGAGGGGACGATGGCTTGCATTCTTCCTGCTTTGTTAGAGCCTTTGGAGGTGAAAAGCGAGGCCTCGCTGGATGCTATTGTACGCATCTCTCTATCATTCTCCTTGGTCCGACAAGTCTGAAATTTCCTCTACAGCTCGGCAGTTTCATTCTCCTATCGGCGTTGTCACTCAAATGTGATCTTTCGGCTTCAGCATTGAAGGTTATCGTTGGGTCGATGGCTTCATGTGCATCTGCTGTGGAAACCAAACAATTTTTGAGTGCAGCTATTGCTGTCTGTGAACCTCAATCTGAGCTGCAAGCCCTCTCAGGGTCAACAGTCAAGGCCATCCTCAAGCTTCCGTGAGATCAAACTTTGATGTCAATTGTGTGCTATGACACTCACAAACATCTCCAGGGACATCCAAAATGTCCTCAATAGCACTTTCAGTTGGTTTGGCTCTGAGAAGCTGTTCTGCCCTCTTGTGACGGGCCTGGTCTCCAAGTATGTTCTGGTCCTGTCAATTTTAAACAACTCAGTCATGGTCCCTCAGGCTACCCCACGAACAAGCGTCAGCCCTGCTCGAATCAATGATTAGATCATCAAATATCCATTCCTCGGTCATTGAACGCACAACATTCCTACTTATCAAGGAAGCGCTCTCGGAAGAAGATTCGAGGAAAGTATCAGTTGCACGATCGCTTCTATCTATCGTTCAACAACGATATCCGGACATCTTTGAGCGGGCCACGAAAGCTGAACTGGACGAAAACGAGGAGTTGAGGCAAGCCATCAACCAACTTTCTCTATCAATGGTACATTTCTTTGCATGTGTTGAAATGGGGTTGATCTGATGATGTTTTTTTTTTGCAGATTTCTACGTCATCTGGCAGCAAGGACAAGACAGATATGGTCATTGCGTCAGCAAGTGCCGACGCTAACGTGAGGCTCATCGCTGTGAAGGAATTGCTTTCCTCGCTGTTGAACGATCATGATCTATCATCCACGGATAAAGTGAGGCAATCCAGTCTTGTGAAGAATTCATTAATATATCTGGAATATCAAGGAATCAATCACGTCTGCTCTCATTCCCCGTATCCAAGACTCTGATCAACAAGTTCTCGAAGTTCTTTATGGATCGGATCTCGTAGCTATGCTTTTCTCAACTAGGCCTGCAATATACATCCAAACACTCTCGGCAGTCCTTGCATTGAAGCCTAAGCGTAGTCTGCTCCGTCTCCACCTTATGTTTGTTCTCGGAAGGGTATACCCGAATTTGGAACCGAGGTTCAAGGAACAAGTTATTACAGAGATTGTGTTTCCCCTCCTTTTGTTCTCGAAACCAAGACAACATACTGCCGAAGCAGTATGGCATATTTTGGCAGAAACGATGACCGAAGAAACAGGGAGGGGTTCTGAGATGTTGAAGGGCTGTGCTGATATCGTCAAAGCTCAAAGGGAGGGAACCAATGGGGATGTAATCGAGAAGATGAGGTCTATCAACACTGCTCTCAGTGTCAAGATTGCTCGTAAATGCCAGACATCATCATAATTGGTGAAGCGCTTACAGAATGCTTACAGAGAACATCCTTTGGTCGAATCAGGAGCTTCTTCCTATTTTGTTGTCATATATCGAATCGACAAATCATCATACACGTGCTCTCGGTTACCTCGTCGCGAAAGCCTTGCTGGACAAACTATCTGGGCAGCATCAGGTTGATGCGGCGAGAAAATTGTTAGATGGGATGAAGCTTCAGGAGATTAATGAAATTGATGATCTTCCAGTCGAACCTGACCAATTCGTTGAGGTGGGTCCTTACTCACTTCGATTGATCTTGGTTGATCTTTCTTGATAGAGAGTAAAAGAGGTGCCGGAAAAGCATGTAGTCCTCAAGCCTACTAGACAAAGCACACTGTCGTGGCTCCAAGTATCCCTCATTGTTTCAATTTGTGGCATTCCCCCACCAGATGGTTTGGTTCTAAATTGGTTTTCTGATCAAACCTTGGTAAATCATTCAGTTCCTTTGTTGTGCATACATTGACTCTATTTGAGGCTTCCACACAGGATACAAGAGGACCAGATTACGTCGCTCTCATGCGTACAGTTTATAACCTCGCAAATCGTTCATCTTTCCCTGTCCTTACATCCTCGCTTCTTCGTACTCTCTTTCTCAATCTGAAATCTGATGCTTTAGTATTCCTCGCTGGTGTTTGGACTCTTGAATCACCGATGTTGGACGACAACTCGTCTCTGCATGAAATTGCTCTTCGGCATGCTGCTGCATTCTTGGAGGCTCATGTACTTGAAGATGATGGGGTAGACTTTCAGACAATTGTGCCTGCCCTTCTCATAGCATTACAGAGTGCTATCGGTGGCATCAGGAAGGCTGCTGCCGAATGTCTGAATAGAATTAGGCTAATCAGCGAGAAGAAACTAAAGACTGTTTATAAATTTGATATGATATACGGGGATGCTAAAGGTGCATATATCAAACCCATTATGACAATGTGGATGCTCATTAAGTGACAGATACCTTGCAGTATCTGGAGCAAGGTGATCTCAAGCATTATCTTGGTTATCTGGTTGCAAATCAACACCATTTCATCCATGACCCAACCTATCTCCGCGTGGCACACGCCGAACATCTCAATCTTGTTCAGAGTGACAGGAAGAGAGATGCTCGGTGAGTTGTCCTACATCTTGTTAAGTCTGATTGAAACTGATCAACTTTTCCATATCTTTTAGGTACAAGAATAAAATTCTATATTATCTGCTTTCCCATGTCAACGAGATGATACTCGACGAAACAAAAGTCAAAATTCTTGAATCACTCAGTCTAGTTTCATCGGGAGTCAAAGCCCTCAGCTTGCTCCCCTCAATCGAGATCCTCCACACCTGTCAGAGCGATGTGACATTGGCAACACTTTTGGTGTCTTCCATTGGTGCCTCTTCCATCGCGCAACTGAACAACTCTGAAACTCGTTTATGGGAGGTCTATGTTCAATTGTTGAAGATGTATCTCCATCCCTCTTCAGAGCCTGGACCTCGAAATGCGCTCATTCGATTGCTGGAGACCGAACTGTTCTCAAAGCTGATCTATGAAAGGCAAGTAACTATCTGCAAGGTGATAATTGGGGTAGTCTCCCGCGACATTGATGCAGTGGGTATCTCTGACACCATGCAACGCAACGTATTCATGCCTCGCACAGCAAAAATATGGCAAAAAGCTCCTTACGAACATAATTAAAAATGTTCCGCTTATTGTCAAACTGTTGACCGTATATGGCCCAACTCCAGAGGGTGCTTCACCAAGGGCGGCGAAACGTGTTAAAATAACCGAGTACGAGCGTCAGTATCTTTTCCGCTCCTCTAGTGAATTGTCTTCAGGTCTACGCAGAGTGATGATACCTTATCTGAACTAACCCTCCTCGCCGAAATTCTGGGATCCAACCCTTTGCCGGGTTCACTCGAGCTTGTGTCGGCCCTATTGGAAACTCTCAGCAAACTTATCCAAAGTCCTCCTACCTCTCAAGCTGACGCTAGTTATGTCGAGCAAATGCTAATGTCAGCCATTGATAGCGCTTCATCGAACATACCGGTGTGTTATGTTCCACTTCTCGTGCTCTTTGACCTTAGCCCCTGAACTATCTGAAGGAGAGCCAGAACGTCATGCCAAATGTGCTCAGGCTGGATGTTTTAGTGGAAGTCATTCGAGGTGAGTTTGAAATTTGGACATCGCGTCCTGTTGTGCTCATGTGATCAAGTTGTCGGGAACCCTCAGACATTCCACCAAGCTCTGTTGCTTATGGCGAGCCTGGCTCGTCTGGCCCCAGAATCTGTGCTACGCAATGTCATGCCTGTTTTCACTTTCATGGGGTCCAATGTCTTCCATCGTGATGACACCTATAGTTTCCGGGTCATACAGAAGGTACGTGCATCTTCCCTAGATATCCCCGTTGACCTGATAGAGAAATGGTACGCAGACAATCGACGGTATTGTACCAGTTATGGCTGCTTCTCTGAGGAACGCCAATGCCAATTCCCTGGACTTATATATTGCCTCAATAGATTTTCTTCGAGTGTTTACGGATGCTGCGAACCATATACCACGCCACCGTAGAAATAAGTGTGTCTGTATCGATTTTCAAATCCTTCCATCTCATAACCAACTACACCAGCTTCTTTATACATCTCGTCAATGTTCTGGGAGTGGAATACTTTATATCACCCATCTGCATGTTACTTGCAGAAAAGTCGACAAATCGGATTGTCAGGCAGAGTCAAGAAGAAGCTGCTGCTACTCTTGGTTTGCCGGTGATCTTACTGCAACATGTACCGCCCATGATCCGAATTTCTGCGTTTCTCGAGTTCCTCAAGGAGGTTGAACGACTAGCGATATGTGCCTCTAACCCAGCTGATCATCCCCCTGCTCTTCTGGATCATATTGTGTATGTATTCGAGTCTCACCTCTGTCTGACATGCACTCAAAATTTTCTCAGAGACGGTGAATCCACCGTTCCCGCCCAGACTTACATGAAGCAATCACAGGCGCTTGTGACATTAATTCACCAAGGAATACAGTCCGATACATTTGTTGACCTAGACAATTCCGCAAGAACGCTGTTGGGCTCTCTCATTTCTGGCCTCATAGCCCTCGCAAGCGTTAATGATACCACGGCGAATAGATTTGGCACAGTTAGCGCTGCTGCCCAGAAGACACTCAAGAAGATTCTAACAGTTATGCCCGCAGCTGGCTTTGTCCAGACAATTCCATCCATGCTGGAATCGGAAGATTTGGATGTATGTCAAATTATGTATCCTCGTTTGATGACCCTCAGCGTTTTTCTGTAGGTGAAAATCGGTGCTCTGAACCTTGTGAGCGAACGCGTCCCCAAGATCGCAGATCACGTCCGTCAAGACGTGGCGGTGACAGTGATTGCCCTTGTGGAAATTACAATAAAGTTGCTGGCGCAGGAAAATTTGTTGTTATCTACGCACTGTTTGAGGGCTTTAAAGGCGATCGCTTCAACTATGGTGTCAAAAGAGGAAGTTGCGCTCGTAGCTGCTTTGCCAAGTATCATCGGTGCATTTAAGGACCCTGATCTTGTGCTTCTTGCTTTGGATGTCACCAATCCTCTTTCGTATGTCGAAGCGTGTCAACATTCTGTTTCCAAACTGATTTATCCTGATATAGTTCAAAGTTGGGTCCAAGAATTATACCATTCTTTAAAGATATCGTGACTGCAAGCATTGCCACTCTCAGAAATACTGTTGATAGTGAATATTGTTTTGAACTATCCTTGCCAGTTGGACCTGACTGATTTGTGACCAGCTTTGCCCGAGGCAGCGACAGGGGTTTTACAAAGCCTGCTTATATCTCTACCTGCTTTCTGGGGCTCATACGCTCTCAACCAAACCGTCGATCTCTATATGGACCACTGCAAGGCCAATTCAGGTCACCCAAAGGCACCCTTGTCCTCCTTGTTGAAGTCCATTACCAAGAAGGTTCCCACGAAGATACTCCTCCCAAACCTTATTGACATATGGCCTGTGGCTGCCTCCAGCCCAAATCTAGTGAGAAACCCTAGAATCTGATTGGGGATACACCTTACCAAAGGGACAGCATAGGCTCTCAGCTTATTTGGAAGTCTTGTCAAAGGCGCTTCATCATGCACCCCAAGATGCTGTTCTCGAGTATACTAAGGGTTTGTCGAATATCTTCCTTCAGGCCCTTGATATGGTCAAAATGCCTGACCCATCCATGAGCAAGGTAGATTTCTCTATTATTTTTGCAAAGTTGCCTGATCAGACTTTTGCCTATCAGGCAGAAACACATGTCATTTCGGCATTTAGAGAGTTTGTGGTCAAACTCAATGATTCAACGTTCCGTCCGGTGTTTCGTCGACTTTACGATTGGGCATTTGTACATGAAGGAGGTATGTCAGTTCCTGAAAATATGGTTTGCCTCCTCTCAGACTGTGTTAGGCGATAACCCTAGAAAAATAACCTTCTTCCATACTTATTGTGGTCTTCTTGATTTTTTTAAGGTCTGTCTCTTGTGACTATTGAATCTATCTGAGTCATCATCATTAACTTCTTGTTCTCATGATAGGTTCTCATGGTTCCATATACAACGTTCCTGCTTCAGGCCTTTGATGCCCACCTCAAGACACTGGCGGTATCTTCAGACGAATCCTCTGCTCTCTGGACTCCTCTCATGATGACCCTCACCAAAACATTGAGCTACGATGATGGAGGTATGTACATATAGATCAAACCTTGCATGCATGTATCGACTCTGATACTGACCACTAATCGCCTATAGGATTCTGGAGGGATGACAAACTCAGACAAATTGCCACTCCCTTGATTCAACAAGTACCTCAGTGCACGAGGATGCCAACTGAGGCCAGGTCACTTTTCAAACAATGCTTGGAAGCTTTTGTAGAAAATGTGTCGGACGATGCTCTCCTCAAAAGTACTAATCTAGATATATTGATGCATACCCGCTCAGACAACGTCAGAATTCGTCAGTTTGCTCTTGCTTGTGTAGAAACACTATGGCGCTCGCATGGTGGGAAACTCATCGGTACGTTATTAACTTGCTTCCAGATAATGTGACGGCAAACTAAAAAGAAATTACTATTCTTATTGCAGGCTTTGCTGCTGAAACCGCTACATTCATTGCAGAGTGTGGTGAAGATGAAAATGACCTAGTTGTAAAAGAGTCTTTCCGTTTGAAAGAAGCAGTAGAGAGTGTTACAGGAAAGATAGATGGTTTATGAGAATTGTAGGTTACGAAAGCCCCAGGAGAACAGCTATTGAAATAGAGTGAAAAAAAACCCTCATAACTGCCATATCGCAAAGAAGGGGGAAAAAAATCATGAGGAGATCAATCCATGTAAAAGCACGCTATATAAGGATAGAATGAGGCAAATGAGAAAAAAAAACCCTTGGAACGCAAAAGAAAAAAAACAGTTAATAAGGGGGGGGTATACAATATGGCAAATGTCATGCATGAGTTCACCGTCCATGACTTGGACGTGATCAAAAGTCCTTTTCATGATTTGCTAATAGCCCGTTCGATGTTCATGCACTGCGATAGTAACTGTACGATCACCCCTCGTCCACACGCGTTGCCAACAAATACATCCTGTGATGTCCCAAAATCAATCAATCAATCAATCCATCATTGTCCTCTTTTTCTAGAAGAAAAGGGGAATAAGAAAAAAAGAAACTCTCACCTTTGACAACTCTGCCGGACCTTTTCTGATCGAAGCTGGATCCGAGCACGCACGCAAAAAGGAATGAAACGCGGGTGACCATATCTCAGGTCGTGTGAGTGACGGCCACCGACTCTGCACTTGCTTCGTATCCGAGAACGGTGGGTCTGTCTCAGCCATTTCCCATACCGTTGCTCCCAATGACCAGACATCGACTTTGAGCGCATCATAACTAGAACTAAAGAGTGAAAAAAAAAGTGAGAACCATGTTTTTACGTTTCGGGAATTATAAGGACTGACTATCGCATTTCTGGAGCTTGCCAGAAAATGACACCAGCTGGATCCGACCTCATGGAAGATTCAATAGGCAATTTCACCGCATTTGAAAAATCGGCTACCACAAAAGCCAATGTGGTTAGCTTGTACTTATAAAGAACACAAGGGACTTTTAAACGCACTGAGCTTCAAGATCCCGTGGCTATTCAGCAACAAGTTATCTGATCGAACATCCCGATGCGCGATCCGATTGTCCTGCAAATATTGAAGCGCAAGTAAAACCTGCGATAAAAAAATAGTGTTCTAACTCAAAAAGCCATATAAAAAAAAAGATTGACACTCACGTCCAATGCAAACCTCGCAATCATACGATCATGCAATACAAGTCCGGCTGCCACCAATCCCACAATATCCGCCAAACTCCTTTCCATGAGCTCCATCCGAACCCAAAGAGTATCTTCCGTCAAATCAACATAAAGCGCATCCAACCCAAGTATATTCTCATGCCACAATTCTTTCATCAACTTCAACTCCCTTTCCAAGTCAATCAATTTCTGAGCCTCCGGTACTTCCACATTCGAAGAAGGCGGCGTGATCGCTATGATTTTGATAGCGACAAGCGCTGGCGCGCCTTTCTCTATCTCTTCAGTATCATGATTCTTGACATACGGATGAAGACGAAGCTTATCAGCATGGTATGGAACAACACGAGCTGCAAAGACGGAACCGGATTCACCCTCGGCAATCTCCTGCAACTCGACATAATGATCTCGAGGTTCGACTGTCGCATCAATAAAAGGCGCGAGCGGGTTCACAACACCTGAAAGCCAGCCTGGATATCTTTCAATCAAAGCCTTTGATGATGGTAGATCCGATGGCCCCGATGCTGAAAGTAGTATTGAATCCGCCGACACATCCGGAGGTGTAGACTCTCCACTGACGACAATCAGAGGCCGCGCTGCATATGTGGTGGAAGCAGCAGCATCAGCATCTCCTCTCAGGTTATCCCATGCGCCCTGTTCCTGGTCTTCTTCTCGCGTCAAAATATGGCCGTCAGTGTCATCCTCCTTCCCAAGATCACCATCAACATTCCCATCCTGAGAAACAATTTTCACAATCACGGAATCCTTAGGCACATTGCCAAACGTATCTCTGGGAGAAGGAGACGGCTTGCGATTGCAATCAACCACAGCAAAGCTCGATCGAGAAGGCGATGGTGTTTGAGTGTAGTATGAATCAAAGTCCAAAAGTGCGGTCCCAAGTCCTCCTCCAGACTCAGGATCAGTGGTCGGTGTAGGCTGTTCCTGAGACTGCACACTGCTCAAAGTCGAATTTGTCGATGCCGAACCTGCACTCTCATCACTGCTGAATTGAGAATTGATAGGTGACGGCGGCGCACCAGAATGTCTTCTTGACCCCGAGCTAGAACCAGAATTCTTGTCAGCAGGAAATACAACACCCATAGGTGACAATGGTGGGTTCTCGGATGAGGCAGTGTTCTCGCTTAAAACCTGTATCTGGTCAATGGGTTTGCGAGAAGAATGCTGCCATTGCTGCTGCTGTCGGTCTGTATTGACGGATGGAGCTAGCGCAGGAAGTTTTGTGACATACGCCCCCGTTCTCCGGATGACTGAAGCATTCCGAATAATCTGAGGTGTCGATTGAGTGTAGCCAGTCATGGTACTCGCACTGAGAGTAGAGATACTACTTTGACTTGAATCTCTATTGGACCTCCTCGCATTAAGCTCTTCTTCGTTCTCGTCGTCTCCTCTACTCTTTGAATACCTCGTTCCTGGAAGCAATAATGATGGGCCATCGGGCCCAGGACGTAAAGTATCTCTCTGCCTTGCAGGTATACTAGAGGGAAAGGATCCGGTAAACGCAGTCGACAAAGGAGCTTCCTTGTAGTCATCCTTCTCCACCATGTTTCCAAACTCACCTTTAAGCTCCGGCAAAGAAGGCGAGATCAAGTGGGGGGAAGGAAGGGTTGCGATTGAATGTGAAGGACGCGATGCTGATGGCCTTCCTGCAAAACCCGAAGGCAGCGACTGCACCGAATCCGTGTGCACTGTCGATTCTGCCGGGACGATGATGAGCGGGATCAATTGCGTGGATGGACCGGCAATTTCTGTCTGTGTTGATGATTGAGTGGTGGCCTCACTCAATAGGGACGATGCAGAAAGAACGAGTTTGCCCCAATCATCGCTATCGTCGCTTGCACGTAACGACAAGCGAGGAGGCCGTGAAAGGCTCTCACTTGGAAACCTTCGAAACTGTGGAGTAGAATGAGAATCTGTCGACCTGCTTCCCTGGGAAGAATTTGTAGACTCGACGCTAACATGAGACTGACAGGGAGATGGTGGCATAAACTGTGAAAGTGAAGACACGACGGTAGATGCCGTCTCCGAAGCTGAAGCCTTTGATTGCAGGTTTCTGGACTTGATGTCTTCATGGGCGTTAGTATTATTTGCATTTCGCAAGGAAGTATAGGCAGGTGGAGGTGAGCTTGGGTTGGAGACTTGCATTCTGCGGGGCGGGGTAGCAGGAACTAGGAAAGGGTTGTCTGCACTAGAGCTCTGGCAACTCAGATGAGACTCAGAGTAGATTTTAGCAACAGAGGATGAGGGATCGTGAGTTGACCGTGTGATGTTGGACAAAAGTTTGGAACTCGTGCTCGTGCTATTGGTCCTAGATGAATGTAACGATGCCAATGATGTCGATGTTACTAACGCATAGGGTACTGGTACATTTGTTGATGCAAGATAGGGTGACTGGCTACGCACGGATGCACCTGAGAATTTTCGCACAAGGGAAGCACCTGGCGGAGTGAGCAGAGGTGATGCATTGAACTCGTTGGAAGAGGGGGTGGTTGGACGGTCGATAGGTAGAGCTTGAGTCTGACCTATCAGGGGAGAATGACGGGATGCTGGAGAACCTGGACGACTGGTATGTAGTTGCAACCGTGAGTTAGCAAGTCGCCTTGCGTTTATCAGGGAAATTTCCTCCTCCGTCAAGCCTTTGTCTGCGAGGGACTTGGCCCATGAAGGTGGCAGCCCAGAAAGTCTACAACATGGTGTCAGTGAACCTAGTCTATATAGATGTATCATCGTTGCTGTACGAACTCATCATCTACGTGTACATTATGCTTGAAAAACACTGAGTACTCAAACAGAGCATGATATAGATGAATACACACTGAAAAGTTGCTAGGCCAGGAAACCCCCGGGTCTCCCTGGTCGACTCCATGCCGCGTGGGTGGTGAGGGGACATCGGATTGTATGTCCTGTGAGGAAGACTTGGACCGTAAGCCGAATCTCAGAAAGCTCTTCTTTTTCTTCGGAGCAGTCTGATCAGTGGGGATGACAGAGAGCTGGGAGGCAGCTGGGGAGACAAGAGACATGGTCGACTGGCAGGAGGCAGGAAACTGTCTGTGATATTGTAGAAGGGGCGACTGTGGAGGAAGAGAGAGGGAATCTGGGGACAGAGAGGACGGTGATCTGTTCTGGGAGTAGTATGAATCCTTTGGAGGCGGTGGCGGCGGCTTATCCCTGCTGTTGAGCCTGAACATCTTCAACGTCGAGAATCTTGATGTTTTCAGGTTCCCGGT
>Ga0153999_1000620_pt1 | contig 15260 bp, 16 predicted proteins | sample TSNC083MetaG_FD_104675 | JGI IMG/M metagenome (GOLD analysis project Ga0153999, IMG submission 104675) | Attine ant fungus gardens microbial communities from North Carolina, USA - TSNC083 MetaG | ecosystem: Host-associated > Fungi > Mycelium > Unclassified | place: USA: North Carolina, Lumber... | reverse complement strand
TTCGTTCGTCCTGCGGACTCACTCACACAGGCAGAGCCGCCTGCCCGCCGCTGCTTGGGCTTTGCTACGCAAGCCCAGCGGTCGGCCCTTTGCCTGTTGTGTGCTGCCGGATGAATGGGTCTGGCCTACTTTGGGCCTTCTGTTTTGCTTACTATCGGTTTTCCTTCGGTAAGTAACCCCTTCGCTGCACAGCGAAGAATTACCTGGGCGAAGGAAGTGCCTTCTGAACTCTTGGCATAGGGGTCAATGGTCACCACTTGCAATGCGACCTTTTGATTAAAGCCAATATCATGGACAGCTACCGTTGCAGGAACGGTCACTTCGATCTGCCCCTGCAATTCAGAAGAGGATATCCGGCAGACATAGCTTTCTGTTTCCTCCGTCTTTTTGTTGGTTATCTGGTCGAATTTCTTCTTTTCTGCAAAGCCTAAAAAATAGGTATCGCCAAATGTTGCTTTGATGTCGGGTATGATTTTCATTACAGTTGCCTCCTGTGCTGATCTGATTTTGAATCTGCTTTTTACGAGTTACGGAAACTTTGTTGTCAAGCTTGAATCGAACATAAGTTTGTGCTATAATTTTTATCAGGTTAACCATATCCTTATTTTACCGGATAAAAGACGGCAATTACAGGGCAACGACTTGGCACGAACTTGGCAAAATTTTCGATACAAAAGGGAAAAGGGAGATTTTATGAGAGAGCGGTTTAATTTTTCATCTATATCAAAGATTCTATTAGATCAGAGAAAGGCAGAGAGTTTTACCTATGTAGAATATTACTTCACACTATTTGAGTATGCGTTTTCACTGGAAGATATTAAAATTAATGTACCAGGGGACAGTGATATCAGTAAGATCATCAATGGTCAAAGAAATGTGCCGAGGGACATCGGATGTATCTACCAGTATCCAGAACACTACCAGGAGCTAAAGAATGCAGTTGCCCGGCTCTTAGAAGAGGTGTTTGATCCCTATTTTGTTGTGAAGCAGTTATGTGACCTGCTCATGGATGATACAACCTTATCAATGGAAATAAGAAAGTCAATCGCTACACAAAAGGAAGATACAGTTCAATTTGTTACCAGTTGCATTGTGACGAGTTTATCCAGAAGCTTTACTCCGAGATCAAAAACCGGAGAGCGCGCGAATGCTAAGAACTTTGAGCTATCGGACTTTTTATATGACTGTAACTATCCGGCTGTGAATAAGGTGTTCTTGGGGCGTGAGGCAGAATTGGATATCATCCATGAACGCTTGCAATCAGAGCATTGTTTATTCCTGCAAGGGATCGGTGGAATTGGCAAATCAGAACTTGCGAAGCAATATGGCAAGCAGTTTAAGAAAGAATATGAGCATGTTCTTTACTTACGATATGCGGGGAGCCTGCATGAGACTATCTGCAAGTTGGATTTTGTGGATGATGTGCCAGATATGGATGAAGAAGATGTATTTGAAATACATTATCGCTTTTTTAAACGGTTAAGCGTTCATACATTGGTTATCATTGATAACTTCGATGCGCTTCCAGAGCAGGAGGATTTGTTTCAAGAGTTCCTGTCACTTTCATTCCAGGTGCTTGTTACGAGCAGGAATAGGGTCGAAGAAGTTCCTTGCTATCTGGTGAAGGAGATTGGAGATATACGTGCATTGGAAGAGCTTTTTTATACTTATGCACCAAGGAGCAAATCAAAACCGGATATTGTTCGGGATATTATAAAAGAAGTCCACTATCATACGTTGACGTTGGAAATGGTGGCGAGGACGATGAGCGCCGCTGACTTAACGCCAGAAGAAGTATTGGCAGCATTAAGGCGGGAAGGCTTGCATTTATCTGGTTCCAATAAGATTCGCATTCAGAAGGATGCAATGGCTAGCAAGGCGACACCGATTGAGCATCTCACAAGGCTGTTTCAATTGCAGCAGCTCTCCAATGAGAACCAAGTGTTGTTACGGAATTTGTGCTTAATGCCAGCGTCCGGGATTCCCAAAGGACTATTCGTGAAATGGACGGGAGCAGAAGATTTCAATGGGATCAATGCGTTGATTGACTATGGTTGGATACATGAAGAAGAGGATACCTATCGTATTTCGCTACATCCGTTCTTGCAGGAAGTGCTGGGGATAGTAGGCCGCCCGTCCTTTACGAAATGCAGTGAATTTATCGAAAGGCTGGGGCAGGAGTATGTTGTGGATGTCGCGGAAGAAATTCATTTTCGTGATTTGCTTGATATTACCAAAGGCATCTTCAAATCCATTGAAATGGATGATACTTCTTTGGCATCTCAACTATTAGAAAGAGTGCTGATTTATCTGGAGAAGTACATGTACTATAATACCATGGGGGACGTGCTGAACATGATGGAAGCGGCAGTTCCGCGTGGAGCAGGGCATGAGAAGGAAGCGGCAACATATGAATTTTACCGTGGGGTCGAGGCCTGGGGATGCGGAAAATGGGAACTGGCTGCAATGTATTTTCAGAACGGAATTGCCAGCATAAGGCCTTTTGAGGGGGATAATGTAATCCTGGCAATTAATTTGCATGATAAATTATCGTTGTATTATTTGCTCACCAACCAACAAGAGAAGTACCTGCAACATTCTAAGATGGTTGTTGAGTTAAGAGAGCGGTACGAACTGGCTGATTCACTGGAATATGAAATCGGTAAAGTGAATCTGATGCTTGCAAACGCAATGAATGAAGGTGAAGCAGAGTCGTTAGATTTGGCTTCGTTGCTGGAAAATCCTCAAATGAAATCATTCATTGGAAAAGTCAAAGAGACCGGCAACTTAAGTATTCGTAAGGAAGAGTTTCAAAGTGACCTGGACAAGGTGGAGCCGGAGGAATTGCCTGATAATATAAGCGTCATCTTCCGAGGTGTAAAAGAGGGCTTGCAGAATATTATGTCAGAAAGGCAAGACGAAATTTCTTTTGTTGATATATGGGAAGGGGCGATAGAAGTGGTAAAAAAGCAAGTTATGAATGAGTGAGTATAATATATTGAATGGTATATAGATTCGAGATAAGTGGGCAGCCGCTAAGTGATTCAGTGGCTGCTTTCTTGTTTGGGATAGTAGAGACCGGGTTACTGATTTTCATATTCTGTTGTATTTTCACGTATCATTCCAAAGCCTATCAGAACATTTATTGCGTCTTTGATCCCGGCGGCATAGCTCAAAGTAGCGTAGTCAGAGGTTATGAGTTCTTTTGCTTCGATTAGGCAGTTGATGGTATCTCTTTGTGAATCGGTAAGTTCTAGGTCAGTATATGCCGATCTGGCATCTTCCTCTAAAGAACTATGCTCCTTATATTCGCGGTCATTGCTCATAAAATAGACAAGGGAATCCTCTTTGAGTTCCTCTAAAAGTCGCTTTACGGTTTTGTAGATATTGTCTTCGTGCATGGTATGCCTCCTTTTATTGCTATTTAAGATTATTTTCTTTTGACATCTAGAAGATGTCAAATATGTATTGATTCTAACATATAATTATCTTGGTGACAATCACTAAATGTCGAAAAGCGAGGTGCTAATATGTATAAGAATCGTGCGAAAAATGGATCAAATAACATATGTGGTAAAAAGATTAAAGCAATAAGAGAGGGGTTACCGGAAAAGACCTCACAGAGGAAACTGGCGGATTTGTTGCAGATTGAAGGCGTGGATTTGGACAAGAATGCGATACAGAGAATTGAAAGTGGGCTGAGATTTGTGACGGATATTGAGTTAAAAGCAATTGCAAAGGTTTTGTCAGTTGATTATAAGGTATTGCTTGATGATACGGAACCAGGGGGCATAACTAAATAGAGGAATTTATGAATAAGTAAGGCGGTAGGGAGTGAAATTTCTACCGCTATTTTCTTTTTGGAGAGTTATTATTTAACGAATGTGCATCTCTGGTTACAATAGAGAATATTTTTTGCCAGGAGTGAGAATAGAGATAATATCCTAATTCGAGATGCACGAACACTTGTTTGCGTTATTGTTCTAAATGTGTTATAATATTGGTGCTTAACAAAGAGGAACACTAATGCTATAACAGGTTGAAGAAAATAGTGCAGTGATTTAAAGCAAATAGTTGGATTATTAATGAAATTTCTCGGGCAAAAACGGAGAACGCAAGTTCTGGAAAACTTGACAAATACATTATATTGTGCCATAATGAATATTATCACAAAATATGGTAGTGATAATGGACACCATACAAAAAGAAGTAGAAAGGATTTGTTTATGAAATTGAAAAAACAGTTTTCGGATTTTTATGATGAAATTAGAATTCAGGGGGAGAGCGAGCAATTACGTGAAAAAAGGGAGATATTACAAGAGGATATTGAAAATAAATTCCCTGATGAATTGAAAAAGCACGGAATTGAATTAAAGAAGAGTGATATTGAAATTTTTGATCAAGGCAGCTATAAACTTAATACGACCATTAAGGATACAATCATTGACAGGGACGTTGCAGTTATGATTCCTTTAGATATTGAAAAATATTCTGATCCTAGAGATATCAAAGGATATTTGCGCGATGCTTTAAAATATGTTGAAGCCAGGACAGTAAATATAAAAGAGCCATGTGTGAATGTTGCTTACTATGAAAATGGTGAAGAGTGGATGCATATTGATTTACCACTATATGCAATACATAAGGGAAATGTTTATTTAGCTAGAGGGCGCGAATTTGGCGATAAATATTCGTGGGAGCTTGCAGATCCTAAGGGGCTAAATGCGGATTTATTAGGAAAAATAAATGGTAAAGCTCAACTTAGAAGAGTAATTCGCTATATTAAAAAATGGAAAAATGAGAAGTACAAAAACTCAATATTGGATCATGAAATTCCACCGAGTATTGGGCTCACATATTTGGTATGTGATTGTTTTGTAGAAAGCACGGAAAAGGATGATGATCTGGTATCATTGCAGAAAACGCTAGAAGCTATTAGAAATCAATTTACTACGACAATACAAAATGGTGTGATTGTGAGAGCAGATATTTCTAGATTCTTACCAGTACAACCGTATACGGATGTTTTCAAAACAATGAAGGACAGCAGTGACAATTATGGGGTTACATTTTATAAGAGGTTAGACAAAGCAATAGAGAATTTAACTAATGCAGTGAATGTAGAGTCTGATCATGATGCGGGCGTATATGTTCAGAAAGTTTTTGGAACGGATTTTAATGTGCCACCAAAGCAGGTTATCGTATCATCGACATCAAATAAAAAGGAGCATAGCTTTGGATGAGAAGGAAATTGTTAAACAGATATTGAGCTCTTATAACGAAATTACTGTTACAGAAGTAGTAGACAATATTGTTTTCTTTATGCTAAAAGGCAAGGAATATGGCTTCTCATATACTATGAAGCAAGAAGAAATAGGAAGCCCCTATATACTCGTTAAGAATGAAAACAAGTATAATTATCCACATATTTTACCTTTTGATGTGCCTGCTGATATGGAGAAAAAGGATAAGTATAGGTTTATTTGCCTTTATGAGAATGAAAATGTGATTAGGTATTTGCAGACTTACGAGGAGAAAATAATTGATACGGTTGAAAGGTTGATTGAATTACTATCATTGACGGATTTAGAAATCGAAAGAGAGTTTCAAAAAGAATTTTTATTATACTGGAATAGCATGGCAAAGAATCAGTCATTGGCTGAACTATATTTAAGCAGAGATAGGGTTTTTAAACAATTAAATGCCTATCAGTACAATAAAGTAAAAATGCGAATAGTGGATAATGCAATACGACTTACTGACTTAAAGAATCAAAAAGACGGTGAAAAAGAATGGAATCATAAGCCAGAATTACCATGTTTCTATATTCCTATTATTGATAATCGTAGGATTTTACCACCAACAAAGGATCAGCCTTGGGATGAAACAAATATTTTGATGATTGTTAATGCAAGAGAATATTGCAGAATTAGTCATCAATGCTACGAACTAATGGCAAAAGCGAAAGTAAAATCAAGTTCAATAGGACTTGTTTTTGAGATGATTGTTCAAGGGACCAGTATTAATTTTACCACTATAGTACATTTTAAAAGTGCTAAAAATGATACATTACTTAACAAATTAAAAAACGAAATTTTGTCTGTTGAAATAATAAGAAGTAAAAGGGTTGATTATTATCATTTATCTAGACAGATTGGTAATGATACTTCATTAATTGGAAAAAGGGTTCTTTTAATTGGTGCAGGATCGTTGGGTAGCTACGTTGCTAAAGAACTTGTAAAGGCAGGAGTTTGTAATCTGACAATATATGACTCAGATATACTTGAGCATGAAAACATATTGAGGCATAATGCTTATAAAATTTGTGTCAACTTATATAAGGTAGATGCCTTAAAATATGATTTAGAATGGATTCATCCCGAGATACATGTATGTGGTGTTAGCAGAGAAATCGATAAAAATCTGTTGAAGGAGGAAATGCTTAAAAACGATATTATTATTTTTACGGTGGGAAGCAGTGATGTGCAGTTGGAATGTAACCGGGTGTTTTTCCAAGAGAATTTTTCAAAACCGGTTATTTATACATGGCTTGAAGCAGGTGGAGAAGCTAGTCACATTTTGATTGTAAATTATTCTAGAGATGGTTGTTTTGAATGTCTGTATACAGATGAAAATGGTGGACTTGTTAACAATAGGGCTAACAGTCCATTAGCTGATGAACTTATTAAATCTCGAACAATTAAGAATGGTTGTGGAGCAACAAGGGTGGCATATGGGACAGCTATTTTATTAAGAACCACTAGCGTGTTATTAGATACATTGCCAAAAGTGTTTGATGAGACAATAAAGCAAAATAGCTTAATTGACATTTCGCCAACAGGCATTGTGGATCAAGGAAACAGTTTTGCAGAAAGGAACTGTCAGTATTGTGGCGATAGAAATAGGGAATAAGTGTATCAAAATGAGACTACCAAATGAAAAAGTAGTGGATATACTTTCAAGTGTTTTTGAAGAGATGAAGAAATGGCTTCAGAGAGAGTTGAGTGCCCCAGAGTCTGGAGGATATATTGTCGGATATCAACATATTCGAACGGGAAACATTTCTTTAGAAAGTATAAGCCCCCCATATCCTTTGGACATTCGGAGTAGGATTAGGTTTAACATTGTTGATTCCACCCATAAGTTATTCTTAATGCGAGCAATGGGAAGAAAGAGCTTTTATATGGGCATATGGCATACTCATCCCCAATCAATTCCTGAACCATCAGGAATTGATTGGGATGATTGGTATGGAACACTAGAAGTAGACAAAACGGCGTGTGAATATGCTTTTTTCCTTATTGCAGGTACTGAAGGCGCGCGAGTATGGGTTGGAGACTTTAAGACCAAGCAGATAGTGGAGATTTTTGAGTGTGAGAAAGAGGGCGATTTATATAAAGATTAAAAAATACAAGGTAAAGTGGAACAAAATTTTGGTTTCGTTCGTAAGTGTTGGAGGCTTATGGTGGAGTTTGAAAGTGTTTTTTATGCTCTTCTATGAATTATCAGGAACGCTAAAATGGCTTATGCCCGTAATAGACTATTCAAATGATTCTAAATACTATTATATAATTAATTCGATTCATCAAATGGAGTATGGTAAGCAGATAATATGTATTCTACTAGTTGCTGATGTCATTCTATTTATAGGGTTATTTTTGCTGATTATAAAGCAGAATACTGCAAAAAAATTGCTTATTATTGAACATACATCCTCACAGAATATGAGTTTTTCATATAATAAAGAAGAACTGGCAGAATACGAGGAAAAAAGATTTCAGATTAATCAATATGCAACCATATCAAACCAGGCACTACCCTTAGTTGAAAAGGTTTCTTTGCTGATAACAGAAATACAAAATGCATTACCTAAAATTAATGAATACATAAATAGAGGTTATCAAATTGGCTATGCGGGTATTCCGGTTGGCAATATACCAAGTGCATTTATGCTAGGTTTCGAACTTGATGATGCGAATAAGAAGTTGTATTTTCATAAGAATAGATTTAATCCATCTGATGATGACTTTCATTTATTACCGGATATGCCAGTACAAATTAGACTTCATTTAGATAAGAAAGAAAATAACTTAAATGAGCCTGGTAAATTATTAGTACTTGTTCAGCTAACACAAAAAATAAATGACTATGATTTACAAGGCATAATTGAAGAGAATGATTACGTTTTAAAGTATGGGATATCAGACAACATTGATTACGACATAATTAATTCAGCAAACCAGACTAATATATATGTGCAGCAGATTTTGAATGGAATCGCCGATATTCAAAAGCATCCTAACATTTCAACAATAAAGATTTGTATTGCGGCCTCAAGCGATTTTGTATTTGCTTTAGGTACAAAATTTAGTACAACTCAAAATATTGAAACAGTGGTTTATCAGTTTAGTAGAGATTGGTATGAATGGGGAATTAATGTGACGAAGAAAACTCCTGTTTTGAATCAAGTGGGTCTTCATTAAATTTTGGCTCTAATATAATATGAGTATTGGTGTCCAGATTAGAAATGTGTTTTATACAACGTCTGGACAACTTCGCAGCAAATAATAACGGTTGTACATAATGACATCTGTGTGCTATACTTATCTATGAAGCGATATCATATATTGCATATCACGAATGATGAAGCTGTGTTTGTAGAGTACTGGAGGGGATCAATTGAAAAGAATAGAAATAAGTCAATCCCTAGTAATGAGTGTTCCTTTATATCGTAAAACCGCTAACATACATAACGGAATTAGGACGGCAGAAGATGATGTAATTGAAATTATTTTTGACGCAAAGGGGCGGGTTGGTCAGACATTTTTATTTTTTTTATGTACGTTACCTTTTATTGGTGAAAAGCATGGTAAAACTCTTATTATTCGCTGTAACCAAAGGTTTATCACTCTTTTAAAAAAAATAGGGTTTGTTGATCCTTTATCGGCGAATATAGAACTAATACCGAATGAAACCGACATAGCACCTTTTCTAAAATCAAGTGCGAAAATCATCACAACTCAAGAAAGTATATTTTCGTTGGTTACGGCAATCACAAAAGAAGCCCCGGTAGAAATGAGTGAAGAGCTATCAGCTTTATTCATTTCAAAAGTTGGTGAGATGTTTAACAATGCTACAGAGCATTCAGAGGCAGGCCATGTAATAGGTGCCAAGTATTTTAGAAATCAAAAATATACATATTGTTTCTCTTGCTACGACACAGGTCTCGGAATACCCGCAAAGGTAATTGCGGCTATTGATAAGAAATTTACGCATAAAGAAGCATTTATGTGGGCGATAAAAAAAGGTAATAGTACTGCAAATAGGATTGAAACAAAAATCCCTCGTGGATTAGGATTAGATTTGCTTCATAGTTTTGCAAAAGCTAATGATGGAGCCATAAGAATATGTTCTGGAAAGATTTTGTATACATATAATAAGAAAGGTGGTGCAAAATACCATGAATTAGAAGTTCCATTTGAGGGCACGCTATATGAAATGGATATTATTGCAGACAATAACCATAAATATATATTAAAATGATTGAGGGGAGGTGCTATTATGATATTAGCAAAAAATTATATTGAAACAGGCTTTTCGGCTGACGATGCAGGAAAGCTTGATGTAATCATTAAGCCATTGTTTGATAAACGTGAGCAAATTATAATTGATTTTGAGGGAATAAGAATCTTTACTACACTATTCTTTAACACAGCTCTAGCAAAATATGTGATGGAGATCGGTCCCGATAAGTACGAGGGATTATTTGAACTGAAAAATCTATCAGAAGTTGGTGAGGTTACTTATCAACATTCATTGGATAATGCAAAAAATTATTATTCAATGACTGAGGACCAGCGGATGAAGCAGGATGAAATTCTTGCCGACCCTGAATAGAGGGGGAAAGAACAAAATGTCTGTCAATAGAATTAGTAACTTTAATTTAAGTGCTTTAGATAAAACAGTATCGTTTATTTTGGATACTAATATTTTGTATTTTGTTCATTCTGGATACTATTCAAGTACTTCTCCTAAATATATTGCATATTCAAATCTACTACAGCAGATCATGAGTCAGGGGAACGCTTTATTCGTAACATCGCTAAACTTGCAAGAGTTCATTTTTGGGATTGAAAACAAAGAATATGAGTTACATCTTAACGTGACAAGTAAAGGTCGAAAAGGATTTACAAAGAAAGCTTTTAGAAAAGATGCCGCTTTAAGAGCCGCTGTTCTCTTAAAAGTAAAAACAGCATTAGTAGAGATAAAAGCGGTATATAAGCTTTGTGACATTAACGTTACAACTAAAAGCATAGAAGGTTTTGTTAACGATTATCTCAAATATCTTTATGATCCGATGGATTTTCTTGTGGTTGATGCTACTAATAAAAAAGATATTATCTACATAACAGATGACATGGATTTTCAGAGTGACAACCGTGTTGAAGTATTGACTATTTGATCGTGTAAGGTCAATATTTGTTTACAAACTGGTGTGTGAAAAATGTACACCTTATAATGAGGGCATAGCTAAAGTTTTACAGACACAAATACAACTGCAATTTTTAGAGAATAAGGATAATCTAATCAAAGAAAGGCCGAAAAGAATAGCCGGTTCAAGCTATTTGCAACTGCATTTGAAAATTATAATAGGCACATATCCGTTTTCCAGATACATGCCTATTGATTATAGCGTGGCTGTCGTATGTACAAAAATCTCCTTTCTTGTATTTGATGGATGTGTCACTTTTGTGTCACTTTTGAAAATATGGCTAGCAGATTCCTTTATTTAAGCCACTTTCTGCGGAGGAAAATTGTTCAAGTCCCTTTTCCCGCAGTACCTAAGAGATTGCCGGAACCCTTGTGGTTCCGGCTTTTTCTTTGCTTTTGGAGTGAATTATTTGGTCCGAAAAAATGTCACTTTAAAATGTACCCTATAGATTAGACACTTTGAGTTTTCAAAACCCTTTCCATAGGACATTAGGTTTTTGCGAAAAACCTATATTTCGGACAATGGCTTTCTGTAATGTCAGAGTTAAGGAAAAGCAAGTATGTCTTGGATGTATCACCAAGTATTGTTCATTTTTCAGCAGAGTTCAAAGAAGAATTCTGGAATGCACTTTTGCAGGGAAAGTTACCCAAAGATATTGTCAGGTCTCTTGGCATCAATCGGAAATACTTGGTGAATCCAGGCTTGGTGGTTTAAAATCAATGATCCGTAGTGAGGTTAAAAATGGTAATGGTTACTTGTCAGCAGAAAACCGCATTAAATACCTAGAGATGTAGCTGACCTATAAGGAGCAGGAAATCGAGTTTTTAAAAAAATCATATCCCTGGATCCAGAGGCACGGGACTTATGATCATTCCTGCAAATGCAAAGTATAAAATCATACAAGAAACAATGGGTCTGCATGGAAATCTTTTAACTATTTCTGCCCTTTGTGAAATTGCAGGTGTCTGACCGATTGAATATTCTTGAGCGGTGGCGGGAACCGTCTGCCCGGGACGTGGGAACCACCGATGCGAGTTTACTCGCGTTGTATCCGTTTTGGCGCAACTTGAAAAATATAAATATGATATGCAATTGAAATTGGCGAACGGAATAGAAGAGTTTAATAAAATAATGGTTGAAAGAAGAAAGGCCTATAATGAATATTTGGCATTAAAATCGGAAGTAAAAAATACATAGAAAAATTTACCGCAAAAGAAACCTCGGTCAAGGGATTGGGATCGGCAGGTGTGATATTTGAAATCTGTTTTAATACAATATAGGAACAGCCGTCCTCGGAACAACTCCGAAGACGACTGTATATAATGAGCGAATGTCGAATATGTAATTATGGTTTTGTTTTAGAAACCATAAGCCACGCCACCGTTCATCAAATTCAATCCGCGTTCTTTTCGTGCCCGGTCAGTTACGTCTAAAAGTGACCTTCCGTCCACTTTAAAATCTGTCTCCTTATCTAAGAGAGCCTTGGTCATTCGGTTATTTTCTTGCAACTGTCTGTTTTGTTCAAACAGTATCTGGTTTTGGTCACCAAGCAGCAAGTTCGTTTCTCTGTTCGCCTCATATACTCCTGCTGAAATTCCTTGCAGAATTTGCACATTGTTTGCGACGGCGGTGCGATTACCGGGGAAAGTACCGATAAGTTCCGGACCGGCTTCGCCTGCCACGAATAAGCTGCCACGATCCGGGAAACCGCCCTCGGCAAAGACACCTGCAAATTTGAGGCCTATAAAGGCCGCTCCAACCGCCGCCATTCCTATAGCAATAGGAATGGCAGCAGCTCCAAAAGTCGAAGCAACTGCGTGTGCAGCAGCTGAGGCGGCGGCAAAGGCTGCTGCTGCACCTTTCTTTACATAAGCAGCAGCCGTTGCTACCAGAGCTGCTGCCTTTGTTTTTACTACTCCGGTACTTACTATTTCTAGTACGTTTAATACTTTTAGCGAATTATTAACAGCATTATACATGGTATTAATCTTTGACAATACATCCCAAAACCCCTCATAACAACGACTTAACAAACTGCTGCTCTGTTGGCCTTGATTTTCCATGTTAACAAGGTTTATGTTGATATTGGCCGTTGCTGCCGCAAAAACTATCTGCATGCTTAGCGCTGTTGTAGCAAATAAACCTTGAATTTCCCTTAAAGCAGGCTCAAGATTTGTTTTAAGCTTGTTAAGATCGGCCAGTATAGCCGCAAATTTGTCGCTAAAGCTTTTGCCGATATCGGAAGCGATATTCTTACCTTTCGTTTTAAATTCTCTCCATGGTGTTTCCATATCTGTTTTTAATTGATTGAGGTTGGTTAATATTTCAGTAAACTTATCAATGAAACTCTGGTTGATGTTATCAGCAGTAGCTATCCCCGCTAACTTTATAGCACCAAATTGAGTTTCACTTTCCTGGAACATGGAAGCTAATGAAGTTAGATATGCCATTTCTACGTTTCCAATAGAAATTCCCAGATCAGTTTCAATCCCTAATCCGATTTCAGAGAATTTCAACCCTAATGCATCCGCTTCACCGCAAATAATTTCTTTTGCAGTTATCAACTCTGAGGTAATAAGGGCTGCGGAACTAAATGCAATTTCCGACAAGTGGTGAAGGCTGTTTCCCCAACCATTTGAAATTCTTGCATTCCTGTAGTAATTATTGCAAATAAACCGCTAAATGATTCATTCATTAAAAGAGCGCTGTTGTTCGATATTTCGTCAATCCAAGCAAAAGTAGAGCCAAACACATCGCTCATCGCCATTGCCGTGCTGACAAATCCGGATTCCATATTGGCAGCACTTATTGCTGCAATGGCATCTGTCTGAGAAAATGATGTGTCGAAAGATGCGCAAATAGCATCAGCGGCTGCTTGTAAAGCGGTTGACAAGGCGTCTAATTGCGTGGTAAAATTAACACCGAAGTTTTTTGCTGATTTAGCGGCAGCTTTGTCAAACTGAGCTAAGTCGGCAAGTGATTGTTTAAGATCGAAAATATTTTTTTCCATGATTTTTTTGTCCTTTCATAAATGAATTTTTAGGGAGTTGTTTTTATGGATAATAAGTCTTCCAGTCGGTTTTGGTTTTTTTGGATTAGTGTGTTTTTGAATGGGTTGATTCTGCTGGTCACTGGAATATATCATGTAGATGGAGCCTTGCGTATCGCCTTGATTTGCGCCACTGTTATTTGGTTTGTATTGGGCATGTTGTTAGTGATAGGCGAATTCGCCAATCCTAACAAAATCAAGAAACATCCCATTCTTATAACAGATGCAAAAGTGGTATCTAAGGTTTCTGGTCTTGGTGTTACAGCTACATATTTCTATGTTTCTTTCGAGTTTTCCGATGGAACACGGGAAAATTTTTCGGTATTTGTTAACCAATATAACAGTGTCGTAGAAGGCGAAACAGGCACTCTCACTTATAAGAAATATAAACATCATCTTAAGTTCATTGATTTCAAGCTTGTTAAATAGAACCGTTGTACCCTGCTCTGCATATCCTAATTTGATTCACACCTTTAACCTTTCAATCTTAATTATTCTGTTGTCTAGATAGCAAATTCGCCCCCTTTCAAAATGATTTTTCTAAGAGCAATACATCTGCAGCTATATTATCTCTACCGTTTTACGTCCGTAAGACGATCAACCATGTAGCTTTTAACGCCTTCCACACGTTCTGGGCAAATAGATGTTTTGAAAACTTACTTGACAAAACATTTTGTTGCGGATATAATTATAATGCAACAAAACTAAATGTCAATACTTTATTGCGCAAAAAATTAAAGTGCAACTATTTGTTGCGAGGAGCGAGAATATGCCAAAAGCAAATAGTACAATCGGTGAACACGGAATATTCGCCACAAGGCTTAGAGGGTTAATGGATAAGCGCAATATAACGCATCAAGAATTAGCTGATAAGCTCGGAGTTTCGAGGCAAGCGGTATCGTGGTATTATTTTGGAAAAAGGCAACCTAATTTTGAAAAGCTGATTGAGATTTCAGAATTTTTTGATGTGTCAACCGATTATTTATTAGGTGTTAGCAAATTTAGAAATTACGATGAAATCAAAGAAATCAAAGAGAGTGTGAAAGTATTTGAGCAAATTGAGAACCCCTATATTTTGGAAGATATGAAAGAAGCATTTAAACACTTAGGCGAAATTGGTAAGATTATTGAAAGCTATGATATTTCAAACCACCTGAAAATCACGACCGATTCTCTTAATAAAATCTTTTTATCCTATCAAGAATCCTTGAAAGAAGTAAGTGCCAATAATTCTCTAAGCAAAATGAAATTTCTTGAATTTAAAGCGTTTTCGACTGAAAAAATGGATTCCGTTCAAGAATCCATTAAAGCGATGGCAAATGAGCTTGCGGATAAAATCAAAGCAAATTTGGAACATGAAGATGATAACGTCGCTCCATAAAAGCACAGCACACACCGTTTCCTTTGGTGTGCGCTGTGCTTCAACAAATATTTTAAGAATAATCATTGTATCCCTTGACAAAATTATGGGGGCAGGCTATTATAGCCATATGACTCAAATAGTTTGATTGGTCATATGTCTATGAATAGGAGGAATGATGTAAATGGCAAGGGGTTTTACTGACGCCGAAAAAAAGAATATCCGCGAAAAACTAATAGCTGAATGCGAAAAAAGCTGGGCAAGTTTAGGATATAAAAAAACAAGCATTGATGAACTATGCACTAAAGTCGGAATTGCAAAAGGCTCATTCTATTTGTTTTTTGATTCTAAGGAACTTT
>Ga0153999_1000616_pt1 | contig 15294 bp, 19 predicted proteins | sample TSNC083MetaG_FD_104675 | JGI IMG/M metagenome (GOLD analysis project Ga0153999, IMG submission 104675) | Attine ant fungus gardens microbial communities from North Carolina, USA - TSNC083 MetaG | ecosystem: Host-associated > Fungi > Mycelium > Unclassified | place: USA: North Carolina, Lumber... | reverse complement strand
TTGGCCCGAAGTATCAGCAATCCAATAACAAAGCGCCTCCTATTGTCTCAATTAGGAGGCGCTTAATGTAGGTTGGCTCACTGTTTTCGGTTTTATTTTTAGTTGTACATTGTGTAGTAATGTAAACCTGAAATCCAGCAAAAAAAAACAGCCTTTCAGCTCTGCCCGATAAGGATGTTCTCCGATTTTAAGATTGTGCCACAGGATATTCCGGTATCCTGCGGCTAAAGGGATTATAAAGTGGTAAGGGAGATAAATGACGGCGTAGTCTATTGTTCTCCCAATAAACAGCAGGGCTCCCCGGAAGGAGGAGCCCCGTTTTTTCAAGCCTTACGCAGCTTCTGTGTTTTCGGTTTCGTTTGCGGCCTCGGAGGAATACATAGTTTCCACGTGGTAGCCGGTTAGGTTATAATAGGTACGGTCGCCCTTGGTAGTTTCACGCACAGCCGAGCAGCGGATTGCGCACGGTACGCTCTTGCGTCCGGGAGCGGTCAAAAGCTTCTCGGTCTTTTTAGCCAATAACTCACGGTCATCATCAAAGAATGCGATGCTATACCATTTAGTCCCTTCTGTTTGTGTTGCGGAATCGTAGGTTTTTTCCGCCATAGAGACACGGAAAAGCCCTTCGTTAACTCGCGTGGGGCTGGTACTGTAACCCGCGATTACGGTAGCACGCGGACGGTCATTGCCTTCGGCGTCTTGACCCTGGTCAAAGCTCCAGACCCCGGTATATTTAAAATCCACACCGGTGGCGGTAGCGGCATCATCGCTTTTCATAAAAACCAGAACCGCCAGCCACTTGCCGGCCTCTACTTTCGCTTTTTCTACACGATCGGCAAGTTTCTTAGGGTTTTCGGGGGCGGAAAGGTCGTTCTTGAAAAAGATGTCAATCTTATCGTCATTGCGGTCAGTCAGCCGGACAATCGCTAGCCGCTCACCGTTTTTCTCCGCATAGCGTACCTGTTCTACCATGCCAACCAAAACTCGTTTATCATCTTTCTTATAAATCGTAACCATGAATTTTTCTCCTTTTAAATTCTCATTCTTTTTCAGTGCAATTTATGCTAGAGCAGGGATGCCCATATAACATGCAATACCCATCCTCAACACAGTCTTCACAATCAAAGTTTATATTGTAAACTTCTGGTTTTCTTTTGTCTTCCATATGAGCTATCCTTTTATATTCGCCATTCTCAGGCAGCTGTTAAAAATAATTCGGGGTCGGTGTAATCCGCAAAAACCGCGTTTAATGCAGTCTCTTTCAGCTCTTTTTTGCCGTTTGCCGATAGTCCCTTTAAGGTAGCGGGCAGCGTCATAATGGACTTTGCTACATCGTAAGCAGTGTAGCTTAAATCTGGCTGGATTTGGCCGCATAGAAGCTGCTCGATGGACTTGGCACAGCGTTTGCCGACTTTGTCTGCCATTTTAATCTGGCGCAAAACTGATTCAATAACGGCAATCGGATCGGATAGACTGATGAGCAACAGACCGCTCAGCGCTTTCGGAATCCGTTCATAACGGGCAAAGATGGTGTGGTTAATACCTTCCAAAATCTTAGCGGGAGCCACTTTACCTCTGTGCTGACGCGTATAGATGTCGCTACCCAATACCACGCTGCCTATACGCCAAGTACCAACAGCGCATACCGAAGAATCTCCTACGTCGGATGTCACCAGCCGCAGACCAGGGATGATGTTTGGAGATGTCCCGTAGATCTTAGAAAAATCTTTTGCCTTCTCCGGGAAGTCCAGATACACCACCGAACGATTGTGGTTAATACTCCATCCGCGACAGACCGGTTTACCTAATCCGTGCTTGATTTCACTGATGATGTTAAACAGAGTGATTTGCGGCACTTGCGTGTATTTATCTGAATGCATGGCAAAAACCTTACGAATTTTACCCGCGCTGCGGACCACCATTCGTATATCCTTGTCGTCTCTTCCAAAAAGCTCAGCAATGTAAGAATCACGTATGGTAGAGGGCAGATAGATATTGGCTCCGCCCAAACCCGCCCGACAGGACATTGTAGACATCAATATAGAAGAGGTGTAATAAAGCTGATTTCCCACTCGTAACATGAGCCTGTTCTCGGCAAGCTCTTTTACCAGGGGCGCAAGCAACGCTTTGCGCACCGGAGCCTTCATTGCAATGGCCACCGAAGGCTTTTCGCCGTCATACGGATGAAACACACGGAACGGTATCCGCCCACTCGTCTGCGCCTGTCCGGCAATCAGGGACAGTAGCTCCACATCCAGTGTATTGACATACTCAATGGTAGTCATAGCGTCCATTTCTGTGAGCGCAGTACAAAGGTCGTCCAGATTCGTGCCGCTGCGTTCATAGTCGTCGCTTAAAGTCTCTGTATTAGTCACTCGTTTACCTCCTCGCTCAAAATTCCTTTCATTCTGTGATAAAACGGATTGTCAGCTGGAGCACGAGGGCACTGTTCAGTAATGTAGCCGTTGAGTTCCGTGAAATCTTCACTCGCCATTCCTTCAGTTATCATGTTGGTTATCTTTGTTTTTTCCTCGTTGCCGATGAACCGGCTTTGATATAATCCGTTGACACAGTCCATCAATTCCATCGCGCAATAACGCGGCGTCCGGCAGCGAGACGTATTCTCTGCGTTTGGCATATTGATAAATTCTCCTTTCGTCTAAACTGGTGTGTCTATCCGTAGTATGATGAAACAGCCACGCACACAAAAAATATGGGTGACCTTGAAATAAACCAATAACTTAAAAAAGCCGGAGCTTCCTAACAGATGAAAGCCCGGCGTTTATGTCTGTTTAAAGCGGCTGCCTGATATCCGAATCCCATGTAGCTAACCGGGTATCAGCCTTCAAAGTCCACCGTTAGCCAGATAACCTCTCCCGGATCCACTGCTGTGCATAGACTTTCCCTTATAGGCAATTCTAAAGTCTATATTGGCTGTCTGGAATAGCCAATCAGCCCTGAGCTGCCTCCGCTTGTGCCGAAAATGTTGGTGATTACCACCCGTCCGGCACTGGATGAGCTATGTATAATCTTGCCGTCGCCCAGATAAATGCCGACATGGCCAAGCCCGCTAATCCGCCCTTCATCGACTGCCCATTGCCCTCGCCAATAAAGGACATCGCCCGGCTGCAAGTCATCTACGGACGAAAAACCCGGAAACCAAGCATTAAACCAGCCGTTCGACCGAGCGATCTCCATGATGGTTTGACTATAGCCGGAGACACCGTAATTTCGCTCATCGGTGCGAAAGCTTGTAATGACGAATGAGGAACAGTCCCGGTATCCTTCCACCCAGCGGTATTGCTGGCTGTAAATCCAGCCCATCATGGGCAGGCTGTTAATAATTGCCTTATATTGGGCACTGTCGGACGGCAGCTGATTCAGTGCAGAAGCGATAATCTGAATTTCCTCGTCGGTCAGCGAAACTTGATTGGGCAGCTGTGTGAGAGCACGTACCTGGGAGCCAACCTTAATGTCAGCGTATCCGTCCCTGCCGATAAGCAGAGGGGTTCTGGCATCCAAATGGACTGTTACCAGCTTATCGGTAAAAGAATCCCTGCTGAGATCTTCCGTGATAATAGGATTGTAGAGGGAGTAGGAGGTGCTTCCGTACTGGTTGGCATAGGCTATCTTCGCCGCCATCGTGTTTAATTGCGCCTCATCTACTGACAAAGGTGTTTGTGCCCAGACGGTGGCACCATCAGCAATAGCGTCAGACAGCATTTGTGTTTTGGTGGTTTGCCTGAACAAGTTTCCATGCTCCATCATAATTAACGCAACCGAAAAACAGGCCAGGACGATGAACATTCCTATTATGACACTGCCGGCGCCTTTGCGCCAGTCGATTTTCTTACTTTTTCTCATAGAAGTTTCCTCAGTCCGCACCATCAACTGGCTGAAAATCGGTTGGCGCCGTATTCTCAATCATCATCACGATAGTTTCCTCACGCACCCCGGATGTAAAAGGCAGAAGAGTATTGATATAGACACGTACCGTGCAGCGCACAAAGCTGCCTTTCTGCCAAGGGTTGTTGTCTAATATAGTAAGCTCAAAGGGTTCGTAAGGGGTGTCGCTCTGGCCGACCAGAATCGCGGAATCCCCCATAACGCCCTCGAAAACGGCGAGCCCACGCTCGCGTGCTGTGGTTTCATCTACACTGACAACCGCTGAACGGCAGGCGTTGTATGCGGTATAAGATAGTCGCTGGCTGACGATGCTGATTTGCGCCGCTGCAATCAGGCAGCAGAGTAACATAATTATAAATGGCAGAATATAGGCAAAACCAATGATTTCACCGCCACCTTTCCGCCAGAATGATTTTCGAATAAACTTTTTCATGAAAGCCTCCTTCTTCAGGTTAAAACAAAACTCGGTATACGGTATGGCAAATAAATCCCGCGAGTATGTAAGGAGCGAATGGAATGCTCCGCCCATTTCGATTGATCAGCCCAAAGTTTAATGAAGTCAGCGCCGCGATGGCTGTCTTCGCTTCAGCAGCGGTTTCTTTTGGCCGACGCAGAAGCTGTATAAATACAATAAAAATCGCGGCAATGCCTGCGGAAATCAGGGCGGCGGCAGGACCACACAAGGCGGTCAGAGCCATGATGAGCTTCACGTCGCCCTGTCCCATCAGTCGCAGCGTTCCAAAAATAAAGAGCAGTATTAGCGCAATTACAGTCACCGGCAGACTGGCCATACGCCAAACAGCCGTCAGGATCACACCAGCCGTTATAGCTGGGAAAGTGACAATGTTCGGGATCCTACGTTGCCGGATATCCCAAATAGCTGAAAGAGTCAATACGCACAGCGCCGTTGTTATTTCAATAATTTGTGGTAATCCTTGCATTGTTCCACCTCTGATTTGGATTACGATCCAGATTGCGGGATCGGTAGATCGTCGATAAAATCCTTGGCATCATTCAGCTTTTCACCGGCAGAGTTTGAGATCGCAACTGCGATGGCCGCCAATACAACCGCAATGGCGATGATGACCGCCCATTGTACCAGCTCTGAACCATTCTCATCTTTTAGAAACGCTTTCGTATAGGCTTTGAGTTTCTTCATCCCTCGCGCCTCCTTTCCAATTGATAGCGGGGTTGCTCCCGCACGGATAGTATGATTGTTCTTGAAAAACACAGCGTCACAGTCCGTTTGTGATTTGTTGAATGATTGGAATACAGAGGAGCGCCAGCAATGGCATAATTTTGAAGCCAAGTACCGGTAAAAGAATGCTGCTGGTGAGCTTGCTTGCCCGTTCCTTCATGTTGAGTAAATTGCTTTGCTTGATATCCTTGCTCTTTCTCGTCACAGCATCCGCGATAGAAACTCCTTTGTTATAGGATGTGACCAGGTCGAGAACAAAGTCGGACAACGGGTCAATCTCATATTTCCGGGCAAGCTGCTCCAGGGCCGCCTGCCAGTCGTGAATACCCATCTGGGCATCCGCCACAGCATTCATGAATTCTTGTGCCAGTACCGTTTCTTTCAAGTTCCTGGCGGTAACCGTGATGGCATCCTCCACAGGTAAGTTGATCAGAAGCGCTGTTTGCAACAGGTCGATAAATCGGGGCAATTCCTCTATCATACGAAACTTTTTAAGCTTCATAGCGCTTTCAGTTTTTTGTATTTCGAAAGAGATAAACGGTACTGCCGCCAAAAGACCGACAAAGATAACCCACATGTTTCTCAGTATGATACCGGCAAGACCGCAAACAGCGACGAGCAAAAAGCCCATCAGTTTTTTGATAACAATATCCTCCAGCCGCTGGGGCACCTTTAGTGCCTCGCAATTGTGGGTATAGGCTTCCACATTGACACCAACGCGGCGGGCGATGATTCGCGGGTCAACCTTGAAGAGTGAGTTGTAGATGTTTTCGCTCCAGTCGGCAAAAAGCCATTCATCCGGATGCGGTTGGCCGGGGCGTGTGGAGAGCACCTTTTTTCTGTGCCGGAGGGCAAAAAAGAAAATTATCCAAAAAAACACGGCAACTGCTGATAGCAACGCTACAATTTGAAAGTTTGTCTGCATTACGAACCCTCCTTGGCCGAACGCGCCATGCGGCGGATTACAAAGGATCCAACTAAAGTCACTGCGATTAACCCGACAAATAGAATTGTCATCATAGGCGAAGCAAAGTATGGGGTGATATATTGGGGAGCGCCGAAATACAAGCCGATCAGAATAATAACCGGCATGATATCCATCACGGTTATCATCATGGTTGTATCCGCAAACAGTGCTTTGATTTCCTTGCGAGCCATAATCCTGTCGTTGATAGATTGCGAGATATTGCTGATCACCTGCGCTTCGTTACCGCCGACCTCATGCTGCATGGTAATGGCGGCGGCGACATCCCTTGCGTCCTTACTGCCACACTGTTCAGCAAAGCGATTGAACGCTTCTCTTACGGAGATGCCGACCTTCAGATCAGAGGATACCCGACGGAAGCTTTTTTGGACGGACTCATGAATAAACGTGTTTTTGCAAACATCATCTATTGCTTGTAAAATTGTTTGGTTGGAACGCAGGGAAGACGCCATGGAGCGCAAAGCGCGCGCATATCGCTCGTCAAACAACTTCTTTTGCTTTCTCGCCGTCATCCGGATCCAAACCTCCGGGGCGGCCAGCCCGAACAACGCCAGAATAAGACTCAGGGTTAGATTCATAGTAAACAACCAGCAAACCAGTCCGATCACTAATGGGGCGCCCAGCATGAGCAGAATATAATTCCGAAAGCTGAAGCCGCCTGCCGCGGCGTTCAAGGATTGTTTCTTTTTCCGGATCGCGGTTTCGATAAAGTCCGGCTCTTCTTTACTCAGAAGCGGTCTCTTCGACCGGATTTGGATAATGATTGCCGCCGCCGCGCACAGTATGGCGAGGGTCAGCATCAGGATAAGGGGAAGTAAATTCACTTTTATGTGCCTCCTTTGGTTTTGTAAAAATGCCACGGTCTATCTCGATCCCATTCATCGCCAGATGCCTTAAAATGCTGTCAGGAATATAACCGGTGGACTCAAACTGGTCGGTGGATATGTTATAAAAGAAAATGTCCCGCAGCCGAACCTTTCCGTCTTTTGTGATGCCGCAGACATGGGTGATATGCGTGATTTTACGCTCACCGGTTCGCAGCCGTTCTATATGGACAAGCAAGTGGAGCGCTTCGGCAATTTGCAGTCGTTGCGATTCTTCCGTGAATGATGTCGCGTGATGCATGGAATATAGAATGGGCAGTCGGGCGTTAATAAGGTTTTGCGGAGAATTGGCGTGTACAGTGCTCATTGATCCGCCATGTCCGGTACTCATGGCAGACATCATGTCTACGACAGTGCCGTCCCTTATTTCTCCGACTATCAAGCGGTCAGGGCGCATTCGAAGAGCGTTACGAACTAGCGACTGTATGGTCACGGGCATCATGCCCTCCGTATTAACGGCTCTCGCTTCCATACGCCTTACGTTAGGCTGGCCCAGGTTAAGCTCACAGGAATCTTCAATGGTGATGATTAGCTCATCCTGCGGGATAAAGCTTGAAAGCATGTTGAGTAACGTGGTTTTACCCGTAGATGTGCCTCCGGATACAATCAGGCTGATTTTTCCCTCTACGCATTTTGAGAGAAACTCCAGCATGGGGCGATTGAGCGATCCAAGTCGCAAATAATCCCCGCCGGTCATGGAGGTTTCTGAAAACTTGCGGATGGTCAGCGTGGCACCGTCCGGAGTTACTGGCGGAATTGTCGCATTGACACGGCTGCCGCTTGGAAGCCGTGCGTCCACCATTGGGGTATAGAGGTTAATCTGGCGGCCGACGGGCTGCACGATGCGCCCAATCACCGTTCTTAGCTGCGCTTCAGAGAGGAAAGCGGCATCCACCGGGTAAATCTTGCCGCCGCGCTCGATGCAAATAGAATCATACCGCTGCACCACAATTTCAGTGACGGTATTGTCCAAAATATAGGGCTCTATCGGGCCCAGGCCGGTGACATTGGAAACGGTAATATTCTCAATCCTCTTTTGTGTTTCATAATCCAGCCCCAGACCGTGCGCCTCGCGGGCAATGGCTGCCTTGACTTTTTCCTTGATTTCCTCGATAAAACCTTTTTCGGCTATCTCATCCCGGAACAAGGCGGCAATCCGCTCTGATATCTCTTTCACCTTGTCTGCCTCAGCGTTGGTCGGGCGCAGAGGTATTTCTTCCAGCCTGGCGTTAATGGCCTGCTTCTTGTCATTATCGTCCTGAATCCTCTTCTTTAATAAAGGCATAAAACAGTCCTCCTACTTTTTGGACCGGCGGCTGAAGAAGCCTTTTTTTACCGTTAGTTCGGATTCATCGGCGCCTGTCAAAAAATTGATAATCTTCTTTATTTCCTGCGTGACCGGATGCTTCTCCTGATAGACAATGGGCTGGGAATAGTTATTCGCCTTGATCACATCAGTATCATGCCTGATTCGGGCGACACAAGGGTAAGGGAATAGCTCTTCAATTTCCTGTACAGCCACACCAGTAATCTTAGAAGGCAGCACGTTGTTAATGACCAGTCGGATTTTATCCGTGGCAAAATGGATTTTCTTCATCGTATTGATAAAAGAATCGTTGCAGTTCGCCGCTGTGATATCCTGGGTGATGACCATGAGGATGTATTCAGCAGCCTCCAGCGCGATCACAGAGGAATCTCGCGTATTGTTGCCGGTGTCGCATACGATATAGTCAAAGTCTCCGGACTCTGTCAGGCTGCGAAGCATGATTTGTAATTCCGGCTCCCCAATGTCCATGCTGTCTTCATGGGTGAGCGGCGCCAACAGAGCGTACAAATTGGTGTTCTTCATCACCTGAAGATAACTCTCGACTTCTCTTTTCGTGTAGGTAATATCATCTGGTAATTCGCCGTTTTCCATCCGTTCGCGAATATCAGCGGCCCACCAGCTCATGTTAGAACCATCCGGACTCAGATCCAGCGTGGTTTGCACATCGCCGAAGTCAATGTTATAATCCACAATGCAAACGCGGTAATACCCGCGCCCGTGGCTGCTCGTGGCTAGATATACTGCTATCTCAGTGGCGAGCGTGGTCTTACCTACACCTCCTTTTGCTGAATAGACTGTTACCACGGAGGTCTGTTTTTGCGGACCGCGGATGTCTTCATCCAGCAATCCGGTTATCTGCTGTTTATTGCGTTCGGTGTCCCTGTACAGAGCAAGCCGGTTTTTGATATTGTGGTCTGAGCCGACTCCTTTTGGTGACAAATGTTCCCTGGATAAAGGAGTGGACTGGTGAACCGTTTTTGTGGGCCGTTCTTCCTGCGGTTCATCTGCACCGGTTGGTTCGTAATAAGGGGTAGATGGCGGAATCGGCACAGCCTGCGTTTCTTTTATCTGCGGCGGTGGTGTGGGTATTCCTTGTTCCAATTTATCTAACAGCTGCGAAACTTGCGGGATAACCCCATATGAAGGAACTCCATATTTCGAAAACAGCTCGCTGCCCGCCGGCGTCAGCGCATAGCCGACAACACATACGTCTTCATAGGCCCAATCCGCCTGTGTGTCAATTAGGTTTTCACTGACCGCTACAATCTCCGGCGCAAATCGTTGGATGGCGGTGTGCAAGTGTTCGGTAGAGGTTAATGTTGAAACAATATTGATGCTACGTTCATCATCCAGAATCATACGGGTGTTGACATCCGCGAGAAAGCTGTCGCGGGCATCAGCGATAATAATCTTTTTCATGGCGTGCTCCTTTTTTCGCTTTATGGCAAGGACGGGAGCGCGTCATCTGCATTGCTGTCCGTCTCTGGGCTTTCTGTTGGAGCCTCATCCGGGTCAACCAACTGATAACCCCCTGTGTTTACTAGGCCAAGATAGATGGATCCATTTTTAGTCGCGTCAATCACTCTCAGCGCTTCAGCATTTGTCAATTCCAGTGTTGCGCCGCTTAAAGATTCACTGCTCCCGCCCTTATGCACCGCCAGTACACGTACCTTTTCAAGGAGCAGATTAGTTCCTCCGGTGTGATAGTTTACATAGACGTTGACGCTGGCGCCGGCGGCAAGGTTGTTGGTGACTCCGGTAATGGAATTAACGTCTACGGTAACAGCGACAGCAGCATCCTGCATAATCATCTCAATGGCACTGCCGCCGGTCGTCGACAGGAGGCTTAGCATGAGAGGCGTTCCTTCTCCCACATCTGTCTTCAGTGAATCGCCTGTCCTCATGAGCGCTGAAAATTCAGCAGAAGTAATGAACCGCTGCTCGATGGGCGCTTTGCCGCCGGCAATCACGATATTGGAGTCCACCTGAATAGGGGTCAGCATGTCGGCGGCTAGCGGCGTACCGGCCTCGTAGCTCTTATTGAACACATAGACGGTGCTTCTCTGAGGGGATAAAATCTGGTATACGCAAATACCGGCAGCGATCGTAAACACCAGCGCTAAGGCAAGAACCATGAGGATTTTTGAATTTTTTTTCATAAGTACAGTCTCCTTTGATTTTGATAGGAGCTTCCGCTTCCGGGGATAGTATGATTGATTTTGGAAAAGCGGCAACCGGATATTGAGTAAAAAATAAAACCACCCTGGCTGTTTGAATAAAACAGAGAGCGGTTCTTGTTCGTATAAACTGTACTTTGTTGCATTATCGCTTCACAAGCTGCGCAAAGCCTTGCATGGCTTATTCACCGTCCGTGCCGCGAGTGGAAGATTAATGCTCTTCATCCGGTAGCTCACCGCCCCAGATGGGTTCATTGGCATCAAATTCCGCAAGAAAAGCGTCTATTTGCTCTTGACGCCTGACTGCCCATCCAATGAATTTCTGTTGCTCGGCTTCAATCTCTGCCGGCGTTTGCGGATGTTCTTTCCTGTATGCCTTATACTGCTCGGCGGTATAGCCGTTCACACCCCGCGTTTGAGCGCATTTGACACAGACTTCCGTGTTGTCCTGATCGTTCCATACTAAATGGCAATCGGCGCAAACCCATTGTCCGCAATCTTCGCACTGCCGGAAGTGCCTTTGCAACTTATCGAATAATTTGCCCTCGCTTCTTTTTCGCCAGAGCAATTTGCGGTAGTTCCTGCCGCAGCTAGGGCAGCTGGCCGCATAAACCATTGTGCCGGGATCATGAGATATATTATGCACAATAAAGAGGCGGCTTGCTTCAGCGTTGCGGAGCTTAACCGCATATTCTTTCAGAACCGGGCAGTGTTTAGAACCTTGACATGACTGCATGATGGTATCACCTCTACTTTTAAAAACTATTTTCGCTTGACCCGGTTGTTTACCTGTTCTGCCGGTAATAATCGTCATCTATCCGGCTAAATCCTTTTATATCCATCGCCAAAGGTTTAGTCACCAGGTCATAAAGACGGCGCATCGTCGCCGTAAAGTACATTATGCGCAAAAACCCTTATACGCTCGATTATCTCCGGATCAATTACCGCTTCCGCGTCCAGTTTGAACAGTCGGGTCAACATGGGTTCGCTGTCAGTGGGGACGGGAAGATATTCTAATTCCCGTTCAAGCACCTTTTCTATGGACTCTTTGAGCAGTGTTTCCGCACGTATAAGGGTATAGGCCGCCCGCATGGGGTTTACGTCCAAGACAAAGGCCATTTCTTCGTATCCAAGCTCTATGTAGTAGCGCATAAGCAGCACTTCCAGATATTGCTCGGGCAGGGCGCAAACTTCCCACATCACGGATTCCCGCTTTGTCTCGTCTGTTACATACTCAGCAGGCAGAAAGTCGCGTGGTTCACCGAACAGCTCTATGATGTTATTGGTTTCGGTGTTTTTCCCGTGGTTTAATGTTTTTGTCGCCATTTCTCTATCCACACTCCATCGGATTATTTCAATTTAGCCTTTTATTACATAGCTTTCGTATGAATAAGGGCATAGACCATTTCTTTATAACCAAGATCCATGATATAGTGCATCCCTGGCTGCTTTGCTTTTCGCCTTCATGACGGAAGGCTGCTCATGATCTACACGGGGAGATTGCCTGTAATCATCATGTGGATCATGCCGTCCACCAGTAAGGGGTTGGGCCTGGCAAAATCATTTATACTCATGTTTGAAAACATATTCATCGACCACAATTTCGAAAAGGCTTTGGCGTCCATCATGGGTATCGCTCCGGCTTCCATTAGCCGTTCCAGTGCATATTGCAGGCTGTCCGCTGTTTCGCCGATCAGTCCATTGACGATCTCCCGCGCTTCTTGACGAGTAAATTGCTCCCTAAACAAAATACGATAGGCTTGTGTCATAAACAACGAATCCTCGTCTTTACAGGTGGGAATAAAGCGTACCAATAACTGGCGGGGGGTATCCGTTTTGAAATAAGCGTCGATTTGTCTGTGGGAAGGAATATAACTCTTGGACAGGGCGCGAAAGACACTGAAAATCTCATCCAGAATCGCCGCTTTGCTCTCGAAATGACGGTATATCGCTGTTTCGCTAATTCCAACCGAGGGAAGGCTTGCAATATTTCGCAGCGTTGCACCGCTGAAGCCCTTTTCGGAGAATAACCTTGTTGCCGCTTCAAATATGTTTGCTTTTGTGTTCTTCCTTTTGTTCAATCTAACCATCTCTTTCATCGGGATGTATCGTGGCCGGCACTACCGTCACTAAAACAGAGATACCGCCTTCTTCGTGGCAGAGCACATATTCTCGTGTGTCGGCCATTATCTTAACAGATCTGTATATCCTGTCTTTGCGCGGTGTATCTTTGTCATATATTTTCTACCTTGCTTCCTTATCCACGTTCCATTCGTTTTTCTCAGACAAAATCTTATACTTTTCGGTCAGCTTTTTGTGCTTTTTCAATAGAGAGGCATACTTTCTGTCAAGATTATTAATCTGCTGATGCAGTCTGACGATACAGGCGCCCACCTCATCACGGTTGTATCCCCATTCTTGTGACGAAAAAATCTCGAAATAATCCATATTTTAAGCCCCTGATTCCTTTAATTTATTATTTTTTACTTCTATTATTCAACCGCCGTTCATTGTCGCCGCAAGGACTTTCTTAATGGGGTGTCTGTCCCGCCGGGCGATAAGGAGAGCCAATTTAAGTTTCTGTATGTCATTTTTCTTATCGCGGCTAACATCTGCTTGCCACTGGTAATATTGCTCGACAAAATCATTGTGCAGGACATTTTCTGCATGCTCCCGTGCCTTAACCGCCTCGGCAAAAGTATCGTAAGTACCAAGACTATACCGCTTGCCCTTAAATCCGATGCCGGTACGGTATCGGCCATTTTTCATTTTGTACACCCCGGTATGCCCGCTGGTGTTATCGCTGCGCTGCTTACGTTTCAAAAATTCAATGCAGGTTCCGTCAATGCGATGGAGCGTATTGGGAAGGTTGGCCTGCGCTTCTTCTTTCAGACAACCACAGCTTTGAGTGTTTTTGCTCGTGAGCCGGTCTTGTGATACCTCGGCTTCACCGCCGCATTCACAGGAGCAATACCAGATCACCGACCCTTTATAATCGCGCTTATCCGTGGGATAGAGGGCGGTCAGACGGCCAAAGGGCTGATTCCGTAGATCAACCATTGTGGTGGGTTTCTTTTGCAGACAACCGCAGCTCTTCGTCTTTCCCTGCTGTAGCTCATGCCCCGTTACAACGCACTTATCCTCGCCACACCGCAAGCACTCGCAGACCCAGGACACACGCCCGTGCCGGTTTTCGGGCGCGCGTTCTTTTACCTTCAGCCACCCAAAGGTCTGCCCTGTCAGGTCATGGATCCGCTCCCGCGCAAGCGCTGCCGGCAGGCAGCCGCAACTTTGGGATTTACCGGATAACAGGTTTTGCTCATTAACGTACCGCACCGTCCCGCAGCGGCATTTGCACAGCCATTTTTTTTGGTTGTTTTCAAAGATGTGATCGTTTTGTACCGTCCAATACGTAAATGTTTGTCCAGCCAGATTTTCCCTTTTCATTGGTTTTTCCTCTGAGTTTGTACAGCAGGCTGTTTATCATTTATCTTGTTTTTGTGTCACGTCTTTTTTTCATGCGGGTCACAAGCAAGATCGTTATGATAAGCAAAATAAGCAGGGCGGCGCCCGCAAGCAGCATGACCGTCTCATTTGACAGTACCGTATCTGTGTCCGTTATGGCTTGCTGTATTTCCTCCGGGGAATAGTCCACCCGGACGCCGCGCACCAGCAGCCGGTGAGAGTTGATCCCGTAAGGCGTACAGGTCACCAGGGTTACATAGTCTTTGCCAGCCACCGTCAAAAGCGTGTCCACATCCTCCGGCTCCACGACAACGATGCTGTCCACCCGGTAGGCCAGTATTTGATCCAGCGTATAGATATAAAATTCGTCGCCTATTTTCATTTCCACCAGATCGGTAAACAACTTTGACGAATTGAGGCCGGTGTGCGCTGTCATGATCGCGTGTGTCCCCGCGCCGCCCACGGGCAGGGAGGAACCTTCCAAATGCCCGACGCCCTTTTCCAGCGTGGACAGGGAAACGCCGTGAAAGACCGGCAGATCCACCTTGATCTTGGGGATTTCGATATGACACATCACACCGTTTCCGGCAATATCCAGCAGGGAGAGGTATTCCGCGTCCATATCCTCTTGCCCGGACGCAAACGGGTCATATAACACGCTTGTTACAAGCGATTCGTTATACGCCCGCGCCCGTTCCCATTCTTCCTGCATTTGTTGCTCTGTCATTTTTGCAAGGCTGTCGTCGTACTGCTGGACAACATAGGTCTGATCGCGCTCGGACAGCCGATAACTGACATACGGATAGACCAGCAGCATGATGCCGATCAATGCCAGCACAATTATGATGATGTTGATAACTTTTCTTTTCATTCCGCTTCCTGCTTCATACGATGATTGCATCTATATATAACAAGGCTCCCGCGCCGACATACAGACGGAGGCTGTCGCTGCCGTGTGTTTTTCGGGCGGAAGCCCTGTATCTGGATTTCATAGAGCGGGAGGGCGGTTCCCCGCCCGTACACGCACCGGTTATTTTTTCTTACGATTACTTCGCGCCGTCAGCCGCTTTCTTCTTTCTAAGAATCAGTACAATAGTCCCGGCCAACGCCAGCGCCATGATCCCTAAGTACAGGGGCAGGTTGCTTGTATCCCCGGTCTTGGGTGACGTGGATGTGTTCCCGGACGCGCTACTCAGCACGTTGTAGACGTTCACCCGCGCGAAATAGTATGTGCCGTCACTGTCTTGGCTGTAGTTAAACGTCACTTCCACAGGCTCTTTCATTAGCTTGTAGCCATCGGGAGCTTTTGTTTCAGCCAGCCAGAATGTGGTGTTATTGGAGTTCTCGGTTGG
>Ga0153999_1000615_pt1 | contig 15304 bp, 18 predicted proteins | sample TSNC083MetaG_FD_104675 | JGI IMG/M metagenome (GOLD analysis project Ga0153999, IMG submission 104675) | Attine ant fungus gardens microbial communities from North Carolina, USA - TSNC083 MetaG | ecosystem: Host-associated > Fungi > Mycelium > Unclassified | place: USA: North Carolina, Lumber... | reverse complement strand
TTGTAGAGCCGTATACGAGACCCGTACGTACGGTTCAACGAGAGGGAAATAATTCTTAGCAATTATTTCTCTACTCTATTAAAATTAAAATAGTAGTCAAACAGTAGTCAAAGAACTCTTTTGGCCATGTTCTTGAAGTGTGACAAAACAAAAATCCCCTGTAAACACAAGGGCTTTTTAAAGCTGCTGACGGGAATCGGACCCGTGACCTCCGCACTACCAATGCGACGCTCTACCGACTGAGCCACAGCAGCATTTTAAATTTCGGATTTTGTTAAACGAACCTTTGCTATATTATCATAGGTATATACTTTTGTCAATATAAATTAAATTAAATCTTTTGATCTTCTGATCGATTTGTGATAATGTCCTTATATACCACGCGTGATTATGTCCCAGACTTAACAATCATGTGGTATAGCTGAAAACCACATATCCAAAGAACACGGCGGCTGTCAAGACAGGCTGTACCGTCGGTCATATTAACCGACTGTTGGTTATCTACCACCATAAGAATGGTTCCTGCATGGAAATACCGGGTGCCTTCCTGTCCATGCCCTGACAGATCAGATAAAAACTGAAATCATAGCGCTCTATAACAATAAATACTGGGATATCAAAATAGTTTCATTAAGCCTTGCGCAGGTATATAAATAAGAGAAATTGATGAAAAAATGCAATGACTGCACACACAGCAGTTGTTTTTACAAGATAAATGAGGTTATCTTTGGAAAGCTGTGAGGCTAAGATAATCGCTCCTGGGGTGAGCTATTTTTATACTTGTTGATGAGATGTCTGATATCACATGGATACAGGCCTTTCAAATGCTGCTACAAATGTTCCGGACAATACTTATGAATGAATCAGAATTATTAGATAAAAAAATTGATGAACTGGTGGATGTATTTATGAATACAACTCCAGCAGTACTGACATCACGGTTACAAGTAGCGTAAACATATGGAATATTGACAATTGAATAACTGCTGGGTATTGAATTTCAAGGTGCATAGCTAAAACCTATGTGCGTAGTTTGAGTGAATAACTTAAATATCAATTAAATAAGGCATTTCCGGTTAATATCCGGTATGCTTTATATTTTTGCATCTGAGACATATGTCAAATTTTTATCCAAATCATATTAGAGATACCAATTTGAATTGAAATTTCTGGTGAAATCTCTCAAAAATGAAGGAATTTCACTCTTTGTTGCGAACCTCCTGAGAGAAATGATTCCGTTCTCATTTCGTACTCATACTCTGCAAAACCCTTTCTGTATTTCGAAAAGTGCTCCGGTAATCGTACCAATACAGTAATCAGGTTTGACAATAAATTAATTTCTGAGCAATTTGTGAGGTTTCAGAGGTTTACAGCAGGTATTTAATTTGATATTATTGTCGGTAGAGGAAATGTATAGTCAGTAGTGAGGAGATTAGATGAAAGCAATAGTTAGTTTTGATATGGATATGACTCTTTTAGATCATAAAACATGGAAAATTCCTGACAGTACATACCGTGCATTGGAACGACTGCGGGAACAATATTACATTGTAATTGCGACCGGCCGTGATATGGACAGTAAATTCAGCATAGGATTGAAAGAACTGGTCGGGCAGGATGCAACTATTCATTTAAACGGCAATAAAATCTCCGTAGGTGAGCAGACCATTTTTGAGCACAGTATGGAGCCAGGTCTCGTGAAGCGGATGCTTGAATTTTCCGCAGGAAAAGACTTTGCTTTAGGAATAACCACCGGAACAGAAGATTATTATGTGAATCCGGAGTATGTTACCATACATGATATGACCCGTTTCGGAGAGTCGGAAAGACATTTTAAGGATCCCGCACAGCTTCTTAGAATGCCTGTCCGCTCTATGACCTATATAGGGAAAGCTGATGCGATACATAAGCTGGAGGAAGCATTTCCGGAAGTAAAGCTGCCGTTGTTTTCCAGCCGTGAAGGCGCGGATGTGATTGAAAAAGGCGTATCGAAAGCCGAAGGACTGAAACGCTTATGCAATTATTACGGCATTTCCATTCAGAATACGATAGCATTTGGTGACAGTATGAATGATTTTGAAATTATTCAGGAGGCCGGGCTTGGAATAGCTATGGGCAACAGTGTAGATCAGTTAAAGCTGATTGCTGATTATGTAACGACAGATATTGGGGAGGATGGAATCTGGAATGCCTGCCAGGCATTAGGGCTGTTCAAAACAAGTGAAAGGAAATAATAACATTGTGATCAGACAGTTTGACTTAATTGTAATCGGTGCCGGACCGGGCGGCTATACGGCTGCACTGAAAGCGGCTGATTTGAACATGAGCGTTGCCGTCATTGACAAGGATAAACTTGGTGGTGTCTGCCTGAACCGTGGGTGTATGCCGACCAAGGCACTTTTATATGCATCCAGTATTTTTTCTATGATGCAGCGATGTGATGATTTTGGTGTTTCCACAGATTTCATCTCATTTGATTTTAGTAAAATGCAGGAGTATAAAAAACGTTCTGTATTAAGATATCGCAGTGAAATTGAATATTTATTTAAAAAAAGAAATATTGAGTTTATTCGTGCCACGGCGGTGATCCACCGGAACAAAACAGTAGAAATAACCAATGAAGACGGCAAAGAATATCTGCGGGCAAAGTCTATTATTATAGCTACAGGTGCCAGACCGGTGATCCCGGATATTCCCGGTATTGCGGAATCGGTGGTGATAGACAGTGACCGGCTGTTGGCGGCGAAGGAATGGAATTTTGACCGGATTGTCATTGTCGGTGGTGGCGTGATAGGGGTGGAATTTGCTGCTGTATTTCAGGCGCTTTGTTCAAATGTGACGATTGTAGAAAAAGGAGATCACCTGCTTGGGCCGATGGATATTCAAGTGGCTGAAGCCCTGGAAAAGAAGCTTAGGGATAAAGGAATTGTTATTAATTGCAACACGACAATTGAATGGATTAAAGAACAAAATTGTACCTTATATAACCATGCAACAGGAGAACGGCATAACCTGAAAGCGAGTCAGATAGTCATCGCTGTGGGGCGGACACCATATACGGAAGGTTTGCTGGGGGCTGATGCAGCTCTTAAATTCCGGGATGGAAAACTGCTGGTAGATGCTGATTTTATGACAAGTGAGCCGGGTATCTATGCAATCGGTGATGTCGTTGCGAAGACACAGCTGGCACATGTGGCAGCAGCTCAGGGTACTTATGTGGTAGAGAAAATAGCCGGGTGTGAGCATAGCATTATGCTGGAAGTGGTTCCTAATGGTATGTATGTACCGCTGCCAATTGTCCCTAACTGTATTTATACGAGTCCGGAAATTGCGACGGTAGGGCTAACAGAGCAGGCAGCTGTGAAACGGGGGATGAAGGTGAGATGTGGTGTCTGTTCCATGGACGGTAATGGAAAGTCAATTATAACGAAAGAAGAAGGATTTATTCGCTTAATATTTGAGGCTTATTCCAATACCATAATTGGAGCTCAAATCGTTTGTCCCAGAGCAACGGATATGATAGGAGAAATGGCTACCGCTATTGCTAACGGACTAACAGCCCGGCAGTTGGATAAAGCCATGCGGGCGCATCCAACCTATAGTGAAGGAATAACCGGGGCAATTCATAATGCGATTAATAAAGGAGAAGATGTAAATGAATAAGAGTGTAAACGAACGTTTAAAGTATCTGAGGGAACTGATGGAAGCGCGGAGGATAGATGCTTATCTGGTTCCCACATCCGATTATCATGAAAGCGAATACGTCGGTGAGCATTTTGCCTGCCGTAAATATATTACCGGTTTTTCCGGGTCGGCAGGAACTGCATTAATTATGAAAGATTGGGTCGGGCTGTGGACCGATGGCCGCTATTTTGTTCAAGCCGTAAAGGAATTGGACGGCAGTGGGATTGAATTGATGAAGATGGGTCAGCCGGGCGTTTTAACCTTGCCGGATTTTTTGCGGCAGCGTCTGTCTTGCGGTGAAATTTTGGGATTTGATGGACGAGTCGTAAATGCCCGGATAGGAAAGGAACTCGAGAGTGAGCTGGCAGAAAATAAAGTATCCATTGCTTATACCGAGGCTTTGATCGGTGAAATTTGGACGGACAGACCGCCGCTGAAAGCCAAACCGGTCTGGATTCTGCCAGATCAGTATGCGGGCAAATCTGCTTCCGAAAAGATCAAAGAGCTTCGCGCCTGTATGGAAAGGGAACATGCTTCCGTTCATCTTCTGACAACCCTGGATGACATTGCGTGGTTGCTAAATATCAGGGGCAATGATATTCCCGGTAATGCAGTTGCCTTATCTTACCTGCTGATAACGGCAGATAAACTGACACTTTATATCAATGTGGAGGCGGTGCATGGTGAGGTTCGAGAGTATTTTGATAAGCTTGGAGCTGTGATCCGGCCGTATCAGGAAATATATACAGATGTGCAGCAGCTGAAAGAGGAACGGGTATTACTGGAGACGGGAAAAGTAAATTATTCACTTGTGCAGTATTTGGACAATACCAACCGGATTATTGACAGGATGAATCCGACCGTACTGGCAAAAGCGGTAAAAAATCCGGTTGAAATTGGAAATATGAAAAGTGCCCATATAAAAGACGGCATTGCTATGACAAAATATATGTACTGGCTGAAACATAATATCGGAAAGATTCCGATGACTGAAGTCAGTGTATCGGATTATCTGGAAGAACTAAGAAAAGAGCAGGGCTTTATCGAGCCAAGCTTTACAACGATTTCCGCCTATGGTTCGAACGCTGCAATAGTTCATTATCATGCAGATCGTGATCGGTGTGCGGTGCTTAAGCCGCATGGATTATATCTGGTGGATTCCGGCGGGCAATATCTGGAAGGTACTACAGATATTACCCGGACCATGTCGCTCGGGCCGGTGACAGATCAGGAGCGGGAACACTATACTCTGACAGTTATGAGCATGCTGCGACTGGGACATGTGAAGTTTTTAAGCGGCTGCAGCGGACTCAGCCTGGATTATGTGGCGCGTGAACCGATGTGGCAGAGGGGCATTGATTATAATCACGGAACCGGTCATGGTGTGGGATATTTGTCGAACGTTCATGAAAGACCGGTTGGTATCCGCTTCCGGACGGTGCCGGAACGCCAGGACAGCTACCCGTTTGAGGCCGGAATGGTGTGTTCCGATGAGCCTGGGATTTATATAGAGGAAAGCCATGGAATCAGGACAGAAAATCTACTTTACTGTAAAGAGGCGGAAAAAACGGAGTTCGGTCAGTTTTTGGAGTTTGAGTTTCTGACTTATGTACCAATTGATCTGGAGCCGTTAGAGGTTTCAATGCTGGAAGAGAAAGATATCCGCTATTTGAATGAATATCATGCCTTGGTATATGAAAAAATTGCTCCCCATCTGACTGAGAATGAGGCAGAATGGCTAAAAGAAGCAACCCGGTCGGTTGGTGAGAAATAAAGGTCTCTGCTGAGTGATTCAGCCGGGAGTGCAGGCCTGCCGGAGGGGAAATTTATACAACCACCGGTAGGTCTACTAATGTATAGGGATGATCCACATATGGAAGGAATTTATCCAAAAGATCGCTGGTGCGGATCTTTAAGCTTGAGGTGTTGACACAGGGATGACAGCCAAAATACTCGTGGCCGTCAATGACGGAGCGGTCAATCAGAAGCTGTACATGATTAGAGGTATCATTCATCAGTCCAAGAACGCTGACGGATCCGGGATTAATACCTAAAAACTCCTGCATAAATTCTGGTGCCGCAAAGGACAGGCGGGAACTTCCGATTTGTCTGGATAGTATAGCAGTCCTGAATTTTTTTGTGCCGGGCATCATTAACAGATAAAATCGATTTTTCTGGGTATTATATAGAAACAAATTTTTACAGATTTCAATATTCAATATCCGGTCTACATCATGGCATGCCTCAATGGTAGCGGTGGGTGCATGATCGAGACGCTGATAGGGAATCTGTAAATAATCTAGCAGGTCGTAAGTGCGAATTTCCTTTATTGACCGGCTGGTAGTATCTGCCGGGCGGCCAAAATGCAGTACCGGACTGTTATTCATAAAAATGCCTCCTTTAAAGATATTAGAATTAATTATACAAAAAATCAGGTGAATTGCAAGAACATTTTAAAGATAAGTCAGAGGAGAGAAAAATGGCGGGGAATAAGAACGGAGGATGTCCGGTATTTAAGCAATGTGGGAGCTGTCAGTACCTGGACAGCCCATATCAGGAGCAATTAAAGCTAAAACAGATGCAGCTGCAGAAACTACTGGGAAAAAGCTGCAAAGTTCATCCAATTGTCGGAATGGATAATCCCTATCATTACCGGAACAAGGTTCATGCGGTATTCGGTTTTAGAAAAGGTGAACCGATATCCGGTGTCTACCAAGCAGGTACTCATAATCTGATTTCGGTGGAACACTGCATGATCGAGGATGAAAAAGCAGATGAAATTATTGGTACCATACGCAGAATGCTTAAATCATTTAAAATCCGTACCTATAATGAAGATACCGGATACGGACTGTTACGTCATGTGGTGATCAGGCGTGGTTTCGCCACTAATGAGATTATGGTGGTTCTGGTCATGGCCTCACCAATATTCCCGTCCAGGAATAATTTTGTAAAAGAGCTGCGCCGTCAACATCCGGAAATTACAACTGTGATCCAGAACATTAATGGACGAGGGACAAGTATGGTTCTTGGAGACCGGGAGCAGGTGCTGTATGGTAAAGGATTTATTGAGGACGTACTGTGTGGCTGCCGCTTCCGCATTTCGTCCAGATCGTTTTATCAGGTCAATCCGGTTCAAACAGAGCATCTTTACCGTAAGGCAATAGAACTGGCCGGTCTTAACGGTAAAGAAACGGTTCTGGATGCATATAGCGGGATCGGGACAATTGGAATCATTGCAAGCAAACGGGCCGGGCAGGTGATTAGCGTGGAACTGAATAAGGCCGCAGTACAGGACGCAATAAGTAATGCCAAAATAAACGGGGTTAAAAATATCCGGTTTTACTGCAATGATGCCGAGAAGTTTATGAACCAAATGGCGCAGCAGGGGCATAGCCTGGATATTGTGTTTATGGATCCGCCAAGAAGCGGAAGTACGGAGGAATTTATCAAGGCGGTGGCGGCCGTTAAGGCCAGACGAGTGGTTTATGTGTCCTGTGGGCCGGATACGCTGGCGAGAGATTTGAAGGTTTTTGAGCGGTTGGGGTATAAGGCCGGAGGGGCTTGGGGGTTTGATGTTTTTCCTATGACAACACACGTAGAAGCAATAATATTAATGACAAATTGTGGTTTGAAGGAGAAAAAGAGATGACAACCACAAGATGTAGTGGTTTTTGAGCGAAAGACAAGCATAAAACAGGCTCAAAAATGCCCTTTTTTAGCATTCTGAAAATAGCGATTTGACAGATGACATTGATGATTTCAGGCATAATGAGTAAAAAATACAGAGGATGTACGGAAAACACCGTATGTCCTCTTTTCCATATATTGGGCAGCAAAATATAGGTTGAAGCAGTAATTAAGAGTGGTCAGTTCTTCATTTTAGAGAACAATGACTGCTCTTTTTTTATTACACGAAAACCTATCACTGCAAAAACATCAAAAAGAAGGGAATTAAAAAACATGAAAAACAAACAACAAACAATCAGATTATGGAGTCCATTATTTCCAAAACTAAACAGAAAAAATAAACTCGGATATTTTGCCAGCTCTAAGACTTTGCTGGACTCCGATCAATTGCTGCCATATCAGGAAGAAATCATGACAGCGATTGAACGTGAGCGGTTTCCGGGAGAAGGGGAGCGAGGGCTGACCGTTTATCTGCAGGATGAGATTTTACTGGAAAAAGTATACAGTATTGTGCCATCGGTAGAAGAATGGGATGATGATTTGTTTGGAGTTATCGAGATTCAGTTACTGGCTGATTTGGAACCATGTGAAATGGAAGATTTGATAGAAGAAATTACCAGTCAATTGGCAGAGGGTTGGGGGGAAGGAATGGCACAGCATCCCATCACGATTCCGGAAGGTGATATATATCTGAGTTTTTGGGACTCCAGTGATGCGTTCTTTTTAAAAACAGAGGAACAGATGACGCCGGAATTCCCAGAGGATGTTGATTAGAAATCTAAGAAAGGGGAGGAATTTCTTTGAAAAATTACCGTAGTAATGCTTCTGAATGTTTCTATACAAGAGCGGAATTACATGGAGTTGAGTTGTGGGGGACGGGAACCGGTATAGACGACCGTACTGTTCCAAGAGGATTGTATTGTTATGATCTCTATCGCAATGGAGAGCAATCTGATGACAGGACTATATTTATTTCAAAAGAACAGAGAGAGGGAGAGACAGAAGGAGCGGTTTTGTGTGCAGAACCACTTCACTTTGATGAACATGATTTTATTAGTTTGCAAGGGATTACTATGTTTGAGGATGAATCTATGTGGAAACTGGAGGAGATTAAAAATCCTGCATTAAGGCAGGAAGAACAGGAAGGGGACATCGGCTTCCAGATGCAGACAATGTAAGGAATCAGCAATTCAATATGGCGGATGTCAATGTCCGCCATATTTAAAAATACCAGGGATTCAAGGAGGTATTCTGATCGGAGAAAAGATATCTGGAATGAAACGAAACATATATTTGGAGGTGATTATGAGAGTTAACATTTTTTATGAAGACCATATGGGAACTAACGATTATTATGGAGCTGGGATTGAGCTGCCGGCGGGAAAGCATTCGCTGCAGGATGCATTAGAGAGGGCTCATGTACCAGCAGGAGAAAGCCATAACATCCGGATTGAGTATATCACCGGGCGAGTAGAAGATGCAGAGCGTTTCCTATTTTTTGAAAACAGTCCGTTTACACTGGATGAGATTAATTTGCTTGCTTTTAAATTGGAACAGATGGATGCGGAGCAACTCTTAACCTTTGAGATGGCAGTCGAACATTTATATTTATCAGGAGATAACAAAATGCCTTATCCGAAAGACATTATCAATCTTTTCTATAACCTAGAACAATTCCGTGCCTTTCCAGGCATTATGGATGATGAAGATTTGGGAGAGGTCTGCTTGTCCGGTGGAATTATGGAACAGATTGACCAATTGGATATGGAGATCTTTGACCTGCTTGATCCGAAAAAAGTAGGAGCAATGCAGCGGGTCAATGAGCAGGGTTTTTTTACTGAATCCGGCTATGTAATCAAAGATTCCGAACACTGGCAGGACGTATATGATGGCATGACGTTACCGGAACCAGTCATTGTTGCGGATTCCATAGTAAATGCCATTTTTAGACGCAAGACCAAAGAAGCTGATATGGAAATCATCAATTGTCTGGAGGAACGGCTCACTATGTTAAATAAGGATGAGCTGTGCAAGTATAAAGCAGTCCTGAGATTTGAACGATGCAGGGATTTTGAGGCAGCACTTTGTCTTGCAGACCAGTTGGATGATTACGATTTTGAGCCAGATTGTATGACGGCGTTTTAGACTTTTTTGCAGGTATCGGCGGCTTCCGGCGGGGGATGGAATTAGCCGGGCATCAATGCCTTTGGATTTTGTGAGTATGACCGGTTTGCGGTAGCAAGCTATACATCCATGCACTTAATCACAGAGGAACAAAGAATGTATTTAGAAACACTGGATCGAAAGAAACGGCAGCAGGAAATCTTGAAGGAGGAATACCGGAATGGAGAATGGTACGCAAATGACATTAGGGCAGTGGATACCGGATGCCTGCCCAGAGCCGACTGCTGGTGCTTCGGATTTCCGTGTCAGGACATTAGCTGTGCTGGCCGACAGCTCGGATTCAATGGATATCGTTCGAGCCTGTTCTTTGCAGTTACAAAGCTTGTTAAAGACCTCAGAGAGGGCGATAAACCCAAGTTTTTATTTGTTGAGAACGTTAAAAATCTACTTAGTGTTAATCGAGGGTTTGACTTCGCCAGACTTCTCACTGAGTTGGATGAAATCGGGTATGATGCGGAATGGGCTGTCCTTAATTCCAAAGATCACGGAGTTCCCCAGAACCGGGAGCGGGTGTTTATTATCGCACATCTTAGAGAAAGAGGTACCAAAGAAGTATTTCCTCTCCGCCAAGCAGCAGGAGAAGCTCTTGCAGGACAGCCTGACGGAAGCCGGGGAGAATTAGTGAAGGCTGAAGAGGGTTTTATGATGCCTTCGTTTGCAGCCAGACAAAATGGCGTATTGAAATCTCAGGAAATAGCTGGTTGCCTGGATGCTAATTATTACAAGGGCTTGGGATGTAATCAGCCGCGAACCGGCGTGATTGTGGCAGGAAATGTAAATCCTTCCAGTAAGGGAATGAATGGTAACGTGTTTGATGCCGAAGGGCTGGCTCCGGCATTGACAACGAAAAAAGGAGAGGGGAGTAAGATTGCGATTCCGATTCTTTCGCCGGAAAAGGGAGAAACAAGGCAGAACGGGCGAAGATTTAAAGAAAATGGTGAGCCGATGTTTACCTTAACGGTGCAGGATCGACATGGAGTCATACTGTTTGATGACACGATGGGATATAACGGAACCAGAGTTTATGAAGAAACATGTCCGACATTACGCAGTAACAGGTGTGGGCTTAAAGTTTCGGTACTGGATTCCAATCAGGAATCAGTCTCTCCCATCATCAGGGGAGGTCTGCAGGAGCATCAATCGCCAAGAACAGACGGAATATCGCTAACGCTTACTGGTGCAATGGGAATGGGCGGAGGGCAGACGCCGGTATTTCCAAGTGGGTTTCGGATTCGCAGATTAACGCTGAGAGAATGTTTCCGCTTGCAGGCGTGGGCGGATTGTTACTATAACCGGGCAGCCTTTGTGAATTCTGATAATCAGTTATATAAGCAGGCGGGAAATGGTGTGACGGTCAGTGTGATTGAGGCAATTGCAAAGAAACTGGATTAATGCAGAAAAGGAAGCCATAAGACTGTGGATGTGCTTTTTAAAAAGGTAGAACGTGTATCTCGATCAAACAAACGAATGCAGGGAGATAGTAGTTGTCCAGAATGAGGCGATAATATCCAGCTATGACGGCCGGAATTTCATTGATCCCATCTACAATGATGTGAAGTGCGGTAAACAAAACAAGAGGGCAATACCATAACCCTATTCATTTAGAACGAAGATATCAGCAAAATGATACAGGAAGAGGAAATGACATGTTTATGGATGTAAAAGATGAAATGTTTGAAGCAGCAGAGCTTGATGGAAAGTCAGTCGCATTTACAAATCGGCGTATAAGCCGGGATACAGTTCCGGAAGGCTTATATTGCTATGAGATCAGGGACTCTGATAGGCTAGACAGAAGTTGTGCAGAAGTAAAGAAATACGTGATGCTTCATCATAGGGGAACCATTTTGTGCAAAGAACCACTTGAATTAAATGAGCGTGGTTCTTACTATCCAGAAAAAGAAATGAACTTTCTGGGAGTAAGCGTATCCATTGATGAATGGTTAGAAATGGGGAAAGAACAAATGGAACATTCGCAGACAAGTGATTTTGGCATGACAATGAAATAATGAGAAATGGCATCGTCAGGAGGTGAGAGCATATTAACAGTTTTATTAGCTGGGTCGGTGGTAAAAAAGCGCTGCGTAAGATTATCTACGGATTTTTCCCGAAAGACTATGAACGGTATATTGAGGTGTTTGGTGGCGGCGGCTGGGTGTTGTTTGGGATGCCGCCGGGTCTGAAAGCGGCGATGGAGGTCTATAATGATTACAATTCCAATCTGGCTAATCTTTATGATTGTGTTAAGAACCGGACCTGGGGATTTCTCCGACAGCTAGGATTTCTGCCGCTTAACTCCAGAGATGAGTTTGCCGTTATCCGTAAGTTTTTTAACATGGAGGAGTTTGACCGGAAGTATCTAAAGGAGGAGCTGGAGCTGGCACAAATTAATTTATCAGAACCGGAGTTTGAGGAAATCAGAGAAATTATGATAAAAAATGCAGAGCCAAGTGATGTGAAACGGGCGGCTGCATTTTTTAAGTTAATCCGCTACAGCTATGGCAGCGGCTGCACTTCTTATGCCTGCAAGTCTTATGATGTGCGGAAAGCTTTTGGGATGATATGGGAGGCATCCCGCAGACTTGCAGATACAGTAATTGAAAATAAGGACTTCGAGGCACTCATCCGGCAGTACGACCGTGAACATGCCTTTTTTTATTGTGATCCGCCCTACTATGAAACAGAAGGTCATTATGAGGTGGTATTCCGAAAAGAGGATCATGCCAGGTTGAGAGATACCTTGGCAGCCGTATAAGGAAAGTGGATGGTTTCTTATAACGATTGTTCCTACATTAGGGAGCTGTATCAGGATTTTTATATTATGGGAATTACCAGAATCAACAATCTGGCTCAGCGTTATGAGGGCGGGTGTGAATTTCCGGAGGTCATTATTACAAATTATGATCCGGCTAAACGGCAGGCAGAGGTAAAACAAATCAGCTTGTTTGATTTTCAGGAGATGGAGGCAGAAACTTATTGCCTGGCAGAAGGAGCAGACAAAGCAGGAGGAGCAGAAGAATGAAGTTAGTGGAAACCAGAGGAACAGTAGCAGAGGATGGCAGTATTATTTTAAAGCCGGGGGTGTTGGAAACGATGGATATGAACGTTGGCGATACGGTTTGTTTGACGTATCTGGCAGACAAATCAGCAGAGCCATTTAACACCTACAGTGAGGTTATGCTGACAAAGGATGGGATTGAGAGTATTAAAGAACCGTTTGAACCGGCTGATGAACCGGAGATAGTGATTCCCCATCTGTTGTTAGAGGTGGCCGGGATACCTGTAGATGGGGAGTTGGATATTCAGTGTGTTCCGGGGATGATTGTAATCAGCAGTGCTGATCCGTTAGAAACGGTGCCGGCATGCCTGATGGAGCTATTTGATGAATTGAATATTGACCATGAAACGATTCGGGCAGTGTTAAGGGAAGGAGGCTTTTGATGGGAGGAAAACCAGTGTATAAGCTGATGGATGGGAAAGGACGGGTTCAAGAAGTATGGCCTGGAACTGGCAATGGAGAAAACGAAGATAATTCAACTTTAGTATAAACCATGAAAGGATCAATTCACTAAATAAAAATAAGGACTTTTCTTTACTTTGACGGAAATTATTATTTTGACCATCGAGCAGGGTTTAAGACAGCAATGCCAATAAATATTTTAACATGTGAACGAAGAAGTGATGGAAAATACAATGTTGAAGTATTGATGCACTATCCTTGGAGGCTAGACACATATATTCAATCCATTGTGGCTGAATTAAGGGAAGAGAATGATTTTAGGTATTGGTCATATTATGAAGTGGACAGGAGTGAATTTATTTATGCGGAAGCTCTTACTCCTTATATACGAGTGGTGAAAAATAATTTATACGAGGAAGTTTTGTATGGGGATTATCATGATGCTGATGTCATTACGGAATATGTAAATATGGAATTGCTATTTAATTCTCGTTATTACGATCAATATAAAGTATATTTTGCCTTAGAGGATATAGATGGAAATGGGATACCAGAATTGTTTATTGGTGCCTCAGACGAGATATCTTCATTAGGTTATTATGATATCTTTACTTATGATGGAACGAAAACAGTTCGTCCATGTTTTAATTTGGGATATGAAATTGGAAGAACAAGTTATTTGTACGCTTATTCTAATGGCATTTTTGAAATAGATTGGAGAGGAAGCGCTATAGATAATGGGCATAAGTTCTATAGAATAGGATCTGATGGTTACAGTTTAGAACTTGTCGAAAGTGTATCCCGTCATGGAGATCATGATAATCCCAATGCCCCTATGAAATATTATCGGGGAGAGGAAGACTTAATATCAGAAAACGAGTTAAATGTTATAGTGGAAATGTGCAGAGGAGCTGAGAATGCTGAATTAGATTGGATAGAGATTAAAGCAGAGGCAAATTTAATAACTCAAAATGAAAGAACAACAATATGGGACAATTTTATAGCATCAGAAGGTTATCTCACTCATACAAAGGATTGGGATGCAACTTCTTTGGAGTATGTGATTACAGATTTGAATTCAGATGGCATATCTGATTTGATTATACAGTCGGAAAGTGATGCTCCGTTTTATAATACCTGGATTTTTTTTCTGGATGGTAAGGAAATAGTGCTTGTTAATGAGACATATGGTTATGGTTCTTTTCGGTATTCACCAAGCCAAAATGCAATTATTGGTTCTCCAGAATGGAAACCATTTTTGGGCACTGGATATTCACCATTCTATAAATTAAATGGAACACAATTAGAGTATGTGTTTGAGATTGGTCAAGATGAGGGCCAAAGTTTTTACAGTGATGATTCTGGGCGTAGAGATATTAGTGACAATGAGAGAATAAGTTACTATGCAGATGTAGTTAATTTTCAATGGAATAGAATTAAATAATTAGTCTAAGTTTCCTACATACGTAAAACTACACCTTTGGCCTTTCAGAATGGTTTGTTACAAAATAATGGTGGCATTATAAATTTATTTAAAGAGAACGGTAGTTTTTATTGAACCCCCAGTAATTCATATTGAGGAAGTCTGGCATAATAGTTATCGCCATCTACGGAAGAGATATATTATGAAATATGATTGTCGAATTCTGCATTTGTAGATCAGGAAAGGAAGATTTGAAAAGAATGAAAAATGATATCGTTGAAAAGTTGAGTGGATTACTGGAAAATGAGAATTACGTTATACATGAAGAGATTGGTTCGGGTGCGAATGGTCAAGTGTTTAAAGGGGTTCAAAAGAATACAGATAGAAAGGTGGCAATTAAGGTATGGATACCTAATAAAAAGTCAAAAAATGGTAAAGTGTCAGAGGAGCAATTTTTACGAGAAGTACAAAAGGTGGCTCAACTTAAGCATAAAAACATAGTGACAATATATGATGCAAAAATCTTAGAGGGTTTCTATATATGCATTATGGAATATGTATCTGGAATAACATTAAAAGAATGGCTTAGAAGAAATCATTCAAAAGGGAAGAAAATTGCTCTTTTAACAGAGGTCTTGGATACTGTACTTTTTTATCAAGAAAAAGGAATTATTCATGGTGATTTACACGGTAGGAACATTATCGTAAAAGAAGAAGGGCAAATTCAAATTATTGATTTTGGTACTAGAGCGTGTTTGAAAAATAAAATTTGCACAAAACGTATGTTTTTTGTTCCTTTTTTATGATAAAATAAAGAAAAAGGGGTGTTTCATATGTTGAGGCGTTATGAATTAACCGATCAAGAA
>Ga0153999_1000613_pt1 | contig 15328 bp, 19 predicted proteins | sample TSNC083MetaG_FD_104675 | JGI IMG/M metagenome (GOLD analysis project Ga0153999, IMG submission 104675) | Attine ant fungus gardens microbial communities from North Carolina, USA - TSNC083 MetaG | ecosystem: Host-associated > Fungi > Mycelium > Unclassified | place: USA: North Carolina, Lumber... | reverse complement strand
CGCGCCACCGAGACGCTTGATTGCCACAGGCGGCAGGTCATTGATTGTAATCGTGGCGGTGCCGGTATTTGTGGCGGAGGTTAGGATATGCAGGACCAGACCCGGCGTATACGCCTCAAGCGCAGGCGTCAGGGAGGCCGTGAGAGCGTTGGCTGTACCACTGGCAACGGCGTAGTTCCACTGCCCGCCTTGTACATTGGCGGCGACGCCGGCCGGATGTGTTGCAAGGTCTCGGCGCACCCCGGCCTTGTGCTCTGCATCCGTCGCCAGCTGCAGGAAGCCCGGCGTGGTTTCGTCTCCGAGAAACTCGGCCCAACCGGGGGCCGCGCGGCGGTAATACTTGCCAGTGTCCGACGTGCCGACCACCTTGGCCTTTGGCGCGTCAGCAAAAAGCCATGCGCCGTGCCAATAGGCCATCTGGTGCGTTTTGCCCGCCCACGCGCCGGTGGCGTTGGCTGGCACCACATACAGCGCATGCTGTGCCGGGGCGGCAGGCGGTGCAGTCAGTGTAATGCTTTCGACCGTTATGAATGGTCGGGAGATAATCCGCTCTATCACCCATGACTGCGTTGCCAGCAACACGGTCGGATCGATCAAAAATTCCACGTCCTGGGCGCTCTCGAATACCAGCGGCAGACGAACCAGCCCCTCCGTACTTGCCCCCTCCGACAGCAATGCCACGTCCATCGACGGGGTTTTTGCGATAACGATCAGATCTCCGTCGCTGTCGTAAATCCCCGCCTCTCGCAGCGTCCAGCCGCCGATACCAGGCGGAATGATCGCCTCGACATACAGGATTGATGGATTGGTGGCATGTGGCCGTTTGTCCGATAGCGGTGTCCGGTAGCGCTCTCCGACAAGTGCGGTTGCGGTTGTGCTCGGCGCGGTCTCTGATCCGCTTCCATCGCCGAAGGCCATGTAGGATAGCGTCAGAGCGCCAACGCCTTGCGCGGCGGCGCGGAGCTTGGCCAGCCCCTTATCAGTGACGAGACCATAATATTTCTGGCTCATGACAGCCTTCCTTCAATGGTGAGGGTGCGGGAGATGATGATTCCGACACCGGCGCGTATCGGGACTGGAACATCGAGCGGACCGGGGTCGTAGGGCTCCACCTGGAGGACAAACCCGGTACGCACGGCCGCCGCTGCAACAACCGGGGCAGTCGCCTCGGAAATGATCTGCAAGGCATGATCCTGTGACCAGCGTTGCATGGCATGGATCATGCGCCAGATGGCGCGGATGGTTTCGCGACTGGCGGGGGGCTGGTCGGGCCAGATCGGCTTGTCGATAGGGACTTCAATACGATGCGTGCCGCGTTTGGCTTTCGGGTTTTCCTGCCACCACGAAACGAGGCTGGCGGCATAGCCGAGCATGGCAACGCCACCTTCGATCCCCTCCTGATAGCCCTTGGGCTCGTGCAGGTTCCATGCATCCGCAATCATTGTCCTGATGACGGCGACCGGCAGACCCGGGCCTATGAATTCGTCAAGTGAGTGCTCATAAGACAGATACGGCATCACGAATTCCGGCACATTGGCCGGGTTGAGCATCAGCAATGCGCGGTCATCCATCTCATTGAGCACCGCCTCGAAAGCGGACAACAGGGCGATGACACGGGCATCGTTGCGGAGCGGCGGCGGAATGAGGGAGATAATCGGAGCCGTCATCAGACAAGCTCCGTATTGACGGTGAGACTGGTCAGAACCGCATATTCGTCGTCGGCGAGATCGCGGTAGGAAAGACCCTCAACCGTCACTTCCTCGACACCGGGGATTGCCTTGGCGGCTGTGATGACGGCGGCGGTCGAAAGCCGGATGCCGAGCGACTGCCGCCATCCGTCGAACAGGCCGCGCACGCGCGCCTCGACCAGCGGCGCGATGACCGACGCTGCGCCGTCAATAATCAGGTGCAGCGTGAGCGAGACGGTGACGGCGGTCGGAACCAATACAAACAGCTCATCGCCTTCCGGCCTCGCGGAGTACGGCTCGCAGGTATCTGCGATGGCGGTCAGGACATCGTCGCCGGGGGGCATGATCTCGCACAAGGGGAATATCTGGATTTCGCAGGGCTGCGGGCGAACGACCGCCACATCGACGATGGCCGGATGTGCGCCGCGCGCCAGTTGCTCATAACCTTGACGCGGCCCGCCACGAGAGATTTTCTCCCATGCTTCCGCCGCCCGCTGGCGCAAGGAATTGTCGCCTTCCTCGTCCGCGCCGCCGGAGGATGCGGCAAGGGCCAGACAGGAAGAGACACCGGCAACCGGATCGATGATGGTAAAATCCTCATCCACAGCAACGCCGTTTCCGACAGTTCCGGCCTCGGTTGCTGTGCAATGCACGTCGGCGGTCAGCGTTCCGGGCTGTATCAGAACCTCTTCGTCCGTCAGAAACAGCACATCGCTATTACCGCTTCTGACGCGGGTGCCTTGCGCAACGACCGTCGTTGCCGGACGCGGCGCGGTCAGCGTGAATCGGACTTTTACGCCTGCAAAGGTGGATTTGAGGCGGAAGGTGTTGACGTTCCCGGCGAGATGATCAAGGAATGCCCCGGAAGCGAAGGACAGAAGCCGCTGGATGACGGCATATTGCAGTTCCGCACCGCGAACGGCGAGCGCGTAACTCATGACCTCTATCATGTACATCTCGACCTGCCCCTCATAGAGGGTGCGCCTGGTCAGGCTTTCGAACCTTGCGACCAGCCTTTGCCTGTAATGGATCGGATCGGCGGGAAAGAACTCCGGCTCGCCCGATGCGACGATCTCTGCAAGGGTATGATACCGGGTCGGATCGAGGCTCATGCGTTCCCTTTCCCTGCCAGATTGAGGTCAACATTCGTTTGCCGGAACTCGGCCAGAACGTTGCCCTTGACGCGCCACGGCACGGCGGTCACGAAATGGAACGGGGCTTTTGCTGTCACATTGACAGTACCGACCTCGACGCGCGGCTCCCATGTGGAGATGGCTTCCCAGACGGCGCGCACGATCAGGGGGATGGCGATCTCCGGCGGGCGGTCGATGGCAGGCATCAGGTCGCAGCCCTTGGCCGGGTTCGACGGAACACTGCCGATGGGTGTCAGGATGAGGGTGCGGATCGCCTGATCGATATCGTCATAGCCCGCGACAATGGCCCCACCTTCCGGCTCGCGCTGTCCGCTTGCCAGTTGCCAGTGCAGATGGGTGATGTCGCTTTTGTCTATCGCCATGGAGCGACGTTAGCGCGCGAGAGAGAAGCCGGGCACGGGACAATGTCCCGATACTTTTTCAGGCGCGTCCGATTAAGGTTGCCGGTTATCCATTAACGAGATTGCCGCGCAATGTCGGGGCGGCAACTTCCTGTCCGGCTTCGAGCTTTTGCGAGACTCTGACCGAGCCGTCGATCTCGGCGGTGGTCGCGCCACCGGATGCAGAGAAGCCCTGTGTAAACACGGTCGGGGCATTGACCGTGAATTTGTCCGCGTTGAGCGTTACCCCGTCCGGCATGATCAGGAACTCCGAGCCGTTGCAGGAAAGCCTGGTTCCGGCTGGCGCAGCAATGGTCAATAGCCCTGCAGCCTTGTCATAGTCGAGGACCAGCCCGCCACTGAGTTTCATATGGATATGGCCAGCATCCGTGATCGGCGGCGTGTCGCTGTCGTTGAAGGTCGCGCCGAGAATGGTGCCTTCCTCGCCGCGTTCATCGACCAGACAATTCACCTGTGAACCGATTTCCGGCATGACGAACACGCTGGAGCCGTCCTTGCTGGCAAGCGGCGCGTTGACGTGCAGCCACCAGGACACGATATTGTCGCGGTCGGTAAATTCGACCCGCGCCCGACCGGTTGCGGCATCGACTGCGGTGACAATTCCTTTGCGATAGCTCATTTGGTCAACTTTCCGTCAGCACCCATGACACCGAGATCGTCAACATCGCCGGACGATCCGCCCGTTTTTTTCTTGATCGCCTCGCCGTCTTTGCGTTGCTTGTCGGTGATGCACTCAATGCTGATTTCCGTGATGTAGCCGGAGCGCTTCATGGCGTGTTTCGATTTCGTGACCAGCCAGCGGCCGTCCCACTTGCCAAAACCTTTCAGTTCGATCACCTGTCCGGCGACAAGGACCGGATCGCCAACGAGTTCGAATTCGCCGGACACCTTGGCGGCGTTCTTCTTGTCGAGCCGGGATTTTGCGACCCGGCGCGCCTGTTCGGTATTCTCGACACGGACATCAATTTTCACGACATCGCCTGAGGCTGTCATGATGCCAAGATCGTCGGCGGTCGAGGCTTCCGCGCCGACAATCTTCTTGCGCTTTGTATGATGGTGTTTGACCTTGAGCTTCTGCGCCGCCTGGTAGTCGGAGTTTTTCAAGGAATATCGGATGATCTCGCAGCCGGGTTCTTTCCCGAGGTCAATGATGCGCACGGGATCGCGGGCGCGCAGGCCGTCGCGTGAGGTGAAGATCAGCTTGTCGCCCTTGACGGTGAAGTAATGGCCGTAATCGTCGGCAAGGCGTTTCAGGAATTCGAGGTCGCGCTCGCCGTTCTGGGTGACGCGCTCAAATTTTATGTCCTCGATCTCGCCCTCGACCGTCAAACCGTGCTTTTGCGCAATCTTGTCGACAATCTCTTTCAGGGACTGCTCTTCATAGGCCGTGTGGTTATCGGTGCGGAGAGCCTGCGAGTTTGGAGCGGCCAGCCCCTTGAAATTGACGCTGTCGCCGGAAGCATCACCTTCCGCTTCATCTTCCGAGACGGTGAATTCTCCGGCGTAAACAAGGGTCTCGCCCTCATAGCCGTACCACAGCCTGAATTTTACCCCCTCTTTCGGTGCCCAGTCGTTGAACCAGCGCCCGCCGGTGTTGTGAACCTTGACCGTGGCCTCGTCCGATTCCCCATGACGCTTGTCGGTATATTCGATCTCGGTCGGCCACATGTCGAAGGCGGAAGTAATGTCGATGCCGTTATAGATCAGGCGGAATTTCGGCTTTTTCGGCATGTCATTGTTTCCATGGCGGCAACAGCGCGGACGCGGTGTCGGGCTTTTCGATGAAGGGAATGGTGAGCATCAGTCCGGCGGAAAGCACCGGCGGAATGAGCCGGTCGGGAAACAGATGCCGGTTGGCGGCGATCAGTTGCCCTTGCAGGGAAACATTGCCGTAATAGCGCCACGCCAGCTGATCCCAGCGTTCGCCATCACTGGTACGATGGAGAAGATGCCGGCTCATTGTCTCGTCTCCGGATTGGTCTCGCCGGAACCGGCGGCTGTTGCGGCACCTGCGGCGGCTCCAAACAGTGCATCGAGAAGGTCGGGCACCGGCGCTTCAATCAGCGACATCTTGGCCTCGACGCGAACGACACGGCCTGAGCGCGATGTTTTCTGCACCTCCTTCTCGAGGGTCTCGATGACGAAGGTTCGCCCGTCATAGGTGCCGCCGAACACGAAGGGCAGAGCCTCCTTCAGGAAGTAACAGGCATAGAGCTTGGTCCATTCGGTTTCGGGATCGCAAAAGGTTTCGTCGAAGAAGAAGGATAACTGGATGGTGTCGAGTTCTCGCCCGATATCCTGCAGCATCGGTTTGCCGCGAATGACATCGTGACGGGCAAACGAGTTGCCGAGCTTTTCCGAGAGCGCGGTCGGGCCGGTTTTGGGATCGAGTCCCATGGTAATGGTGCCGAGAAGGGCGAACATTTCAAAACCTCAATATTGCAGACGTTCCTTGCGGCGCATGGCTTCCTCGACAAGCCGCATGATCTCGTCGGCGTTCTCGCGTAAAAGTTTCCTGATCTGTGTTTCTGCATCCGCGCCGCCACCCTGCACGGAGATGCTCGGCGCATAGGTGATCTGGACGGTTGATCCGCCGCCCGATCCCGAACCGGCGGGCAGACCGGCACTTGCTGGAGCACCAAGAGAGAGCGGCACGGCAGCCATTCCGGCGGCGAGCGTACGCACGGCGGCGACTGCCGGTCCGGGCCTGATGGCACCGGCCAGCGTTTCGGAGAATTTGACGCGGTGCAGATCGGATAGCGGGCCGGTTTTCGCCGGGCTGTGCGGCAGGTAATCGCGCATCTGTTGCGTGGTTTCGCGCACTGCCGCGACCGCCTGTCCGGCTCCGGCACGAATACCGGCGGCAAGGGTCGCCATCATGGCGGTGCCGTGCGATTGCAGTGATACTCCGGCCAAAGTCCGCCTGACTGCATCGACGGCGGCATTGGCTGCGCCCTGAAGCTTGCCGATGGCTTCCGCCGCTTTTGCCGCATCCTCCGACAATCCGCCAACCTTTGCCAAAGCCGCCGCCGTATCGGCTCCGGCAATCGCTTCCATATTGGTTCTGATGCCAGCGGTTGCGGCTTCGACCGCCGCAAGCTGGGCTGGATCGGCGGTCAGCCCGTCGGCAAGCGTCTTCTGCGCCGCGTCGTTACCACCGAACACATAAGCCCACGCGGCCCTGACACCATCCGATATCTTGCCGAAGGTCTCGGAGATTTTCTTGACCGCGCCGCCGACCCAGTCCTCAATGGCCGTAAAAGCTTTCTTGACGGCGTCGAGCGCATTGCCGCCCCACTCGCCGAAGAAAGAGGTGATGGCACCCCAGTTGTTGATAATGAGACCGAGTGGCGTCCAGCCGAACAAAGCCTTGATGCCGTCCCATGCGGCGCTGGCTGCGGTTTTTATCCCCTCCCATGCGGCGGAACATGCGTCCTTGACGCCGTCCCACAGCGCCCAGAAATACGGGCCGATGCTGTCCCAGTTCTGGTAGATGAGATAGGCCGCAGCGGCAACCGCCGCGATCCCGGCGATGATCCAGCCTATCGGCGTCGTCATCATGGAGATGCCGAGCGCGACGAACGCCCGTCCGACAAGGGCGATGGGCGCAACCAGAAGTCGAAAGGCTCCGCCAAGCATGGCCAGGGGATTGAGAAGCCGCAGCAGCACACTGCCAATTCTGGAGAATGCGCCGATCCGGCTCAAAATAGAGAACAGACCGGCAAGCCCCTTGACGGCCCGGCCCGTGCCTATGCCGAGGCTGATCATGCCGGACGCCATAGCCAGAAGCGGTCCGGCAAACGGCAACGCCAACAGGATGTAGCCCATGTTCCGGAATGTGATAACGTTGGCGTTGAGCCATTTCAGGGCGCTGGCGACCGTCATGATGGCGGAGCCGATACCTTTCAAAACCTCCCATCCTATTTTCATGCCTTCGATCAGGCCATTAGAGATTTCTTTCGCCAACACCTTCAACTGGCCGGACTTTTCGAGGTCGGCAAAGGCTTGTCTGATCTCGCCGAGCTTGTCCTTCATGAAGTCGAATACGCCCGCATTGGCAATTTCCAGCCGGAATTTTTCCCACATCCGCGACATGTCGATCAGTATGCCTTCCCATGTCCCGGCCTGCCGGTCCATGCTGCCGCCGAACTTCATGTCGAAGATCTTCATCAGCGCCTGCTCCTGAGACGCCTTGTTGTTGAGCAGTGCGCGCATTCTCTTCATGCGGCCATCGTCGCCGATGAAAGAATATTCCATATATTTCTTGGTCTTTGCCGCCTTGATCCCGAACTGGTTTAAAGCCATGCCCCGGCCCATGATCGCATTGGAAACCGCTTCCGCCGCGTTGGCGATGGAGACATTCGTACCCGCGGCGGCATCGCCGAGCGACCGCATGACGGCTTCCGTTGGCTTGATGCCGGTGTCTCGCATGCGCACGAAGGCTTGCGCCGATTTGTCGATGGAGAAATTGAGTTTGTACCCGGCAACCTCGGCCAGTTCCTTGCGCGCCTGCTCTGCCGTCAGCTTCATGCCGAGCAGCGCGTTCTCGTATTCCTCCATCTTGCGCGACGGCGCAATGATGTGGGTCGAGACAAGTGCCGGAATCGAACCGAGTATGCCCGCACCGGTCAGAATTCCGGATGCCCGGACACCGGCTGAGACCGCGCCGCTGACGATCCGGGAAATGCCGCGTCCGGCCTGCGCGAAGCCGCCGACAACCTTACCGCTGACCACCCCGGCGAGCGCACTGACGCGCGCGGTATAGAGGGCGCGGACCTCTTTTTCATGCTGCGCACCCGGATCGGGTTGATTGGCCCGCCGCTCGGCAGCCCATCCGGCCCATTTCGCGCGCTGTTTCTGCTGTTTGGCGCTGCCGGAGCCCCAGTCCTTCGACCATTCCTCCATATTCTTGTAGGATTTGGCGGCTTTCTCGGCTGCGGCTGCGGTTTCGTTTGCGCCCTTGACGGCGGCGGCACCGGCGGATGCAGCGGCGTCTCCTGCGGCAGTCGCGGCCCTGGCCGTGGCATCGTAAGCTTTGGCGGCCTTTCCGGTGGCCTCGACAGTCTTTTCCGCGCCTTTCTGGGCTTCTGTATTCGCCCCGGTCAGCATCTTCTGCATCGCCCGCAACGGGCGCGACATCCTGTCGAGCGCCTCCAGTACGAGCGAAACTTTCATGGGCTACCCTTTCGTCGCCGTCTTGATCGCCTCGGCTTCTTCCTTCGCGGCGGCAAGCGCTTCACCGAACCAGAAGCGAAACTCCGCCACCGTCATGTTACCAAGGTCCGCCGGAGGCCAGCCCCGGCGCACCATCCATTCAAAATCCCGCACATGCGGGATCATGCGTTTTTTTCCGCATCCTCTTCATCATCGTCGCCACCGAACAACTGCCCTTGCAGGATCAGCCAGTCCTTGCCGGAGATTTTTCCCATGATGTCTGAAATGCTCCATTTCTGGCCGTCGAACAGACAGATGCGATGAGCCAGCATCAGGTTGACCTTGCCGATATCACCGCTGCCGTAGCGCTGCGCGGCATTGGTGTCGCTGACATGCCAGTTGTCGGGGATGGTGACGACGACGCCGCAATGTCTCAGCGTGAACTCGCGCACCGGGTATTTTGGGGCGGCGGTGACGGCGGCTTTTGCGGTGTCGGTTTCGGTTTTGCTCATGAGTCAGTCCTGTTCGATGAAAAATATGCCGTAAAAGGAATGTCTGGCCGTGTCAGTCGGTCTGACCGTGTCAGTCGGGCCAGACGGATACGCCGTTGATGCGGTAGATGCCGTTGAATACATCGTATTCGAGCAGAGGCGTCGCAACGATTGACACCTTGTCGATCAGCGAGACGACCGATACTTCCAGTTCGCGCTCGACATTCTCGCCAAGCTTGATGGACAGGCCGTTCGATTTGGCAAACATGACGCCGACCGTGACGATGCGCCGGTGGCTCTTGTCGGCATTGAGCCCACCGGCATCGAATACATCGACATAGGAATGCAGCTGCCAGTAGTGAACCTTGGTCGGGTTCAGAACCATCTGGTCGGCTTCGTAATCAATGTAGTCGAAGATGATCTTGCCCTTGAGAGCTTCGACGGCACGCGACGGCAGCTCCAGAATACCGATCATGCCGAGCGCTTCATGGGTCACCATCTTGTGACCGAATTCAGGAATCTCGAATTCCTTGACGCGACCGATGAAGCGGTTGCCATTGATATAAACGTCAGCCTGGGTGATATGGCCGACGCGGATGGGATCAGACATCGGAAAAACTCCTTATGACGTGAGGCCGAGCGCCGCTTTGGCGAAGTCGAGATCGAGATAGCTGTCGAAGGTCAGCCGTTCCGTGAGGCCTGTCGGCATCAATTCGAGTTTGTAGAACACATGGCCGTCCGCGACCGTGCGCTTGGTGGTTTTCGTCCGGTCGAAGGTGCAGCGCCCGCCGTAGAGCGCACCATCACCTTCCTTGCTGCGCAGGAAGGCGTTGACGTCTTCCTCAACAATATCGATATTGACAGCGGTCTCCAGCCGATCCGTTTTCTCCATGGCATAGTAGAGAACGGACTCGTGAATCATGTCGAAGATGCGCCGGGCATGGACGAAGTTGCGCATGTCGGTCGAGGTCGGGAAGGCCGCCGAGCGGTTGCCGAAGGTGAGGAAGCCAGAGCCATAGTTGTTTCTGACGGTAATCAATCCGGCTCCATTCAGGAGATTGGTATCGGACTGGTAATCACCGGCGTGATGGTAGATATCCCGCTCGAGCCCGTAGACATCCGCCATTTCGCGGTTCGACGGCGAATGGTGGTAGCCGTAAGCCAGATCGGAAGCGACCAATACGCCCGCGTAATGCTGGCTGTAGGGCTGCAACGTCATCTCGCCGGTGATGGAGTCAAGCGCCTTGACGTGCGGGTAGAACAGAAGCGCCCGCTCCGAAGACGTGTTGTAGCCGCCCGCTGTGCCGCGTTGCTCGAGCGCTTGCTGGACAGTCAGCCCGAGCGGCAGATCGTCGAGATGAATGGCGTGAATCTTGTTGGCGATCACTTCCATGGCGGCACGGACGCCCGGCAGTGTCGAAAAGCCGGGCGCGAGTAACACTTTCGGGAAATAACCGAGAGAATTGAATGCGCCGTAGGCAAGCTGGAACCCGGAATAGATTCCTGCGGTATCGACGGTGCCGATGATATCCGCTGCCGTTACCAATGCCGGATCGGGCTGGCCACCATCCTGATGCACGTCCGGATCGAACACGTTGACGGCAATGACGGTGCCGCCGCCTTGTCCATTGATCGTCTTGTTGAAAATCGATTCTATTGCCGCGACCAGCGTAAAACCTGCCGTGTTCGGGCCGAAGGCGGCGACTGCGTCTTTCACCGAGCGGATGACGATACGCCTGTTGATATAGGCGGCGCGGGCTTCTGCATTCTCGTGAACAAGGTGGACCGGCGCAGTGCCGACGATCATCGTGACCGACGACTTGACCTCGCGGATCGTGCCTTCCGCGCTTTCGTATTCGATGATCTCCGGACCATGATGGAAATTGTCAGCCATTGGAATCATGTCTCCTTGCTGGCCTTGACGGGCCTGATTTTCTCGGGAGCCGGATCACCTTCGACCGGCGACAGAAACTTGCCTGCAACCAGCGTGGCAAGGTGTGGATGGTTTTTGACGGTGTCCGGCAATATGACGGTGCGGCCCGGATGTAACGCGCCTTCCCACAAGGTTTTGCCTTTGTTGTCGGCAAGGGTGAGCGTGGTGGCGGGACCGGAATAAAGATATTTCATGCAAGGTCTCCGGTTTCGGAAAAGCGTTGCGGCGGTTCGGCGATGCAGGGAACCGACGCGGTGAACTCCACCGCCCAGCGCCAGACGCCCTCGGCCTGCGCATCGAGCCATGTCCGGCCCGGAATGAGCGGCGTCGCGCCGACGAAAGAGTGACCATGCAGAGCGCGGCGGATTTCCGACAGCAGATCGTAGGCGGCGCTATCGGATGCGGATCGCAGGTTCCTGACCAGCAGAACGATATGGAATTTCATGTCCTCGCGCGGCGCGTAAGCCTCGCGCGGGCTGTCGCCTTTCGGCGCAAAGCTCGACCCGGCATAGCTGACAAAGACCGCGGCACCGTGCTGCGGCATTTCAAACCTGTCGAACTTGTCCGGAAACAGGTCGATCAGCGCGACAGCACCGGGCAGACGCGCCTTGAGACGGGCAACCAGCGCGTTCTCCATCCGTTCAACCTGCGTCTTTCTCATAGCCAGCCCTCCAGCGTATCGTCCATGCGGGACGGATGGGTAACGCCATGCACCTTGTTGGCGGCGTTGGCGTCCACCGCGCCGTCGTCGTTGCTGTCGAGTGCAAGGCGTCCGTCGGCGATATCGCGCAAGAGCTTCAGTGCCTCGTCGTTTTGTTGCTTGACGATCTCCGACATCGCCGATTGCTGCCCACCCGCCGTGCGCAGGCGATAGCGGGCAATATCGTGGGCAATGCCTTTGAGGACATCCGGAATTATGGCGAAGCGACGCGGATAGCGCGCCCGGACATAACCGTCGATCACGCCATCCGCATGAATGAGTTGAGCCACCATCCTGTCGCGGTCGATGACGAGATGATCGCGCAGACCGGTTCCGGCAAGCTGCAAGGCTTCTTCCTCGCCAAGCCGCGCAATGAACGCATCGACATCAAGATAAACCGGCTCCCGCTCGCTCATCCGGCCTTACTCCTTTACGAGAATGCCGAACGCGATCAGCTTTTCAGCACCCGCCTCGGCCATCCTGACGGTATCGCCGATCTCGTGACGCCTGCCGTTGTGCTTGATCGGCGATCTGACCACATAAGAGGTCAGGTCGGGCTCCGAAGGATCGGGCCCTGCCGCCGGAGAGGTTCCCGGCGCGCCCGCATCCGCGACGGGGGTAGCAGGAGCTTCCGCGCTCCGGCCAGCAGGGATTCCCGACTCCGGGCTTGCCGGTTGCGGGCCTGTCTCCGCGCCATTGTGTGGTGCAGCTGCATTGACAATTGTCGTGGTTTCGGTGACGGCATCAGCCGTTGCAGTGGTTTTTTTCGCTGCCATTGCCTTACTCCGCTGCTTTCTGGAACAGGAAACCCGCTTCCGCGCCGACCATGTACGGGCTGTATTCCTCCGTGACCGGATAGACCCACGACTTGATGTGTCGCTCGTAGTAGGGCTCCTCGACCGCCGGAAAGCCTTCCAGCGTGTAGGTGTAGCCGTAGGCCGGAACCAGCAGGTTCGAACCGGACGGCACATAGGCGAGAATGGCGTCATCGCCCCACACATCGACTGCCGGATCGTCGTCGGTCGCATTGTCGGGCAGCGCCACGGCCTTGCCGACCACGATTTTCTCAAGGTTGAAATACTTGGCGAGCATAACCTCGGTGAGGCTCTCGGACGATGTGTACTTGAACTGTTCCTTGATTTTCGGGTGCTCGGAGAGAGCTTCGAAAACCTTCGGGCCAAGGACGAACGTGTTCGGATCGCGACCAATACGCAGGCGGATGGCGTTGCGCGCCTCGCGGATATCCTTGCCCGGATCGGAGGCCGGATCGGACCAGCGCGATGTTCCGGTGAGCATCACCTTGTTGGACGCGGCGTAACTGGCTGGATCGCGGGCAAGTGTTGCCGTTTTCATCTCGCGCCCGAGCGCAATGATGTTCTGCACGGACTCAATCGCCTGCTTGCCAAGGTCTATCCCGGGAACGCGCTCGGCATCCTGGGCGAACTCGAACGGTACCAGCCCTTCCAGTGCTTCCTGTTTCAGCGCCACCGGGTCGCTCTCGTAACCAAACTGGACGCGCATGACCGGAGCACCGGGGGCGCGGCGCGTATTGGTGTAGAGGCGAAACGCATCCTTGCCGAACCGGATCACTTTCATGGAGCGGTTCGGGATCGTGACCAGCGGGAACAGCGCATACGAGATCAGTGCGGTGTTGGTATAGCCGCGCGCGACCGTCGAGAGGATCGGGTCGATCACCTGCGCCTGTGCGGAATTCATGGGACGGGGCATCTTTGCAAAATTCCTTCGTGAGAGATCGTTAACGGATGAGGACGGGAACGCGCCCGCCCGGATTGGCGGCGTTGAGCGCCGTTCCGAATGGGTTGGTGCCACCTGCGACCGGCCGACCGTCGGCGTTCGACGACAGGTCGTCGCCGGGATTGACGGCGGTTGCCGCAACCATGTCGATCACACCGACAATATCGATGGTGATGGCGTCACCTGCCTTCGCGTCGAAGGCGGCGACACCCAGAACCTTGCCGTTCTCGCCCGCAGGCCTGCCGTCGAAGCCGACAAGCCGACCCTCAGGAATCGCGGCGGCAGCAATGGTGGTAACGGAAAGAATGACGGTTTTTCCCTTGATCATCGAAAATTCCTCACTGGTCGCTCTCGACCGCCTTGACGGCGTCGGCGTAGGAAATGCTGTTGTTCTGACGCTGATAGGCGAGCGCCCGGCGATGCAGCTCAAGACGATCACCGCTGACGCCCATATTGTCCGGCGCGGCGAAAGCCGGGCCATCATCCGGGCCACCGTCCGGCTGGCTGCGCCCAAGCGGCACGACTTTCGGCAGTTCTTTCAGGATGGTGCGTAATTCCTGCGCCGGATCGCCGCTCTTGCCGTCGGCGAACGAGACGCTGTCGGAACGGCTCTCAATCGCATCGAGCGTCGCAACCATGCGTTCGCGCTGGACAGGCAACAGCTTGCCGTCCGAGATCAGCGCATCGGCAAAGCTGACATTGCGATCATGGACGATGGTGCGTTCGCGCTCGATCAGCGCGGTTTCGCGGGCGGCAAGATCGGCCTCGCGGGCAACGGCAGCCGGATCGGTCGCCGGGTTCGGGTTGGGCATGGGGTTCTCCGGTTGAATGACAGGTTCGGAAAAAGCGGGAGAGGAGACGGGCGCAGGCTCCGGTTCGTGGGCAAGGTCGTCGAGCCAGCGGATTTCGTAGTCGGGCAAGGCCCGGTCGGCGTCCTCAAGCGAAAACTTTTCGATCAGGAGATCGCGCAGGGACCGGAGCAAGGACGCAACGGGGCGAACCGACAGCGAGAATTCGACCGTGCCGGTGTCATCTTCCGAGAAGGATACCGGCTTCAAACCGGAAACTGCCGGAGCGGTCGCGCCCAGAAAGCCGATATGGCGCGGATACCATGTGCCGGGCTTCGGATTGGCCGGAGCATCGGGCCGGAAGAAGTTCAGCGAGACTTTCTTGTAGCGTCCCTGTGCCACGGCGTCGGCAAATTGCGGTTCCAGTTCGCCGATATCGGCCATCAGCCGACCGCTTCCTTCGTCATAGCGGAAGGATTTGGCCCAGCCATAGGCCGGATCGGCAACACGCGGATGACCGACCACCGCAGGGGTGGGCGCGCCCGCCGCATCGTAACTGGACGCAATGGCGCGAAGGTCGTCCGCCGAAAACGATATCGGCGCGTCGTTCATCGGTTTGAACGTGCCGGTGCGGAAAACTTCAATGGTGCGGGTATCGGTCCTGGTCAACGGTTCGGCTCATGCTCGTCATTGGCAATGAACCGGTTGTACCTTGTCTGAAAACTCCAGGGCACGGGACAATGTCCCGCTATTTTTAGGCCAGAGAGACCGTCCTCATGACTACCTGCTTCGCCCGGCTCCGGCAATCTCTTTCGCAATGCGCGGACATGACGGAAGCCAATAGCCCCAAAAACCGATTCTGACTCTATTCTGACACCCCATGCGCGGTTTTTTGGCATCGCCATAGCCGACGACAGGAGGAAGCCGCCCAGCGGGCGGTTCTGGCGGTTGTCAGGAATCCTCCACTTCGAGCCATTCCGCTATGGCCTCCCGCGCCGCTTCCTCTTCCATTGGCCCGAAGCCGGAGAACGGGCGCGGCGGTATGGTGACGGTGGCCGATCTGGCGAAGATCGGGCTGTTGCCGCGCGCCGGGTTCGGGATCGCCAGAACCCCACCCGGCCTGCGCGGCGTGATCTTGTGTGTCGATCCGAATTGCTGCGCCGCCGCGTAAGGTGTGTTGAACCCGTGCTCGAGCACGTTGCCGGAAACGATATAATTCATGGAGGCGAGAAGATAGCCGCCCTCGCGAAGGATGCCGGGGCCT
>Ga0153999_1000611_pt1 | contig 15368 bp, 15 predicted proteins | sample TSNC083MetaG_FD_104675 | JGI IMG/M metagenome (GOLD analysis project Ga0153999, IMG submission 104675) | Attine ant fungus gardens microbial communities from North Carolina, USA - TSNC083 MetaG | ecosystem: Host-associated > Fungi > Mycelium > Unclassified | place: USA: North Carolina, Lumber... | reverse complement strand
GCCGTTTTGTCATATAATTGCAGAGAAATAATGCAAGAAATAAAGGAATTTTTGGAAATTTGCCGAAGAATAGTGACAAGCTAAAAACTCTGATTAGAGGTGGATTTCTATGCGGGCAATTTGTAAGATCACTGTCATGTTCCTCGTTGTTTTGCTGCTTGCCCTCCCTAATGCCCTTAGTTCAGCCGCGCCCAAGGCAAAAGTCAAACAACGACCGGATGCTGTTGTCAAGACTGCGGAAAGGTATTTAAAGACGCCCTACAAGTTTGGCGGTGAAACGCCAAAAGGCTTTGATTGCTCAGGGTTTGTTATGTTCGTATATGATAAGCATGGCAAAAAGCTGCCACGCTCGGCTGATATTCAGTTTCGCGAAGGCAAAAAGGTAGCGCGGAAAAGCCTTAAACCCGGTGATTTAGTGTTTTTTAATACATATGCGTCAGGAGTGTCTCATGTCGGCATATACTCCGGCGCTGGCAAGTTTATCCACGTATCGTCCAGCCGGGGTGTAATGGTTAGCCGGCTTGATGAACCTTACTGGAAGCCCCGCTATCTGGGGGCCAGAAGGATAATGAAGTAGCATTGGAGGAACTGCGATGATTTTTGGACATATTTCAACGTTGGCAAAAGATAAGCAACTACTTCCTCAGGCTTTGGTTACAGGGCTTGAATATTTGATAAAAACCGATTTAGTTGCATTGCCTGTTGGTAAGCATGAAATTCAAGGCGAAGATATTTATGTAGCCGTTAATGAGTATGAAACCCAGCCGCGCGAGGTGCGCAGGGCTGAAGCCCATGTTGAATACCTTGACATCCAATATCTGATTCGAGGTGAAGAGCTGATCGCCTACAGCTTGCTGGCAGCGGAAAATGAAGTGTTAGCCGATGAGCTTGCGGTAAGAGACGTAATTTTTTATAAAACAGGCGGGCCGGAAAGCGATTTAGTTATGACTGAAGGCATGTATGCCATATTCTTTCCGCGGGACGTTCATCGTCCCAACTGTACATTGCATGAGACCTGCAAAGTGAAAAAGGCTGTTGTTAAGATCAGAATGTCGCTGTTGCTGGCAGATTACTTTTAAAATCCGAACAATATTTTGAAATTAGCTATTAAAGTTCGTTTTTATTGACAGCTTTTGTCCTCTACTGGTACAATACAGGTAGTGTTGTTGGCCATATTGGACTTATATTTATCTGATGACTAAACCGCGTATTCACTCCCTCTAATGCAAGCGGTATTTAAGAGCGGCTAAGTCATTCGGATAAGATCAACTAAGCTTCAGATGGGGTAAAACCCCATCTGAAGCATTCGTCTCTCTTTATCGGTGTATAGCAACTCGATTAGGGCTGTTCTCGCTGTAATGTGGTAGTATTCCTGGCTGAATAATGGGGGAAACTACACCCAGATATTTTTCGATAATGTCTGGGTTTTAGCTGGTGGCTCAGTTGCTTAAAGAATTCTCCTATAAGTGAGAATTAAATGCGGCTAATATACAAAAAATGATTTGCCAAGTGAAAGGATGAGGACATGAAAGTAGCCATTATCATGGGAAGTGATTCTGACTGGCCGGTCATCGAACCTGCTGCTTCTCAATTAACTGAGTTCGGTATTGAGACTGAGGTATTGGTCGCTTCGGCGCACCGTACACCTGATAAAGTTCACAAATTTGTTGCTGGGGCCAAAGAACGGGGGGTTCAAGTCATCATTGCCGCTGCCGGAGCGGCGGCTCACTTGCCGGGAGTAGTTGCCAGTTTCACTACTCTGCCGGTTATCGGCATTCCTGTCAATGCCACTACGCTCGGCGGTATGGACGCTCTTTTGAGCATTGTGCAAATGCCTGCAGGCATTCCTGTGGCGACGATGGCCATTAACGGGGCAAAAAATGCGGCTTTATTTGCTGCTCAGATATTGGCTGTGCATAACACTGAGCTGGCAGCTAAGCTGACGGCTCACCGTAAGAATATGGCGGAAGAGGTAGAGAAAAAAGATGCTCGTCTGACCGAAAAGCTGGCGGCAGCAATGGTACGCAACTAGCCGAATGCCCTTAACGACGCAACGGCATGAAGATAGCAGACCTAATCTAACGAATATATAATACTTAAGGAGGCGGCAGCCATGACTCAGAAACCAATGTATGAAGGCAAGGCAAAGCAAGTATATGCGACTGAAAATCCTGATGAAGTCTTAGTTTATTTTAAAGATGATGCTACAGCGTTTAATGGTGAAAAATTTGGTACAATCGTCGACAAAGGGATATTAAATAATAAAATATCTGTTTTTTTCTTTAATCTCCTAAGTGAACATGGTATTGTGCATCATTTTGTCAAAATGGTCAGTGATCGCGAGATGCTGGTAAAAAAATTGGACATTTTGCCGATCGAGGTCGTTGTCCGCAATATTGCCGCCGGCAGTTTGGCCAAGCGTATCGGTTGGCAGGAGGGCACCAAATTGCCAATGCCGGTCGTCGAACTATATTATAAAAATGATGAACTGGGCGACCCGCTCATTAATGATTATCACGTTAAGGCGCTTAGCCTTGCTACCCCTGAGCAAGTGGAGACGATACAACAATATGCCTTAAAGGTTAATGAAATACTCTCGGCTTTCCTAAAAACTAAGAACCTGGAATTGATTGATTTTAAACTTGAGTTTGGTGTACACAAAGGGGAGATACTGCTTGGTGACGAGATTTCCCCCGATACGTGCCGCTTCTGGGACAGTGAAACTGGACAAAAACTGGACAAGGATCGGTTCCGGCAAGATCTGGGCAATGTTGAACAAGCATATCAGGAAGTGTTGCGCAGACTTACCGGCCAGGTGTAGTTTTATCCGATGACTGAACCGCTCTTAACTCCCTCTTCTGCAAGCGGGAGTTAAGAGCGGCTAAGTCATTCGGATAAGGTTGACTAAACTTCAGATGGGGTCCCCACCTGAAGCTAAGTCTCTCTTTATTTAAGTTAAGGGATGTAAAAGGAGCGTCTAATTGTGCTTTACGATATACAAAACGATAAATGGCGGGAAGAGTGCGGCATATTTGGTGTTTTTGCCCGTGGAGAGAATGTGGCGCTCACGACTTATTGGGGCTTGTATGCACTGCAACACCGAGGCCAAGAGAGCGCCGGCATTGCCGTCACTGATGGCAATGTCATGGATGTGCAGCGAGGCATGGGACTCGTTAATGAGGTGTTTCGTCACAATCTGCCTGATTTGCCGGCCCATATGGCGATTGGTCATGTACGTTACTCGACAACAGGTTCAAGTCTGTTACAAAATACCCAGCCGCTGATGGTTAACTATTCCGGCGGGAAAATCAGTATGGCGCATAACGGCAACTTGACTAACGCTCAAGAGCTGCGGACTGATCTGGAGCAAAAGGGAAATGTTTTTCAGACTTCTATCGATAGTGAAGTAATTGTAAACTTAATAGCCCGGAGCTCAAAGCCGGAAGTAGAAGACAAAATCATTGATAGTCTTGCCAATATCCATGGCGCCTATTGCCTGGTCATTATGACCGAAAACAAGCTGATCGGGGTACGCGACCCTCACGGGTTCCGTCCGCTATGTCTCGGACGTTTAGGAGACGGGTGGATACTATCATCTGAATCCTGTGCCCTGGATACTGTGGGAGCGGAATTTGTGCGGGATATAGAACCCGGTGAGATGATTACTATTGATGACAGTGGTGTTCAGTCTAGACGCTTTGCTGAAACTGACCGCCGGGCCGGCTGCGTTTTTGAATATATATACTTCGCCCGTCCCGACAGTGTTATTGATGGTCAGAGCGTATATCAAGCCAGATTTAATATGGGCCGTACACTGGCCAGAGAGAGCGGCTTTAAAGCTGACGTTGTTATTTCGGTGCCTGACTCCGGCACTACGGCTGCTGTGGGGTATAGTCATGAAACCGGTATACCGTTTGCCGAAGGCCTGATGAAAAACCGCTATATTGGCCGTACTTTTATTCAACCGGATCAGAAAAAACGCGATATGAGCGTTAAGATTAAGCTCAATGCCGTGACCTCGGTAGTAAAAGGAAGATCTATTATTATGGTAGATGACTCTATTGTTCGTGGCACCACTAGCGGCAAAATAGTCCGCATGTTAAAAGAGGCCGGGGCAACTGCCGTTCATATGTGTGTAAGCTCACCTCCTATCGGTTTTCCCTGCTACTATGGCATTGATACTTCGGCTCGCAAAGAGCTGATTGCCTCTCATAAGCAAGTGGAGGAAATCAGGCAGTATATCGGGGCCGATTCCCTCCATTATCTGTCACTGACAGGCTTGCATGCATCGATTGGGCAAATTCCATCGCAGACATTATGTAATGCCTGTTTTGATTGTGATTACCCGGCAAAGATACCTTGTGAAGGCGATTGCGCCAATAATAAGTTCTTGTTTGAAGCAAAAAAGAGTAAATGAATAACGCAGGAGGTCAAAAAATGACCGATAACGATAAGGCAAAGCTCGCAGGGCAAACCTCGCCTGTTGAGCTGACTTACCGCGATGCCGGCGTCGATATTGACGCCGGAAACAAAGCAGTTGAACTTATGAAACGTCATGTGCGCGCAACATATCGGCCGGAAGTGCTTGGCGATATTGGCGGTTTCGGCGGTTTGTTCGCCTTAAACGCAGGGAAATACCACCAGCCGGTGCTTGTAAGCGGTACTGATGGTGTAGGCACAAAACTCAAAATTGCTTTTATGACTGACAAGCATGATACTATTGGGCAAGACGGTGTCGCAATGTGTGTCAATGATATTTTAGTACAGGGAGCCGAACCGCTGTTTTTCCTGGACTATCTGGCTGTTGGCAAGCTTGAGCCGGAAAAAGTGGCTGCCATCGTCAGCGGTGTGGCCTTGGCTTGCCGCGAATCAGGTTGCGCTCTCATTGGCGGGGAAACTGCCGAAATGGCCGGGTTTTATCCTGACGGTGAATATGATATCGCCGGCTTTGCTGTTGGTGTTGTTGACCGGGATAAAATTATAACAGGCCAAAAGATCGCGCCTGGCGATGTGCTTATTGGTTTACCGTCCAGCGGTGTTCATTCCAACGGCTACTCGCTCGTACGCAAGATTTGCTTTGACGTAAAGCAGCTTAGCGTCGATACTTATGTTCCGGAATTAGGCCGAACACTGGGGCAAGAGCTGCTGGAACCGACCCGCCTTTATCCCCGAAGCTGCCTGCCTCTGTTCGAAAAGTTTGATATCCATGGTATGGTGCATATAACTGGCGGCGGCTTTTATGATAATATCCCGCGGGTATTGCCTGAAGGCTGCGGCGTAGAAGTGACGACAGGCCGCTGGCCGGAGCCACCGATTTTTGGTCTGCTGCAACAGTGGGGCGGTGTGGCGAAAACGGAAATGTTCCGGACGTTTAACATGGGTATAGGCATGATCCTAGTTGTACCGGCTGAACAAGTAGCGGCCATTCAGTCTGATCTTGCTGCAAGAGATGAAAAGTCGTATATCATTGGCACGGTTATAGCAGGCGAGCGTAAGGTCGAACTTAAGTAAGGAGGCTGTTTCATGAATAAAACGGTAATCGGTGTGTTGGCTTCAGGCCGTGGCAGCAATTTGCAGGCAATTATTGACGCCATTGAGACCGACAGGCTGAACGTCAAAATTGGCATCGTTATCAGTGATAACCCTGAAGCCAATGTGCTTACACGTATGGCCGGGTCCGACATTCCGGTACTGTGTATTGACCGGCGGCAGTTTGCCGACCGGCGGCAGTTTGAGGAGGCGGTGGCCGAAGAGTTAAACATCCGCCATGTTGAATTGGTGGTGTTAGCCGGCTTTATGCGTATTCTGAGCCGCTATTTCATTGACCGGTTTGCCGGAAAAATTATGAACATCCATCCATCGCTATTGCCGGCTTTTGCCGGCAAGGATGCCCAACAGCAAGCTCTGCAATATGGAGCTAAGGTTACGGGCTGCACTGTCCATTTTGTCGATGAAGGCATGGATTCCGGCCCGATCATTTTGCAGCAAGCTGTGCCGGTATTAGAAGGGGACTCAACTGAGACATTATCAGAACGGATTCTGCATGCCGAGCATATTCTTTATCCGCGGGCGCTGGCCTTATACTGTGCAGGGCAGCTTATTATCGAAGATCGGCGGGTGCGGATAGCCGAAAAAACTACAGCAATAAGCGAGGGACACGAATGAAGATTAAGCGCGCACTCTTAAGCGTGTCGGATAAAACCGGCATCGTCGAGTTTGCCAAGGCCTTGTACAACCTTGGGGTTGAACTTATTTCAACCGGCGGCACGATGAAAGCTATTCAAGCGGCCGGCATACCTGTCACTTATGTAAGTGAAGTTACCGGTTTTCCTGAAATTATGGATGGCCGGGTTAAAACACTGAATCCTTATATCCATGGCGGCATATTGGCCATTCGTGATAACCCCGCCCACCAACAGGCGATGTCTACACACAATATTACCGGCATTGATCTAGTGGCTGTCAATTTATACCCATTCAGTCAAGCTGTCGCTAAACCTGGCGCCACGCTGGAAGATGCTGTGGAGAACATTGATATTGGCGGGCCGGCAATGATTCGCGCCGCGGCCAAAAACTTCAACGATGTCACCGTTGTTGTCAATCCGGGACGATATGCAGAAATTATTGACCAGCTTACTAGTGCGGGTGAAGTAGAACTAAAAAACCGTATGGCGCTGGCTCAAGAAGCCTTTAGCCATACGGCGGCGTATGATGCCCACATCTCCAGTTATTTGGGCAGTCGGCTTGACGCAGGTCTTTTCCCGGAAACGGTACATCTAGTATATGAAAAAGCGCAGCAGCTTCGTTATGGTGAGAATCCGCACCAGGCGGCCGCGTTTTATCGTGAGCAGCATTACTCTGGGCCAGGTGTTGCCAGTGCCCAGCAGCTTAATGGCAAGGAACTTTCATTCAATAATATTGTTGATGTCGAAGCAGCCTATGCGCTTGCGGCAGAGTTTCCACAACCGGCCGCTGCCATTATTAAGCATACCAACCCTTGTGGTACCGGTATCGGCGCTACCTTGGCCGAAGCTTATCAAAAAGCGTATCAGGCAGACCCTGTTTCTGCTTACGGCGGCATCGTCGCTGTCAATCGGGAAGTAGACCGAGAGACTGCACAGCTCATTAGCGAGATTTTTATTGAGGTTGTCATTGCTCCGGCCTTTAGTCAGCAAGCGCTTGACATACTGACCAATAAGAAAAATATCCGGTTGCTGGTTGCAGCATTGCCACAAGCGGATAGCGACCGTCTTGAAATTAAATCGGTAGCCGGCGGGGTGCTGCTGCAGCAAGTGGATATGACAACGACTGCTCAAAGTGCGATGAAGGTTGTTACTAAGCGTCAGCCGACAGCAAATGAGTGGGAGCAGTTGTTATTCGCCTGGAAGGTTGTCAAGCATGTTAAATCCAACGCTATTGTTATTGCTAATGACAATAAAACTCTGGGCGTAGGAGCCGGTCAGATGAACCGCGTGGGAGCTGCCGGTATTGCGCTGGCGCAGGCCGGCAAAGCCGCTCAAGGGGCTGTTTTAGCGTCAGATGCCTTTTTTCCCTTTGCCGATACGGTGAGTGCGGCGGCAGATGCCGGTATTACTGCGATTATCCAGCCAGGTGGCTCAGTCCATGATCAGGACTCGATCAAAGCTGCCGATGAGCATGGTATTGTCATGGTCTTTACCGGTATGCGGCATTTTAAACATTAATAGCTGAAGAAAAGGGCTGTGGAACCTTGTACGATCAGGTTCCACAGCCCTTGCTTGTTTTATTCTAGTTCCACGACGACCTGTACATTGGCGGTTAACTGCAGCAAACCTGCTGAGACCGGTGTCGTCCCCGCCATGCTATCGTTGGCTATCGCTAGACGAAAATGGCTGCCTGTCTCCGGTGACAGTATGCTGATGTTACTTTCATTCACGCTCTTAATTCTGACTACCCGTTTATTTAGCGTGGCGGCAATGCTCTCGGCTTTATTCATGGCGTCGCGGACTGCCTGGGACAGAGCGGTATTTTTAGCCTCGCTCTCCTCTTTTTTTCCAAACCGGATATTATTGACTTGGTTAGCGCCGGCCTTTAAGGCAGTATCAATCACTTGGCCTATTTTTTCAGGAGAAGTCGTTACCATGAGGTTATTAGTAGCTTGGTAGCCTCTAATAGTTTGTAAGCGCCGGCCATTATCATCAGTTTTATAAACTGGGGTAACTTCGTAGTACGATGTTTTTATGTAATCGGATTTGATTGCCAGCTCTTTTAACTGACGGTACAATTTTTCCATGATATCAGCATTTTTTGTTTGAGCGGCGGCCACTGTTTCTGCCTCGGTCAGCGTACCAAGATTAATGTAGGCAATATCTGGAGTCATTTCCTGCTGGTAACTGCCTCTTACCAGCACTTCGGTACTATTGGGGTTATTCTCGGCGGCCGAGGCGGCCGGCAGCGCGGCTGTCATGATTAGCAGCGTTAAAATGAATGCTTTGACTGATTTTAAAATAGTAATCAGCTCCTTTCATAGATATAAACGCCTGCAGCAAGAAAAAGTAACGGGAAACTTTACCGTTAAGTAAAAACCGCCTGTTTATTAGTTATTCAAACAGGCGGCCTAATGGAAAATGATGTGGTATGCAGCTAAGCTGATTTGATGCAGTAGTCGTTATTTTAATCATAAAGTTTGTTTCAGCGGTGTTTTTGCAGACCTGTTGGCCAGAGGCAGTCAATCGATGCTGTTGTTACTTGCATTAAAATATGCGACTTTATTACGACCTGAAATTTTAGCCTGATTAAGTGCTTGCTCGGCTTGCCAAATCAGTTGTGATGCTGTCAGTAGGCTGCCAGCATAGGTGCTAAAGCCGATACTGACCGTTATTTTGCCGTCAGGCTGGCACTCCTCATCCGGGAAAGGATGGCTTTCAATACTGATTCGCAGACGGTTGGCTGTAATTGCTGCTTGCTCCTGATCAACACCAGGCTGGATAATGATAAATTCTTCGCCACCGAGTCTCCCTGCTAGATCATCATTGCGATTCTGACTTTTTAGTAATGCAGCAAGTTGGGTGATGGCCTCATCCCCTTTGGCGTAGCCAGCGTGCGTGTTATACTGCTTAAAGTGGTCAATGTCTAGCAGGAATACAGTCAGCAGGCCGTTGCCGCTTTGAGAAATTTTTTTCATTTGTTCATCAAGGTATTTAATTGATTGGCTGGTATTATACAGGCCGGATATCGAGTCAATGAATGAAGCTTGATCAAGGATACTTGTGGCGTGTGCAAGTTCGTCAGTTGTTTTTTTTAGTTTTCCATTGATAATAGCTAAAGCTCTTTCGTTTTGATTAATTATCCCGACAGGAAGACGGTAAAGCAGCGTATTAATCAATAGAGCCAGTCCAAAAAAGATTCCTGCTAACAGTAGTGTAGACATAATGACGCTGGCGCCTGTTGCTGTGACCTCCACGTAGCCGTGAGTTGTGCCGTGAAAGGTGAGATCTACACGTTGGACAATATCAAACAATGATGGGGAACGTAATGTCGCTGAGCTTTCACTGTTAGACCAATTGGCGGCAATCTTGACGTTCTTTATCTCAGGCCTTTGTAGATAGGAGGAGGCTGCGTTATTAAGCGGTGCGATATTATATTGTTGTGGATTAGGTTGGCTCAGAACTATTTCCTGGATTTCACGGGCAATTTGCTGTGCAAGTGCCGCTGTTTCAATTTGCTTGGCCTTCCAGGCCCAGACAAGATAAGTCAGCGGCGTGCAAACCGAGATTAACAGACCGGTAATTATGGCTAGAATAAACAACCGGGCTGCTAATGGCTTCACGCTTGCTGTATTTCTAGATATTATAAATCACCTCCATACGGGAAGTTGACTTCCTGTTATATACTATATGCTTAAAACTTACGAGTTGACACTTTTAAATATTATGTAAATCAGTGAACTTGTTTCAGCAAAGCTGAGACATCGGGGTTCAGGTGGAGACTCTACTCCACCTAAACTGAAGCCGCCTATAGAGGCGGGAGTCTTGACTCAATGTTTAAGATAAACGATAACCAATAGCTTGTTTTGCGCATAGAATATGGTGAACGAAATCTTTTGGAGGTGCAACACGTTATGACGATACATGAAGAAGAACGAAAGCCCAAAAAAAGCCACAATCCTCCTCAATCCAATATGCCGCATGTCCATACTTATTTGGTTGAAGTTGACGTAGCGGATGGACACCAACATATTATCCTCGGTGTCAGCGGACCAGCTCGGGAAAGAGGCAGAAGCCATTGTCACCGGATTCATGGCCGGACCTCATTTATCAGCGATACTGAGGGATGTGGCCATTGGCATACTCAAGACGTCATGACCGGACCTGCTATTGAAATGCCGGAAGGAAATCATGTTCACTATTTCGAAGGCGTAACAAGCAAGGACGATGGTCACTGCCATTGCTTTTCAGGCACGACCGGCCTTGGACCATCCCGCTGTTCTTATGAGAATGACGAGGATGACTGTTATGACGATGACGACGATGATGACTGTGCAATGCCAGGAAAACCGATGCCTAAATACAAGCCTAAACACGGTAAACGCCCGGACGGAGAATGATTTCCTAAGTTAAGGGACTGTCGCAAAATGGTTTTTGGAAAAACATTTTGCGGCACCTAGCTGTGCGAAAAGCCAGTAGAGAGTAATACCGCCGCAGGTAACAGAGTGCAGTATTTTCAACCGCTGCGTCAAGGCAATCGCTCACGGAAAGCAGAAATAAAGAGAGACTAAGCTTCAGGTGGGGTTTTTATTCCATCTGAAGCTTAGTCTCTCTTTATATTGCCCGGCAGCGGGTAGGGTAACTTACTGCGGCGTTATTAATTCAATACCATGCAGGGTAAAGAATTCAAGGTACTCTTTGACGGGTTGGGCATTAGTAACAAAGATGTGTATGTCTTTTAGATCGTAATAAGTTGTTAGCGAGATCCGCCCTAATTTTGTGCTATCTGCTAACAGAATAACTTTATCGCAGCTTTCGACCACATATTTTTTAATGTCGTACTCAAAAGATGAAGAATTTGTTATTCCCTTGGTAATTGATACGCCGGTAGTAGCCATAAATGCCTTAGCGATATTATATCGTTTTAGGTTTTCTACCGCGTTGGTGTCAATAAATGAGTTGGTTCTTCTGAATAAAGTTCCGCCTGTAGAAATAATGTTCAAATCGGCATAGGGCAGAGAGGCAATTTGAGCATTTAAGTTATTAGTAATAATCGTTACATTCTTTTTTTCTGATAGATGGGGGATCATGTGCATGGTTGTGGTTCCTGAGTCGATAAAAATAATATCACCGTCTTCCACAAAGCTACTGGCAAGCTTGGCAATGATTTGCTTGGCATCTTTATTTTTTTCTTCTCTGGACTCAAAGGGCTCGGTAGTTTTTTTGTCATTTAAGACAATTCCACCATAGACTTTTTTAATTATACCTTTTTGTTCAAGTTCGTTGATATGCCTTCTTATTGTATTTTTTGAGATGTTAAATATGGCGCATAATTCATCTATGCTAGCTCTTTCGTTATCAATAATATAGTTCTCAAGTTTTTTGATTCTGTCTTCTTTCAAGTCCTCACCTCTAATTTTATAATAATATAGAAAATATTCGTTTTTTAAATTAATAAATGAGTTAGTTTTGGTCAGTTTGTGGGATCAAAAGCGCCGATAATAGTAGTTTGTGCCAATAATATATTCTTTCAGGGAAATGAGACAATTTTATTATATAATAAGCAAACTGTAATAGATAGCTCTTTTATAATATCTTTCTTTAGAAAAGTAACAAGCTAAGTAATTCAACATAAGATGTTGCAGGATAGAGAGACTAAGCTTCAGGCGGGGTTTTACCCCATCTGAAGCTTAGTCAATCTTATTTAGGGACTAAAGCCGCTCTAACTTCCGCTTGCAAAAGAGGGAGTCCTTAGAGCGGTTTAGTGATTGGATAAATATAAAAAAATAACAGTGTTTGCATTTGCTGGTTGAGATTGCTTGCAAGATAAACTGCAATAACACTATAAACGTGTTAACTTTATAATAACTTAACTAAAATATACCCAAAAATATTGCAAAAGGAGTAATGTGGGAGTCTTGAGGATAAAAGGACAGCTAAAACTCAATACATACAGATTGTACGAGGACTAAGGATCACACATTGGTACTTAAAGCTAATTTTTTTAAAATTAATAGCCGGCATAGTTATTAATTATGTATTCGCTGCTGGTTATTGGGCGAAAATTTCCAGAAAAAATAAAAAAATAAAATATTTGCATTTATTGGTTGAAATTACCTTTAAAATGAATTACAATATCACTATAAACAAATTATTATTACCAAAACATAACCACGATATACTCAAAATATTGCAAAATACTTAAAGCAAACAAAATGTCCTGAAATGGAATAACAAAGGGATTGAAGAAGGTAGGGTGGATAGATGCCGTTAGTAACAATGAAAGAAATTTTGCAGAAAGCAGATCAATCCAATTATGGGGTGGGGTCTTTCAATGTTGTGAATATGGAGACGGTAATAGGTGTTATTAAAGCTGCGGAAAAGACAAATTCGCCTGTTATTTTGCAAGCGGCGGAAGTGAGACTAAGATATTCTCCGCTGAATTTAATTGGTCCGATAATGGTAGAGGCTGCCCAAAAGGCCGAAGTGCCGGTAGCCGTACATTTTGATCATGGATCGCAGCTTGAAATAATAAAGCAGGCTTTAGATCTTGGGTTTACTTCCGTGATGTTTGATGGCTCACACTTATCCCTAAAAGAAAATGCGGTAAAAACGACTGAGGTAATTCGCCTGGCGAAAAAATATGGTGCATCAGTGGAAGCCGAAATAGGCAGGGTCGGTGGCAGTGAGGATGGTTCGAAAGATATTGAAATGGCCATCACACAAGTAAATGATGCAAAGGAGTTTTTTGAGCGTACGGAAGTGGATGCATTAGCGGTAGCCATTGGCAACATTCATGGGGTATATCAAAGGGAACCAAATTTGCAGTTCGAGAGATTGAAAAGTATCGATGAAGCAGTGGCAGCCCCGTTAGTCCTTCATGGTGGCTCCGGTATCACTGTTCATGACTTTAGACGGTGTATCGAATATGGCATAAAGAAAATTAATGTACAGACTGCGACGTTGAATAACATAGTGGACAAAGTTCGTGGTTTATTTCGTCAAGATGGAAGGCTAGATTATTTTACTTTCCATCAGTGTATCGTTGATGCGGCTTATGAAAGCGCAAAAGACCATATTCAAGCATTTCAAAGCAATAATCAAGCGTAAGGGGTGATTGTAATGACCGGTATACAATTCGATTGTTCAAAAGCTATGGACATTATTCCTGTCGGGAGAGTTACTATAGATTTTAATCCTGTAGATATAAACAAACCGCTGGATGAAAGTGCTACTTTCCGCAAATACCTCGGCGGATCTCCTGCCAACATCGCTGTTGGCATGGCAAGGCTGGATAAAAAAGTGGGCTTTATCTCCAAGGTTTCTGATGATCGGTTTGGGCGATTTGTCACCAGTTATTTCAAAAAGGAAGGGATTGACACTTCCAATATCGTCGTGGCGAAAAACGGGGAATCGCTGGGACTTACTTTCACGGAAATTCTAAGTCCAACCGAGAGCAGTATTCTTATGTATCGCAACGGGGTGGCCGATTTAGCGTTATCGCCGGAAGATATAAATGAGCGCTACATCAAAAATGCCAAAGCAATTGTCATTTCCGGCACGGCCTTAGCGGCGAGTCCTTCCCGGGAAGCTTCATTGCTGGCACTGGAGTATGCCAAAAAACATGGGACGGCAGTAATATTTGATATTGATTACCGGAATTATAGTTGGAAATCAAAAATGGAGCTAGTGATCTATTACTCTGCCGTAGCCCGGTCAAGCGATATTATTTTAGGATCGAGAGAAGAGTACGACTTAATGGAAAGTGTAATTGCGCCAGGCAGCAGCGATCAAGCAACTGCCGACCGCTGGCTTGCGTATGGCAATAAAATCATTGTCATTAAACACGGTAAGGAGGGGTCTGTCGCTTATACTAACACTGGCGGCGTATATACGGTAAAGCCTTTCCCGGTAAAATTGCTAAAATCTTTCGGCGGGGGCGATGCTTATGCATCCGCGTTCCTTTACGGATTAATGGAAGGCTGGGAAGTCATCGATTGCCTTGAATTTGGCAGTGCCTCGGCGGCAATGCTGGTAGCAAGCCATAGTTGCTCCGATGCAATGTCGGGAAGTGAGGCAATACTGGAATTTATCCAAAAAGCCAAAGCAGAATACGGGGAAATGGTAGTCAGAGCATAGTCAGTAGGGCATGACAGAAAAAAGTAATGGAGGCGTAAAAATGTTAAGAATCAGGCAGAATGAGTCGTTTCAATATGGCTATAATCCGATCACGGCCATGGATGAGACTGAAGACAACACAATGATGGATTTTGGCATATTACGGCTTGCGGAAAAACAAGTGGAATGTCTGACGGAGACAGACAAAGAAAGCGCCATACTGTTAATTCAGGGGGAAGTTACCTTGCACTGGGGCGAACGAGAGGCAACCCTTAAAAGAAGCTCCTGCTTTGATGATAATCCCTGGGTTTTGCATGTGCCGAAAAATGTGGCGGTAAAGATTACTGGGGTAGCAGTTGATTCTGAGCTTAGTATTACAAAAACCACTAATGCCCAGCTCTTTGAGGCTAAATTATATACTCCGGCTGAATGTCAGTCAGAAGAGCGCGGCAAAGGAACATTGAAAGAAGCGTCCACCAGAATTGTGCGTACTGTGTTTGATTATTCCAATGCGCCTTATTCCAACCTGGTGATTGGCGAAGTGATCGATTTTCCGGGGAAATGGTCTAGCTACCCGCCCCATTATCATCCGCAGCCGGAAATATATTTTTACAAGTTCTATCCTGAACAGGGGTATGGTTTCTGTGAACTGAGCGAGGATGTTGTCAAGCTCAGACATAATGATACGACAAAGATACTGAATAATGCGACTCATCCTCAAACGACAGCGCCGGGATATGCCATGTATTACATTTGGGTTATTAGGCATATTGACGGCAATCCATACAAAAGTCCGGAATATCCGGTGTTTGTACCTGAACACCTATGGGTTACCGAGAAAAAAGCCAAAATATGGCCGGATAAATAGCCGGTCAGGAGGGGTTGGGTATAAAAGACAATCAAAATGTGGAGGGGGTATGAAGAACTTGTGGGGGAAGTAAATAGGACTAAAAAACTAACTCGGAGGGATTAAAAGATGTTTGATAAAAATAAAGTGTTTTTGGGTATAGCCCCAATCGCCTGGACTAATGACGATATGCCCGAGCTTGGAGAAGAAAATACTTT
>Ga0153999_1000609_pt1 | contig 15395 bp, 10 predicted proteins | sample TSNC083MetaG_FD_104675 | JGI IMG/M metagenome (GOLD analysis project Ga0153999, IMG submission 104675) | Attine ant fungus gardens microbial communities from North Carolina, USA - TSNC083 MetaG | ecosystem: Host-associated > Fungi > Mycelium > Unclassified | place: USA: North Carolina, Lumber... | reverse complement strand
GGTATCAGACCCACGGACAGCAGCAGGGTATCACAGGGGTATTCTTCTTCCGTCCCGGGAATTGGCTTGCCTTTTTCATCTACCCGGACCAGGGTGATTCCTTCCAGCCGTTCTTTACCCTTAATATCCACCACGGTATGGCTAAGCTTCAGCGGAATTCCGTAATCGTCCAGGCACTGAACGATATTACGTTTTAAACCGCCTGAATACGGCATTAACTCGGCAACAACTTTTACTTTTGCGCCCTCCAGCGTCATTCTTCTGGCCATAATCAGGCCAATATCGCCGGAACCGAGAATTACCACTTCCCGGCCTGGCAAATAGCCCTCCATGTTGACAAGCCGCTGCGCCGTTCCGGCAGAGAAAACTCCGGCCGGACGGTATCCGGGGATATTCAGCGCCCCCCGCGGACGTTCACGGCAGCCCATTGCCAGAATCAACGCTTTCGCCTGGATTTCAAATAATCCCTCATCCCGGTTCATAGCAGTAACCACTTTGTCCCGGCTTAAATCCATAACCATTGTATTCAATCTATATTCGATCTTCTTTTCCAGCACCTGTCCGGCAAAGCGGGCTGCATATTCCGGCCCGGTCAGCTCCTCTTTGAATGTATGCAGCCCGAATCCGTTATGAATACACTGGTTGAGGATACCTCCCAGTTCTTTATCACGCTCCAGAATCAGGATGCTGTCGATCCCATTGTCCCTGGCAGCGACCGCGGCCGTAAGACCGGCAGGACCGCCGCCGATAATTACAATATCATATTCTCTCATCTTTTAGCGCTCCTTTCTAGACAGCGTCTTTATTGGTTCCGGTGATAATAACTGATTGGCCGCCGCTTTTGGTGATTTCCGCCATCGGCAGATTACATTCGCGGTGCAGAATCTCCATCGTCCTGGAGCTGCAAAAGCCCGCCTGACAGCGGCCCATCCCGGCTCTGGTCCGGCGTTTTACCCCGTCTAAGGAACGGGCGCCCAAAGGCCGGCGGATGGCATCTTCAATTTCACCCTCGGTAACCATCTCACAGCGGCAGATGATGTTGCCGTACGACGGATTTTCCCGGATCAGAAGGTTGCGTTCTTCCTTGCTTAGCTCATTCGGGCTGACAATCCCCTTTTGGGTTCCGTTAAAAGCCGGATTTGGCGCCAGTTTCATCTTATCATGCAGAATTTCCGCTACCATTTTGCCAATTGCCGGGCAGCTGCTTAGTCCCGGCGATTCGATTCCGGCACAATCAACAAAGCCGGGCGCATCCTTAGGCTCCCCGATAATAAACTCATGATTGTCCTCATGGGCACGCAGTCCGGCAAATGAGGTAATCACCTGCCGCATCGGGAGGTTTTTAACATTTAAACCGGCTTTGGCAATTAATTCGTCCAGCCCTTTGCGGGTCGTTTTCGTTGCTTCTTTGTCTTCAATATCAATAGCCGTGGGGCCGACAATCAGATTGCCGTGTACAGTCGGGGAGACGAGCACTCCTTTTCCATATTTTCCCGGCAGGGCAAAAATCGTCCTGCTGACATGGTTTCCGACACTCCTATCCAGCAGGAAGTAATCTCCCCGGCGGGGTGTGATATGGATTTTTGCTGCACTGACCTTATTGTGGAACCGGTCAGCATAAACACCGGCAGCGTTCACGACATAACGGCTCCGGAAAATTCCCCGGCCGGTTTCCAACTCCCATCCGCCTTCGATCTGCCGGATGTTCTGTACTTCCGTATTAAACTCAAACTTCACACCGTTGGTGAACGCATTTTCGGCCAACGCAATATTTAAATGAAACGGGCACACAATACCGGCGGACGGCGCATACAGAACTGCCACAGTCTCATCACTCAGATTTGGCTCCATTTCCCGGAAACGAGCCTTGTCAGTAATAATTTCCAGACCCTTTACACCGTTTTTAATCCCCTGCTCATACAGAACGTGTAACCCCGGCAGATCTTCCTCGTGTATGCATGACACAAACGAGCCGCAGGAAGAAAACGGAAAATCCAGCTGCCTTGCCAGTTCCGGCATAATCCGGCTGCCCTCCACGTTCAGCCGCGCCATCAGGGAGCCGGGCGAGGCATCATAACCGGCATGGACAATTGCACTGTTCGCCTTGGATGTTCCGCAGCAAACATCCTCTTCTTTTTCCAGTACACAAATATCCGCTTTATAACGGGACAATTCCCTTGCTGATGCACAACCGGCAACACCGGCTCCTATAATGATTATATCAAACATGCTTTTCTTCCTTTCTATTTCAGATCGCGATGCGGCATAAAAATAGAGCAAATAAGGCATATCCATATACGCCCTGTCTGCTCCGCTCTCGTCTCACGCAATTGCTATTTAATTATTAAACATCTTCTCTGGCCCAGTCAAAGGAACATTTCACTGCCTTATTCCATCCGTTTACCATTTTTGTTCGCTCTTCATCGTTTATATTTGGTTTAAACTGCCTGTCATTGGCCCAGTTTTTAATAACATCTTCTTTACTTGTCCAGTATCCAACCGCCAATCCTGCCAGATAAGCCGCTCCCATCGCCGTTGTTTCCACACACTGCGGACGATGCACCGGCGCATTGATAATATCCGCCTGGGTCTGCATCAGATAGTTATTGGCGCTTGCACCGCCGTCAACCTTAAGCGCTGCCAGTTCTATCCCGGAATCTGCCCGCATTGCCTGCAGTACATCATTTACCTGATAACAGAGAGAATCAAGGGTAGCGCGGATGATATGGTATTTATTAACCCCCCGGGTCAGACCGACAATCGTTCCTCTGGCGTACTGATCCCAGTGCGGCGCTCCCAGCCCGGTAAAGGCCGGTACCACATAACAGCCGTTGGTATCCGTCACCTTCCCAGCCATATATTCCGAATCGGAGGCAGAGTCAATCAGCCGCATTTCGTCACGCAGCCACTGAATTGCCGCTCCCGCCACAAAAATAGAGCCTTCCAGCGCATAATTCACCTTGCCGTCCAGTCCCCAGGCAATCGTTGTGACCAGTCCGTTTTTGGAAAAAACCGGTTTTTCACCGGTGTTCATCAGCATAAAGCATCCTGTTCCATATGTATTCTTTGCTTCCCCTGCATGAAAACAGGTTTGTCCGAACAATGCCGCCTGCTGGTCGCCGGCCGCTCCGCCGATCGGAATGGGACCGCCAAGGAACTGCGGATCGGAATTGCCATAGATGCAGCCGGACGGCTTTACCTCCGGAAGTATCTGCCGGGGAATATTAAGCTCAGCCAGGATTTCAGCATCCCATTCCAGGGTGTTGATATTAAACATCATCGTCCGGGAGGCATTGGAATAATCGGTCACATGTACGTTACCATGGGTCAGTTTCCAGATCAGCCAGGTTTCTACCGTACCAAATAATAACTCGCCCCGTTCTGCGCGTTCTCTTACACCTTTTACATGATCAAGAATCCACTTTAATTTGGTTCCGCTGAAATAGGCATCAATCACAAGTCCGGTTTTCTCACGGAAAGACTCAACCAGCCCCTTTTCCTTTAAAGTATCACAATACTCAGACGTTCTCCGACACTGCCAAACGATTGCGTGATATACCGGCTCGCCTGTTTCTTTATCCCATACAATGGTTGTCTCTCGCTGGTTGGTGATACCAATTGCGGCAATATCACCCGCTGCTGCGCCGATTTTAGACATGGCCTCGACAGCTACGCCCAGCTGGGTTGACCATATTTCATTCGCATCATGCTCCACCCAGCCCGGTCTGGGAAAATACTGGGTAAACTCTTTTTGTGCCACACTGCACATTTCGCCCTTTTCATTGAAGAGAATGCAGCGGTTACTTGTCGTTCCCGAATCCAGTGCCAGTACATACTTCGCCATAAAAAACTCCTTTTAATTAACTGCTCAAAATCAAAACAGCCAGGATTTCTCCCTACATGTTCCAGACGTTCTGGTTACTTGTTGATACCGATATTGCTCCGGCCGACAATGCCGCCACCACATCTTCCTTATCGGAAATCAGGCCCCCGGCGATGACCGGTACCCGTACCTGCCGGCAGATCTGCCGGATTATCTTAGGCATTAACCCCGGCAATATTTCTACTGTATCGGCTCCCGCTGCGTATATCTGTTTCTCCAGATTTTCAAGCGCCATGGAATCCAGGACGAAAACCCGCAGCGTTGTATAAAGTGAAAGCTCCCGGGCATGCTTTATCATCGCCGGTTTCGTCGATATGATGCCGTCGGCCCTGGTGTGCTGCTTAATAAAGTCAACGGCAATCTCTTTGCCGCCCAGTCCGGTTATTAAATCAATGTGAACCATTGCAACTTTATCCGCATTCTTTATCTGCTTTACGATAATATCAATATTTAAGATGTCGCCAAACAGGACGAAGACAACTTTGATTTCATCCCGTTCACAGCAGGCATTTAAGCCCGGCATATTTTTTACGGCAGCAATAACCGGATTCGCCTCCAGCAAGTCATACAATTTCTGGTCCATGAAATGCTATTCCTTTCACTGCATAAAAAAGAGCATAAATAAAAACCAACACTTCTGTTGTTTTCTCCTATGCTCTCTTTACCTCTGCATTATTATTCACCTGTGCCGAGTATAGCATACTGCACATGTGAATGCAAGTATTGAGAATCAATTTCAATTAAGTTATTATTTTAACAAAATTAATAAAAAACAAATATATTTGCTATTTTCGATAACTCTAAATATAAAGGGATAAAGGCGTTGGACTTATGGCTTATTCCTGACAAAAGTTCATCCGTTTTTAGGCAGGAAAGGGGATACTCAGTTATGTACGTACTTCTAAAATACTTAAAATCAAACGGAATAAAAAAAGAAATGGCTGAATGGGCATTACAATATATTTGCGAAATCATGCTTCAACGCTTTTTTAGTTACTGATGATAAGGGAGTTGGGTTTCAGACAATGCAGGCTAAAGAGCGGTACTTATATTTTCTGCGGGAGCACCCAAATTTAGAAAAACGCGTAAAGCAGGAAGATATCGCTTCATATATTGGGATTACGCCAACATCATTGAGTAGATTAAAAAAAAATCTGTAGTTGTCAAATGACAATTACGGATTTCTTTTTAGTTGATATAATAGCCGCAGAAAGTTTACAAGGAGGTAGCCGTAATGAATAAAAACACAGTTATTTTAGTAACAGGCTGTTCTACTGGCATAGGGCGTGACATATGTGAAATTGTAAGTAGAAACAGTTTCATCGTAGCGGCATCAGCAAGGAATATTGATAAGTTGGAAAGTGTATCTGCTTTCATGAAACTGGAAATTGATGTAACTGACCTAATATCTATCAAAAACTCGGTTGAGCAGATTGTTCAAAAGTATGGAAAAATAGATGTTCTGGTCAATAATGCTGGATATTCCACAAGAGGAGCTCTGGAGGAAGTTGATGTCAATAAAGTGACAAGAATGTTTGATGTCAATGTGTTTGGGATAATACATATGATACAGGCCGTAGTACCATATATGAGACGGCAAAAATCCGGCAAAATTATAAATATTGGCTCAATTTCAGGGCTGTTTTCTCAGATGTTGAACGGAGGGTACTGCGCTTCCAAATACGCAGTTGAAGCAATCAATGATGCCTTACGAATGGAATTGAGAGGTTTTGATATTCAATCGACCGTGATTGAGGCTGGGGCTATGCAAACCGGCTTTTTTGAAACACTTGCCAAAAACTCAAATGCCATTATGGAAAACCCTGCGTCCCCTTATAGAAAATTTTATATTAAGGATAAAAACTATAGGGAGAAACAGAACCGGACAGATTCTATAAAAGCGGCTTATAGAATTTGTAAAATTATTAAAAAAGAAAAACTGAGACCACGTTACAAAGTAGCAGTTCCATTAATGTTTAAGGCCTTACTTTTGCTTCCTGATAGCGTTAAAGAGTTTCTGCTTCTGCGTAATTGAGACAGAGTTTATTACAGCTTCGGATCAAGTTGATCCGAAGCTGATTTAATATTTAAGCCGTCATAAAATCCCATTAAGCTCCTGATACAGCCGTTTTGCATAGCTGTCTGTCATTCCGCTGATATAATCGGTCACCAGCAGCAAACGCAGATAGAGCTTTTCTTCCGCCGTTTTATCCCGGGCGGTGATCGTATAAATACGCAGATAATTATCCGAGATTAAAGACATCATTTTCTGCTGAACAGCCGTCAGAGCTATCTCCGTATCATAATTGATAACAGCATTCACAAAATACTTAAGCAGAAAGTTAAAGATCACATCAGCACCGATCTCAAGCTTAAAGATTGGCTTGGAGCAGAATGCATATTTGTAGGCAATATCTCCGAGAGCTTTCATCATCGGAGCACCATAGGTTCCGGAAAACAGATCCCGGCCATAACTGCCGTCCATAATTTCCTGGTAGTGGTCGATAAAACCGGCAGTTGCACAGGAAATCATCTGTCCCTGCACCGTGACAACCCAGTTCTGTACGGCATAGATATCCGGTTTTTCATCCCCGATATCCACGGCTTTCTGATAGCGTTTTTCCAGCCACTCAATCATCTGGCTGCAGACCCCTTCCGTACCAGCCAAGCAGGTATTAAGTTCTTTTAACAGTGTGTGATAGGACAAAAGGCCTTTTTTCAGGGCATCCTCAATATCTGCGGTGCGGTACGCAATATCGTCGGCAGCTTCCAGCAAAAAGGTCAGCGGATGTCTGCATCCGAAGGTTCCATTGGAGTGCTGGATGTCTTCGAAAATCTCCCTGTCAGCATAGAAATATCCCATTTTTTTTGATTTGATATTGCCGCTTTTTTTATTTATTCCAAGAGAAGATACCGGATATTTGATAATCGTCCCTAATAACGCTTTAGTCAGATTCATACCATTTTCGTCCACCAGATAGTGCAGCCTTGCCACCACCCGCAGCGCCTGGGCATTACCCTCAAAACAGCACAGATCCTCCTGCATCTGTCTGGTCAGGACTGAATTTAAAGGGATTCCCCGAAAGTTCAGGCGGGTTAAGTGTTTTTTAAACCAGTCCTGAATCGCCGTTTCCCCAAAATGTCCAAATGGTGGATTGCCAATATCATGGATCAGTCCGGCACATTGCAGGATATCACAGACAGCCGCCTTTTTTTCACTATCAAAGTCAGGATCAAGCCGCTGGCGGATTATTTTTTCCGATATATTTTGCCCCAGCGACTTGCCAAAAGATGACACCTCAAGTGAATGGGTCAGCCGTGTTCGCACAAAATCACTCCGATCCAGCGGAAATACCTGGGTTTTATCCTGCAGCCGGCGAAAGGATGCACTGCCGATAATGCGGTGGTAATCTTTTTCATATTCCGTACGCAGGTCATTTCCATATTTATTCTTCTTAACCGGCCGTATTCTGTCCTGACACAGCAATGTATTCCAATCCATAATCGCACTCCTGTTTGCTATTCTACAAAGTCTTTCCGCATTGGCGTGAAGATGTCTAACAGCACAGTGTCCTCCAGCACCTCAATTCCGTGAACGACAAAAGGATTTACATAATAGGTATCGCCAGTCTGCAGTTCTTTATCCGCACTGCCCTCTTCCTGATATACCAGACGCCCGGATACAATATATCCAATCTGCTCATGCGGATGTGAATGTTTTGACCCGACTGCCCCCTTCTTAAAGTGCAGTTCCACCGCCATCAGATTTTCGCTGTAGGATAAAACCTTTCTGGTAACTCCGCCGCCCAGGTCAGTGGCGGCAATGTTCTTATTTTCTGTATACATGTTAGTTGTCTCCATTTCATTACGATGATTTATTGATTATAGCATGTATACATTATTTTTACCAGCTAATAACATGAGATCAGTACTGCAGTTTCTGTAGCCAATTGTGAATTTGGGATAATTTTTTAGACAGCAATCTAAATCTGCGTTATAATACTTAAGACAGCTTAGTCACCTATTTCCCCTGACAACTCACCCGGAATAGGTTGGAGAAATGTGCCATGACGCTGCAGCAGTTAAAATATATCATTACAGTTACATCGAAAGGAAATATAAGCGAAACTGCAAAAGAGCTATATATTGCCCAGCCAAGTCTGACTGCGGCTATTAAGGATTTAGAAGAAGAATTGGGAATTACGATCTTTAACCGTACCAACAAAGGTGTAATGCTTAGAAGTACACTGGAAAAGCATCCGGAAAACACCAGTTTTGTGTTTCCACTCAGCACTACTCTTTTGCTGTTGAAGCATTTGTTGATTTAATAAGGGATTATGGCGGAGAGAACTACGATTTTCGTCTGCGCGAGACGCAGACCTATGAAATTATTGAGGATGTAGCAAAGCTGCGCAGTGAAGTAGGTGTACTCTATCTTAACAGCTATAATGAAATGATACTCCGCAAAACGATTCACGCCAATGACCTGAAGTTTAAAACCCTGTTTGTTGCCAAACCTCATGTATTTGTCAGTTCTGCCAGTCCTTTAGCGGGTAAAGCTATGATTTCATTAGATGATTTGGTTCCCTATCCACGCTTATCATATGAACAGGGAGAACATAACGCTTTTTACTTTTCAGAGGAAATTCTCAGCACACTTGAATGCCAAAAAGAGATCCTTGTTAGTGACCGGGCTACATTGTTTAATTTGTTAATCGGACTAAACGGCTACACTATTTGCAGCGGGGTAATCAGTGAGGCTCTTAATGGAAAGAATATTGTTGCCTTACCGCTAATGGTAGATGACTACATGGAGATCGGTTATATAACCCATAATAAAATTGTAGCAGGACATTTTGGTACTCTATATATTGAAGCATTGAAACGGCATACCCAAGGCTTGACTCACTAGAGGGAGGCAGTTTGCTATAGGTTAAAGCTATGGCTAACTGCCTTTTTTTTATATTTTACAATATAAAATTGCAGTAATATACTTATATGAAAACATGGTAAAGGCTGCAAAAAACATTTGTATCACAAAAAATAAAAATGAGGAGTATTATTTATGAACACATTACAGACACCGTTTCGCTATGACTATGTGGGCAGCTTCCTGCGCCCGGAAAAATTGAAACAAACAAGGGCTGACTTCACCGCGGGCAAGCTTACCGGCGAGCAGCTTACAAGGATTGAGGATGAGGCAATTCGAGACTTAATTACAAAGCAAAAAAAAGCCGGTTATCATATAATCACTGACGGTGAATTTCGCAGAAGCTATTGGCATCTTGATTTTATGTGGGGATTTAACGGCATCAAGGAAATAGAGCTGGACCACGGATATTTCTTTCACGGCGAAGAAACTACGCACGGCTCGATTGAAGTAACCGGTAAGATCAACGGTGTGAATCATCCTTTTGTGGAGCATTTTAAGTTTGTCAAGCTATTTGAAGATGAAAGCACAGTTGCCAAGCAGACCATGCCTGCCCCTGCACAGCTGCTGGCAGAATTGTTCCGCGAGGATAATGGCAAAAAGACAACTGCTATTTATCCAAATGTGGAAGAACTGATTCAGGATATTGCAGCAGCTTATCACACCGTGATTCAGGAACTATACAATGCTGGCTGCCGCAACATCCAGTTTGATGACTGTACGTGGGGAATGTTCTGCGATTCTAATTATTGGAATGCGCGGCAGAAAGATGAAGTTTCACTTGAAGATGAAGCTGCGAAGTATCTTCGTCTCAACAATCTGGCTATCGAAGGGAAACCAGCCGATTTAACGCTGACAACCCATGTGTGCCGCGGCAATTATCATTCCACGTGGGCCAGCAGCGGCAGTTATGCCCCAATTGCGCCATTTTTGTTCGCAGATGAAAATGTCGATGCTTTTTATCTGGAATTTGACGATGAACGTTCTGGCGGCTTTGATCCGCTTAAGTATGTATTCGGCGATAAAAAGATAGTACTGGGACTGATAACCACGAAATCCCCAACCTTGGAAGATAAGTCATCGGTCATTGCCCGCATCCACGAAGCAGCGAAATATGTTCCATTGGAACGTCTCTGTCTGAGTCCTCAGTGCGGTTTCGCTTCCTGTGAGATTGGTAACAAGCTGACCGAAGAAGAGCAATGGGCTAAGCTTAAATTAGTAAGGGAAATTGCCAGGGAAGTCTGGGGATAACCAGAGCGTGTTTGAAAAATGCTTTTCGCAAGCAGTATGCCACAATTTGTGTGAAATTTATGCCAAATGAAGGAGGCGTAGCGGGCTGCGTTGACTGAATTTGATGAAAATATACCGCGAATTGGGCGTACCGCTTGCGGGAATGATTTTTCAAACACTCTCTAAGGCTCCCTTTGTCAATCATATACGGCCGCAGATAGGTAACGGTGCTGCACATAGGAGTAGAAGCACATCTGCCGACAACTCAACCCCAGGACATCCGTAACCACGGTACTCTCAGCACTGACTCCGGCATATCCTTCAACCGCCGGGCATTTGAATCTTAATCTCCTGAAGCCGGCAGGCATATGCCGCAAAGTAAGGAGTTGCTACCCTCTCCACATAATCCTTATTTCCATTTAAATATATTTTCCTTTTGAAATCTCGGTCCGCTGGCCGCAATCGTGACGATGCTGGAATGTTGTCCGTACCGGAGCAGCGCATCGCCCAGTTCCAGCTCGGATACGCCTCCTTTTTTGCTTCATTGGAAATAATAAATTGAATTTTCCAGGTGATATTAATTGTTACTATAAGTGCCTGTCTTTATACCCTTTCTAACCAATATTAATATCATCGCCAAACCAATAACAGGAATCAGTAATATCGAAAAAAGAGCCGTTTCATACCACATATCAGACATGCGATTTATTGCCTCATTTTCATTCTCTTTCAATTGATATGTGGCAGTTGCCACCATTTCATAACTCATCCCGGACACCTTGTGAGGATCGATATTGCTGTAAATACACCGGTAAAAATGGAAAGCTTCGGGGGGAATGAGTACATTACCCTCGTAGGTTGCTGTCACATCCGCTGTTCGGCGACTTCCGCAGGCGGCAGCTTCCTGTACCAATTCGTCATCCTGCTCAAATGGTTCTCCCAGCAGCATAATGGAATTAACCTTATAAGAATCTCGATCCAGGCCCAGATATGATATCAGTTCTGAACCATATTGAACCAGATCACTGCCTCGGAGAATTACCAGATCTCCCAGCATATAATAATCGGCATCTACCGAATAAATAGTGACCGGAAAAGTAAAATCATCCTTCCAATGTTCTGCTGTGACGGTATATTCGGATAGCGGTAATGACTTAACGTATTCTTTGCCGGTTACAGAATCCGTGACTGTCACTTTTCCTGTCTCTGGTACTTGGTCAACATATTCCACGTCAAAATAAGTCATGGAGTTTTTTCCGTACTCGGTACGTTCTTCTGTTGTGCCATTAATAACTTCACTGCTTACCAGGTAATATGTAATTTCGTTCTGAACAGATGTTTCTTCCGGCCGAATATTTTCTAATTCCGTTTCATCGTATACCGGTTCGGTAACGATAGATATTATTTTCTCTTCTATTTCCGGCTCAAAGCTTATGATCTGCGATTCAATGTCTTGTAACTGGTAAGTAATTCCGTCCTGCTCTAATGTTTCCTCAAATATTGCGCTGACATCTTCTTTCGGATTATAAGTCGTATATGATTTTTTTACTTCTATCGTCCTCTCACTTCCAGATACAGCAGCTGCGGCCGGGAAGCCGCCATATCCCAATAATAAGGATATGGCAACAGCAGCCAGCTGGAAAATCGTTAAATCGTTGCGATTACTTCTCATCTGATTCCTCTTTTCTTTTTCCTTCCCTGCTGTAGAGATACAATGCTGCTATAAAACCGGCAATGCCTACTCCGGTCATCGCTACATACAACATAATATTGCCCTCTACTCCGGTCTTTGGTATCGGGCCGGTATTTAAGCGTATCCGGCCTTCTGAATCAAAGCTGCTGTCATACTCAGCGACAATCCTTCCAACTTTCGCCTCCGGAGTCTTTGGAGTTTCTGAAGCAGGAACTGGTGTCTTAGGGGTATTCCCACCGCCACCGGTGATCTTGTAATCAATCATGGTTATGGCGTCAATGAATCCGTCCCTGCTGACTGTAAAAGTAATATCCTTTGCTTTTTGATAACCGGCTGGAGGTGTCTTTTCATGCAAGGTATAGGCTGCCCCGGCAATTAATGTTGTTACGATCTCATACATTTCGCCGGCAATGGTTTCAAATTCTAAAACAACCGTTCCCTGCTCATCAATGATCTGCAGGATGGCACCGCCAAGTAATACTCCGGAAGAATTTTCCTTTCGCACTACAACATCCGTTGGCTTATCGTACATAAATACATAGTCAATGCTGCCGTCCATGCTGACCGTAAATTCCACTGCTTCCGCATAGGCGTAGCCGATGGGGGATAGGTCTTCCACAAACCAATACGTTTCACCGGCAACCAGGATTCCGGTTACTTCATGCGGGGATCCGTCCGCCACATACTCATATACTACATTTCCGTCTTTATCTTTAACTGAATAATGACCGCCGCTTAATTCCTCACTGCCTGTAATATCCTGTTTGCTTAATACTACAACGGTTGGTACATCATACATGATGATCTTGTCAATCTCTCCATTGTGGGAAACGGTAAATGGCACATCATCACTTAACGCAAATCCTGGAGGTGGAGTTATTTCATGCAGGAAATACTTCTTATCTGCAATCAATTGTTTGGTAATGACCGTAAACTCCGTAGTTGTTGTAAAGATCAACTCCTCTCCTGCCTGAAACAGCGCATCATCACGAATCGCTTTCACCGGCTGTTTATTTTCATCAAGGATCTGTAAAACCGCCCCTTTTAAATTACCGGTATACTCAAAATTCGGTGCGGCATTGGAGGCCGTAGCAAGCTTATACATGTGCTCGGTGTTGGGTTTATCCTCCATGATTACCACATCAAAGGTACCATCCTCATTGACCGTTACTTTAATCTCTTCCTGATATGCATAGCCATCCGGCGGCCCCTCTTCGATCATCGTATAGGTCTTACCGGGTTCCAGCTCCGCCGTAATCTCATGCGGTTCTTCTCCTGAAATCCATTCATCAATGATATTCCCATCTTCATCTTTCCATATGATGTGTGCTCCCGGCAGTTCTTCTCCGGTAGCAAAATCCTGCTTATGAACCACCGACTTTGTTTGCTTGTCGTAACCGCCAACTCCGCTGATACCGCCGTCTTCTGAGATGAAAAACTTAAACTGATTGCTCTTTCGTTCTTCCCCATCCGAATAGCAGGTCGTTTCGGTCAGGATATAATCCTCTCCCTTGACGAAGATTTCACGCTCGGACGTATCCGGTACCCAGCGTGTAAAGATAGCTGCTGCTCCGGTATCAGCGGCAGCTGTTCCGGTGGTGCTCCAGGAGTCTGCTTCAAGGCCGTCCCCGATCCGGATTACTTCATAGCGGATATTTTTATAAATATTGCCCGGATCAATGGTAATAAATTCGTTTCCGGAAAGCGTGATTACATCACCACTCTTAATATTTCCGCTTCTGCTTCCGTCATACTGATAGCTGCCTTTTAATTCCTCCCCCTGTTCGGTGTACAAATAGACCTCATATTGGCTTTCGGTATCCTGATGAATCATTTTTCCGGAGCCGGTCAGCTCATTGTAAATCGTCAGCTTATTTGGCTGAAGAACCGGCACGGATTTTGTCGTGGCCTTTGTGGTTCCATTTACAGCTTCCAGCACAATCACTGATGCCTGGTACACATCCGGGGCGTTAATCTCCGCGGCAAAGGTCACATAACCGCCCTGCAGCGGCTTCACATCCTCAATCGTCCAGGTAATCCAATTTCCAATCCGGCTGCCGCCGTTCGTTTCCAAAATCGTCATGGAAGCATCCAGCATTGCCGTAACCGTCACATTGGTTGTTGTGTGGGATGTGTTCACGTAGAAGATACTGCCAAATACGGTCTGATCTGGAATCAGCGCATCTCCCGGCTCCGTGGTTCGGTTTAAAAGGGTAATCTTTGGATTCTCCGGATTTACGTTGTTCTTAATGGTTGCCGAATCAAAGGATTCCTTCGGGTTAAATTCATGGATTAAGGTTCCATCGGTATAGGCAAGGGCTAACGTATTCTGGGTTAGTGTCCGATCCTCTAAATGATAACTGGTGCTATCCTTATAATAGATTCTTCGGGTTACTTTTCCGGTGATCTGCTCAGATCCATCCGAAAACTTAGTGATCTCTGTGATCGTACAAAGCGTTTCATCCGGTACCACAGATGGATACAGGTCATAACCGTTTCCGGTTGCAGTAAAGCGCACCAGTTCGTTTCCACTTAAATCCGTTACTACATTTTCAATCCTGGCAGCATAACGACCCTGAATGGTAAGGGACTGGATCGAATCCACATCCGGATTGTCAAAATCAAGGTCGTAATCAGAAACCTGAATGGTATTGACCGCTACCATACTTAAATTGTTGGTGATGGTGGTGATCTTCCTTCCGTCCTGGGAAACGGTAATGATAACCGGCTGCATGGTGGTATAGCCTTTCGGAGCTTTCTTTTCTACTAATACATAGCTTGTTCCGGCAACCAGTCCTTCAACCAAATGCCGCTCTGCCGCCTGGGTAGTCCATTGCGTGAACGGATCTGTTTCATCGTATAAAACACTTCCATCAGCATCCCGGCCCAAAAGCTCATAGATAGCCAGGTCAGCACCTTCCACAAAGATTCCATCAATTCCGGAATCCTCAAGCTGCTTTAAGTCTCGTTTTTCAATGTACAGTTTTGTTTTTTCATTCCTGACTGTTACTGTATAGACAGCCTTTTCTCCGGATTCATACGAATTTCCGTTGTTATTGGCAGCAAACATAAAAGTTTCAATTAAGGTGTTTACTGCATATCCATCCGGCGGCGTTACTTCTTTTACCTTATACCGATAGGGTTCCATGCTGCCATCACCGAGCAGCCGGCCGACCGGCAAACCGGTAAGTACCGCTTTTCCATCTACCGTACTAACCGTTTTGGTAAATAACGCTTCTCTGCTTCCCTGAAGATAGGCACTAACCTCAAACACGGCTCCAGACAGTCCATTCGTTCCGTCCGCATCAGTTTTTATAATCTCTAATTCACCCGCGGCAGTCTGATTGCTGACCCGGACAATCTGAATTTCATCCTCTCCTTTGTAATCAATCCGAATTGGTTCAAACAACATGTAATAATCGGCACTGGTAAGTTCGACCAGGTAATAGATGCCATCATCCAATCCGGTAATGGTATGTGGTTTTAAGTCACCCTGGCTGTAGCCCTCCGGAATTCGTCCGTTAATGTAATCAAACTCGGTATAAGTTCCATCCGATCCGGAAATCCAGCTGGTCATGAGCAGCGCCGCATTCTTTTCATAACTGCCGTCTGCGGTCGCTTTGTAAAGTGCCAGTTCGTTGCCGGCAAATTCTTTAGTG
>Ga0153999_1000608_pt1 | contig 15400 bp, 14 predicted proteins | sample TSNC083MetaG_FD_104675 | JGI IMG/M metagenome (GOLD analysis project Ga0153999, IMG submission 104675) | Attine ant fungus gardens microbial communities from North Carolina, USA - TSNC083 MetaG | ecosystem: Host-associated > Fungi > Mycelium > Unclassified | place: USA: North Carolina, Lumber... | reverse complement strand
TGGTGGTCAAAAATCCATTCGTCACTAGGAGTTACAGTCAACGTTAGATACCTTTCAATTGCAATACCGGCCGAGTCGAAACCCGGACCGATATTAGCAGAGCTGGCAGGTACTTTTATCATGAAAGGCTTCATGATTTTGCCGCCGTAACAGCTTTCTCAATATATTCAGCAATGATATCTTCATCGTTAGGAAGTGAAACTGGATCAACTTCAAGATGGTCGATTGCTGTTTGTGGATCTTTCAAGCCGTTTCCAGTGAGGACAGCAACAACTTTACTGCCTTTAGCGATTTTGCCGGCTTTGACTTGCTGGATGACGCCTGCAATAGACGCACAAGAGCCAGGCTCAGCGAATATTCCTTCTCTACGTGGCAAGAGCTTATGTGCTTCAAGAATTTCTTCGTCTGTTACAGAGCCGATACGGCCGCCAGATTCATCTCTTGCAGCAACTGCGAGTTTCCAGCTGGCTGGATTACCGATACGAATTGCTGTGGCAACAGTTTCAGGACTTGCAATGATTTGATCTTGAGTGATCGCTGCAGAACCTTCAGCTTCGAAGCCGAACATTTTCGGCAAGCCTGTTTGTTTTGCTTCATTGAATTCTTTAAAACCTTTCCAGTATGCGCTAATGTTGCCGGCGTTACCGACAGGAATGCATAAGTAGTCAGGTGCAGTTCCTCCAAGCTGCTCGATGATCTCGAATGCAGCAGTTTTTTGACCTTCAAGACGGTATGGATTCACTGAGTTCACCAATGTAATCGGGAGCTTTTCGCTGACGTTCTTTACAATTCTAAGGGCGTCATCGAAGTTACCGTCAATCTCAACGATTTCAGCACCAAGCATGATTGCTTGTGCTAGTTTCCCAAGTGCAACTTTACCTTTTGGAATAACGATAATTGCATTCATACCAGCTTTAGCTGCATATGCAGCAGCAGCGGCAGAAGTGTTACCAGTTGATGCACAGATGACAGTGGAACTGCCATCTTCTTTTGCTTTGGCAACAGCCATAACCATACCGCGGTCTTTAAATGAACCAGTCGGATTGGCTCCTTCTACTTTACCGTATAATTCGATGCCGAGTTCCTCAGAAAGATGCGGGAAATGGATGAGTGGCGTATTGCCCTCATGCAGTGTAAGCTTCGGTGTTTTGTCAGTTACCGGCAAATATGCTTCAAAATGATTGATTAGACCAGTCCAATTCATTATGCAATCTCTCCTTCTACTCGGTAGTAGCTTTTAACAGTGTCAACAACATTCAGACTTTCTAATTCGCCAAGTGCTTTTTGGAATTTATCTGCCGATGTCTTATGTGTAACGAGAATAATCTCAGCAAGTTCTTGTTGCTGTTTGCGCGGTGTTTGCAAAATCTTCTCAAAGCTGATGCCAACTTCATTGAACAGCTGAGAAATATTCGCGAATGCACCGACTTCATCTTTAACAAGAAGGCGAACATAATACTGGCTGAAGCTCTGTTCAGGTGGCGTTAATTGCTTCTTGAAACGGGGTTCAATGAAGCGGCGACCGTTCACGCCAAGGCGCATGTTCTTGATTGCAGCGACAACGTCTGCCATGATTGCTGTAGCTGTTGGCAAACTGCCGGCACCAGGACCGTAGAACATTGTTTCTCCAACTGCTTCACCATTTACATAAACTGCGTTAAATTCATTCTCAACGCCAGCAAGTGGATGGCTTTCAGCTAAGAGTGTTGGCTGTACACTCACTTCTACATGTTCGTTGTTGAAGCTTGCAAAGCCGATTAATTTCATTACATAGCCAAGTTTCTTACCGTATTCAAGATCCGAAAGGGCAATATTCGAAATACCGCGGACTTCTACATCTTCAAGGTCGAAGTCTGTCAAGAAGGCAAGACGTGCCAGGATGACCATCTTACGTGCAGCGTCTAAACCTTCTACGTCAGATGTAGGATCTGCTTCAGCAAATCCAAGTTCCTGTGCCTGCTTCAAAGCAGTTTCGTATGGCATACCTTCCTTATCCATCTTTGTCATGATATAGTTGGTTGTGCCGTTTACGATCCCCATTACTTGATTAATTTTGTCAGAGGCAAGACCATCTGATAATGTTCGCAAAATCGGGATACCGCCGCCGACACTTGCTTCATAATAAAGATCACAGTTGTTCTTACGTGCAGCTTCCTGAAGTTCAGGACCATGCAAGGCAATCAAGTCTTTATTCGCAGTAACAACGTGTTTGCCATTTTCAAAGGCTGTCAATATGTATTTACGTGTTTCATCGATACCACCCATTACTTCGACAATAACATCAACTTCCGGGTCATTTAAGACATCGTATGCTTCAGTTGTTAATACGGCAGGATCGATGTTCTTTTTACGTGCTTTCTCAATATCGCGAACAAGTACGCGCCCGACGGTTACTTTACACCCGAGTTGATGTACGAGTTCTTCCTGGTGGTTATTAATAATCTGGATGACACCTGAGCCTACAACACCAAGGCCAAGCAGACCTACTGATATATTTTCTTTCACGTACGCCACCTCATTCTTTCTTTTAAAGCGAAAAAATTCGCTGATGCTTAATAGTCATTATAAACATGAATAGCCTGATATTTCAATAGTTTTCGGAAGTGGCACACTATTTTGTCAAATGATTTACTGATAACTATCCATATCAATGTTAAAATAGTATGAAAGTGGACAAAAAGGAGGATTTTTGAATTATGATCAAAGTTATTTTTGTATGCCTTGGTAATATTTGCAGATCTCCGATGGCTGAGGCTGTTTTCCGTAATCTTATAAATGATAAAGGTTTGAGTGAAAAAATTTTGGTGGATTCTGCAGGAACATCAGATTGGCATATTGGGGAAAAACCACATGAAGGTACATTGAAGATTTTGGAGAAGTATAATATTTCAGCTGCTGGCATGCAATGTAGGCAGTACACAAAGATGGATCTCGAGAAATTCGATTATATTATTGCGATGGATCAGTCTAACGTGGAGAATATGTCTGGAATCCAAGGCGAGGAATCTTCTAAAGTGATAAAATTACTAGACCTATTAGAAGACGAAGAGAACAAAGACGTTCCAGATCCATTTTTCACAGGCGATTTTGATGAAACATACAGACTTGTAACAGACGGGTGCACACAATTACTAGAACGCATAAAAGAAGAAAACACTCTATAGCAGATTAACGGCCAGTAATATTTTTACCAAACCGATGGGGAAATATTGAAACAGCTAAGAGAGATAAATTACTTTAAAGCTTGAGTGATTTAACAGAAATTCTAGGAGAAACAAAAAAAGCTCTATCGTATAATTTTGGAGCAGCGAGAGAGGCAGGGGGAGAAATGCAGCACATTAATGAACTAATTACTCATTATGGATATATTTCAATATTTGTCATTTTGGGTATTGGCATCATTGGTCTTCCTGTCCCAGATGAGGTGTTATTGACATATCTTGGGTTTCTCACTTCTGATGGGGAGATGCAGTTCCTCCCGGCTTTTTTATTTTCACTTGCAGGAGCTTTATGCGGCATCTCAATTAGTTATTTACTTGGAAACAAACTGGGAGAGCCTTTTCTCAGGAAATTTGGTCCGAAGCTATTTATTAAGGAAGCTACGATTCATCGGACGAAAGGGCTATTCAGTAAGTACGGAGCGTTTGTTTTGCTTTTCTGTTACTTCATACCAGGGGTGCGTCATGTAGCTGCTTATGTAGCAGGCATTACTGATTACTCCTATAAACGTTTCGCTTTTATCGCCTATTTTGGTGCTGTTGCTTGGGTTACTGCATTCCTTGTTCTAGGCAATCGTCTTGGAAGCAGATGGAGCTTGATTGCTAAGCATCTGCATCAATATATGTGGTTTATGATTATCATGGCTGTTGTTGCAATTGCTTCTGTCGTTGTATACAAATATTCAGCGAGCAGGGATCGAAGAGGAGAGAGTCGCTAGATAGCAGCTTCTCCAATGGATTGCCCCATTTTAATCTCTTGGCCATTTTTGACAGTTGGTATGAATTTACATTCTTTTTCAAAAAGCAGAATGACTGTAGACCCGAATGAGAAAAAGCCCAGTTCATCACCCTTATTAAATAAACGATTTGCGTTCGTCAAACAGATACTATTGATATTCAGAGCACCTACTTTAATGAGTGCTGAGGTTCTCTCTTGTGTTTGTAGTTCAGAAATGATCCTATAATTTTTAGAGAAAATTCGCTCACCGTATTTTTCACCGAGTCTGTTTACTGGATAAGAGGTTTCTCCCAGAGCCCAGCGTTTTACTAACTGGCCTGTTACTGGATAGTGAATTCGATGATAATGAGAAGGTGACAGATAGAGTACTATGTAATAACCTTCTTCATAGCGTTTGGCAGCTTCTTTACTGCCTAAAAGTTCTTTTAAATTATAGAGTTGCTGCTTTACATAAAAAGTTTGATCAGCATGAATTGGACCGAGCGCATTCACTACCCCATCAACTGGGGAAATAATTGATTTGTCATCATTGGAAATGGGACGTGCACTTGGTACAAGTTTGCGTGTGAATAAGTCATGAATGGATTTATAATTATCTAGTGATTTTTCCATCTCCTGTTCATTTAATTTGAACGTACTGGAGAAGGGACGGACAAAAGGTTTGCTTATTTTAGATTGAGAGAAGGACTTGAGAAGGCTTGAAACAGTTGGATTACCTGTTAACTCTACAAATGATTTGAATATGAATTTTCGCATTAAGGGTACACGACCTTTTTTTAAAAATTATATAATGAGAAATAATGAAAGGAGTGATTGGATGTTTTTAAGTAGGTTACTTGATTATACAAAATTAAGAGCGCATTTGGCGAATGGCATTACACTCATGAATCTTGGTTGTGGCATCTTATCAATTTTATTCATCGTACAAGGCTCTCCGCATATGAGTGTAATTTTCATATTCTTAGCTGTTATTTTTGATCATTTCGATGGTAAAGTTGCCCGTAAATTCAATACAGAGTCTGAATTTGGAAAAGAACTAGACTCTTTATGTGATCTTGTGTCATTCGGTGTGGCTCCAGCAATTCTTATTTATCAAGTTTCTTTAAGTTCAATGCCTCATGTTGGCTTAACATTAACTGTACTGTTCATTATTTGTGGAGCTGTCCGGCTCGCACGATACAATATTAAAGATTTTGATGGAGTGTTTTCTGGACTGCCGATTACAGCAGCTGGCTTTATAATGGCGCTCGCTTTCTTCCTTGTTCCATTTGTTCCGACATTATTCTTTGTACTTTTAGAATCGGCACTCACCGTTTCAATGGTAAGCAATATTCGAGTTGCTAAATTATAAAAAAAGCACTTCTTCCAGCCTTTGGAGCGGGAGGAAGTGCTTTTTTAGTTTCTTGCCTTTGCCCGCTTTCTTTTTATTGAAATGAGGGCGCTCACTAGTGCACATAAAGCAAGAAAGCCGCCAGCAGCAGGTGCATATAAAATTGATGCTCTTTCAACAACTACTCCTCCAGCAAAAGAACCGAAAGCAATACCGAAGTGTAACGCAGAGTTGTTGAGGCTTTGCTGGATGGCGGCAGACTCCGGTGCAGCTTCAATTAAATATGTCTGTACAGCCGGTGTGATCGACCAGCTCATCATCCCCCAGATAATGAGAATGAAGAAGAATAGCAATGCCGAGAAAAATGTGTAGGGAAGCAAGAAGAGTGAAAGTGCTAGAAGGCAAGTTGCGATTATAATGATTTTCCTTGAACCAAGCCTGTCTGTCAATGATCCACTAAGTCCGCCGCCAGATACAGCTGCAGCTCCAAAGACAAAGTAGACAATACTCGTCAGAGTGCCACCGAAATGCATATGCTCTTTAACAAGCGGAGTTAAATATGCATAGACAGCTAGATGACCTGCAAGATAGAAGAACATCGCCAATTGCATGAAAAAGATTGGTCGACTTTTTAGAGTCCGAAGCTGTTCAAGGAGCGGAACAGCAGGAGCAGGAGCAATTTCTCCTAATAATTTTGCAACTCCAATCATGACAATAACTGTAAGGACCGTAATTAGAATAAATGGTGCTCTCCAGCCAAATGCATTACCGAGAAGAAGACCAATAGGCAATCCGAGCACCAAGGACGCACTTGTACCCATAATGACGAGTCCAATCGCACGGCCGATGAATCTTCTTTCCACAATGGAGGATGCAAGTGTCATGCATAGTACGGCAAGCAAGGCACCGGCGATAGCAGAGACAATGCGAGATACAAAGAGAACTGTGAAACTGGTACTGAAGAGAGCTATCACGTTCCCGATGAAAAAGAGAGCAAGTGAAAACATCATCAATTTCCTTCTCTCGATCTGTGCTGTAGCAATCATTAAAATGGGTGCACCAACTGCGAAGACAAGAGAGAAAATTGTAATAAGCAATCCGGCCTGACTAATTGATACGTGCAAGTCAGTGGCAATTAAATCTAGAATACCACCGATTACAAGTTCTGCCATCCCGACGACGAATGAGACAATGGTTAGTAGATAAATTCTTTTATCCATAATAAAATCCTCTCGTACAATATGAAAATCATTGTACCTCAAGATGATATAGCATTATTGAACACTGTTCAAGGTATAACATGTTAAGTGGTTGAAAATTTAATAAACTTTCTGTAAATTCCCTTACAGTCTCGGTACGAGAGGGCATATTATATGATAACGTTTACTCATCACTTACATAGAGGATGGCTTAAAATGATTGAGTTTAAGAACGTTTCTAAAGTATATCCAAATGGTACTGTTGGTCTGAAAAACATTAATATTGAAATTGCTGAGGGAGATTTTGTTGTAATTGTTGGTCTCTCGGGCGCGGGTAAATCTACTTTTCTTCGTTCAATTAATCGACTTCATGAGATTACAGAGGGGGATATTTCCATTGATGGCTGTTCGATTACGGAGGCTCGTGGCAAACCCTTGCTTGAGATTCGCCGAAGAATTGGAATGATTTTTCAGAACTTTAATCTTGTTAAGCGTTCCACTGTTCTAAGAAATGTGCTGTCAGGAAGGGTGGGTTATCACTCTACAATAAGAACAATTTTAGGATTATTTCCAAAGGAAGATGTCGCACTAGCTTTCAATGCTTTGGAGAAAGTGAATATTAAGGAGAAGGCATATTCAAGGGCAGATGAACTATCTGGTGGCCAGCAACAACGTGTCTCCATTGCGAGGGCTATTGCCCAAGAAGCAAAGATCATTCTTGCTGATGAGCCAGTCGCATCACTCGATCCATATACAACAACGCAAGTGATGGATCATTTAAAACAGGTAAACGAAGAGCTTGGAATTACGACAATTGTCAACTTGCACTTTGTAGATCTAGCCAGGCAATACGCAACTAGAATTATTGGTATTAGAGCAGGTGAGATTGTCTTTGACGGTCCAGTTGCAGAAGCGACAGATGATGTATTCTCAGAGATATACGGTAGACAAATTAAGCGGGATGAGCTGCTAGGTGAGCCGGTATGATAGAAGCGAGGAAACGACGTCGCATGGCCAGAGCCAAAAGAATGGTTACAATTGTGTTCATGATAGGCCTGATTTGGTTTAGTATTTTGCAAACGGGTGTGAGTATACAGACGCTTTTAGCTGGGTTACCTAATATGAAGACACTTGTGAAAGAAATGTTTCCGCCGGATTGGAGTTATTTTATATCAATTACCGAACCGATGCTTGCAACTGTTCGCATGGCAGTACTTGGAACTACATTCGGAGCCCTCTTTGCCTTCCCTGTCGCTTTGTTTGCATCAAGTAATGTAGCCAAGTTCCCGCTTATATATCAGATTTCTCGCTTCATCATGAACTTGATCCGAACGATTCCAGAGTTGTTGCTAGCAGCGTTGTTCGTGCCGATTTTTGGAATTGGTGAAGTTTCAGGAATACTAGCGATCACTGTATTTTCCTTTGGGATCATTGCCAAACTATTATATGAAGCTATTGAAGCAATTGACCCCGGGCCTCTAGAGGCGATGACAGCTGTTGGTGCGAATAAAATGCAGTGGATCTTTTACGGCATACTGCCACAAGTATCTGCTCATTTCATGTCATACGCACTTTATAGCTTTGAAATTAATGTCAGGGCAGCAGCAGTACTTGGCTATGTTGGGGCTGGTGGAATTGGCTTAATTTTGAACAATGCCCTTAGCTTCTATCAATATGACAGGGTACTGACAATCGTTCTATACACCTTCTTCGTTGTGTTGCTAATTGATCTAGCAAGCAATTATGTAAGGAGGAAACTGATATGAAAATGCATAAACCGATTCGTAAGAGAGTCAGGACTTGGATTGCTATTCTAATTGTACTTGCCATTTACATTTGGGCATTTGCCGGAGCTCCAATTATGGAGATAAAGGAAACTGCTATTAACTCGATGAAAGGGATGTTTACGGGGCTTATTCATCCAGACTGGGGATATGTATATGATCCGGATGGAGAAGATTTGTTGCGTTCTTTGCTAGAAACATTGGCAATTGCAATTCTAGGTACTTTCATCTCTGCGATACTTTGTATCCCATTTGCGTTGCTAGCTGCATTGAATGTAAGCAAATCTAGAAGTACTGCCGCTACTTTTAAAGTTGTACTTAGTGCTATACGAGTTTTTCCGGAATTGATTCTTGCACTCATCTTTATAAAAGCTGTCGGTCTAGGACCATTTGCGGGCATTCTAGCGCTAGGTATTCACTCTATCGGTATGCTGGGTAAACTCATTGCAGAATCAATTGAGAATCTCGATCTGTCTGCTTCAGAAGCAATAACTGCAAGCGGGGCAAATAAAATGCAGACACTTTGGTTTGCGGTCGTACCAGAAGTATTGCCTGCATTCATGTCGTATACATTGTATAGGTTCGAGATCAGTGTCAGAGCAGCAGCGATACTAGGTATTGTTGGAGCGGGTGGAATTGGTGCGCCGCTTATCTTCGCATTAAATGGGCATACATGGGATCGAGTTGGCATTATTCTGATTGGCATTGTTGTAATGGTAACAACTATTGATTTGATTTCATCATCAATCAGAAGGCGAATTGTTTAATAAGAAAAATCCTCCAGAGTTATACTCCGGAGGATTTTTCTTATTTCCCGACTTCTTGTACTTTATCACTATAGTCTCTTACAATATCGAACTTCTTGTCATCTGATTTTGCGTAACCTACATGTGAATAAATCGCTTCAATGATTTTCTTTCCTTCTTCATCTTCGCCGATTTTTACAAATGCGTCGGCAATTTTTTCCTTCCACTCGTCTGGCATATCAGGACGAACGCTAATCGTATCATTCGGAATCTTCTCTGTTGTATAGACGTATTCAGTCTTCTCAAAGACATCTGGCATATCGTTCTTAACAATATTACGCGCATCACCAAAAACTGCTGCAGCATCTACATCGCCATTCATAACAGCAGCTACAGCTTTATCATGGCCTTGTAGCTGTGTGCCTTTTACATCCTTCTGTGCATCAACGCCATCTTCTTTCATTTCAACTGCAGCCCACACGTAACCTGCAGAAGAAGTAGGACCTTGCCAGCCGATTTTTTTGCCCTTTAAGCCTTTTAAGTCTTTAATACCGGAATCTTTTTTAGTGAGTATCGCTGAGTAGTAATAATCGACAAGTTCATCTGTGTTAGACCCGTCTTCTAGATTTACTCCGTAGCGAAGAGCTTGAAGTAATACATCTGCATAACCCTTCTCATGAGCTAGTACATAATCTGTTGGCGGGAGGAAGCCGAGGTCAAGCTGTTTTGCACCCATTGCTTCAACTACGCCGTTATAGTCTGTTGTCACTTTAACATCAATATCAATACCGAGTTCTTTTTGCAAAAGATCTGCGAGTGGCTTTGCCTTTGCTTCAAGTGTTTCTGCATTTTGTGATGGAACGAAGCCAATGGTGAGCTTGTCCGGATCTTTGGATTCTGCTGCTTTGGAGCTTTTCTCGTTGTCGGTGCTTCCGGATGTATTGTTGCTGTCTTCGGTTTTGCCATTTCCGCAAGCGGCGAGGAACAAAATCGTCAAAGCCATCAATAAAATCGTACCGAGTTTTCTGAACATAGTAAATCCCCCTAAGAGCTTAATATTTTGATTGCTACAATCCAATCATATAGCATGTAGACATACAAAAATATATGGTTAGAGCGGACTAAACAAAGGTTTAACAACGGGCTTACAGCGGATTTACAGTAGACGTCTAAGATTGACTTTAGAGAGGAGAATATCAATGCAACAGACTGAGATCACGATTTTGGAAACAAGTGATATACATGGACAGATTAACCCAATTCATTATGCTACGAATGAAGAAGCGAGTTACGGATTGGCAAGGATTGCGACGCTTGTGAAGGAAGAAAGGAAAAAAAGTAACAATGTCATCCTTATTGATAATGGAGATTTAATACAAGGTACGCCTTTTATCTATCATTATATGAAGCTGCAATCAGAACAGCCGAACCCGATGATCCTAACGGCAAATAGTATGGAATATGACGCTGCGGTTTTTGGCAATCATGAATTTAATTATGGATTAAATATATTAGGGGAAGCAGTACGACAATCGAGATTTCCATGGCTTTCCGCAACAATTTTGGACCAAACTACTGGAGAACCATACTTTGGAAAACCATATGTAATCAAAGAGCTGGAAAGCGGTATTCGCATAGCAATTCTGGGGTTAACGACTACATATATTCCGCATTGGGAGAAGGAAGAACATATTGAGGGGCTACGCTTTCTTGATGCTGTAGAAGCTGCAAAACGATGGGTACCATATTTGAAAGAACAAGCTGATCTTGTCGTTGTTTCCTATCACGGAGGGTTTGAAAGAGACCTTGAAACAGGTGAGCCTTCAGAAGAATTAACTGGTGAAAATCAAGGATATCAAATATGCCAGGAAGTACCGGGAATAGATGTTTTACTAACAGGACATCAGCATAGAGAAATAGTGGAAAAATCAATTAATGGAGTATTGATTATGCAACCCGGTAGCAAGGGTACTGCACTTAGCAAGGTTACAGTGGAAATGCAATCTAATCAGAATGGGGAATGGAGTATTCTTAATAAGGGCTCGGAACTGATTGAAGCATCAAGAGCAGAAGCTGATACTGGGATTGTACAGCTTGTTAGCAAATACGAAGAGGCGGCTCAAGCTTGGCTAGATCGGCCGATTGGCAAGATTCAGGGAGATATGGTAGTTCGTGATCCGATGGAAATCCGCTTGAAGGACAGTTCACTCATTCGATTTATTAACGAAATTCAGATGGAAGCCGCAGGTACGGATATTTCGAATACATCACTTTTTAATAATGAAGTACCAGGGTTTCCAGAACGGGTAACAATGCGGGATGTGATGGCGAATTACATTTATCCAAATACGTTAAAGGTATTGCGAATTAGTGGACGAGACATGCGAGAGGCATTGGAACAATCGGCATCTTATTTTGAACAGTATAACGGAGAGAGAGTCCGGATAAATAAGGCTTTCTATCATCCCAAACCGCAGCATTATAACTATGATATGTGGACAGGGATTGAGTATGAGATTAATATATCACGTCCTATAGGAGAGCGCGTCGTGAAGCTTGAATACAAAGGCCAGCCTGTATTATTGGAAAATAAATTCGACGTTGTTATGAACAATTACCGTGCGGGCGGGGGCGGAAATTATTTCATGTATATGAAAAGGCCAGTTATCAAAGAAGTACCCATTGATGTTTCGGAACTGATTGCGGACTACTTTTTGAAATATGAAGTAGTTAGAGCAAAATCGGCGAACGGATGGCAAGTGATTCATGACTGAGCAAAACAGTCTATAAAGCGATGTTTAAAACTTAAAATAATTGCAACAAAAGCTTTACAAATTTTTGCATAACTTATGTTACTATGAGGTGGAATAGACTAAGAATGGAGGAGAAGAATGAATATTCCATCTCGTAATTCAAGGTTAAAATTTCTATTTGCAGGGTTGCTTCTCATACTGTTGTTTTTTGCAGGAATAGTCCCGAACGTATATGCAGAAGGGATGAGTGATCCCGCTCCTGAACTGCAACCAGCTATGTCCAATGGAAAGCGAGTCTTATTTGACAACATGCATGGACAGACAGCTGGAGCTGCGGATTGGGTCATAGATGGAGCATTTTCAGATTTCGCTGATGCTATTTCTAGAAAAGGATATTTTGTAAAAGAACTGCGTAAACAAACACCCCTTACATACGGGGACCTCAGCACCTATGATGTTTTTGTTATCCCCGAAGCGAATGTACCTTTTAAGAAATCAGAACAGAATGCAATGCTTGAATATGTACAAAAGGGTGGAAGCATCTTTTTTATCTCAGATCACTACAATGCAGATCGTAATAAAAACCGTTGGGATTCATCAGAAGTAATGAACGGATATCGCCGTGGGGCTTGGGAAGACCCGGCAAAAGGTATGAGTGCTGGAGAAAGAGCCTCCACTGCAATGCAAGGTGTGGAAAATTCGGATTGGCTATCGAATCATTTCGGCATTCGTTTCCGTTATAACGCACTTGGTGATGCTAACGCGACGATAATCAAGCCGGCTAGTGAAACATTCGGTATTACAAAAGACGTAAGTTCTGTCGCGATTCACGCTGGTTCAACATTAATGATTACAGATCCGGCAAAAGCAAAAGGACTTGTTTATGTTCCGGAAGGCATGACCAAATGGAATCATGCGGTAGATCAGGGAGTTTATTTCAATGGAGGTATTGAAGAAGGTCCTTATGCTGCAATTGCCAAGTCAGGTAAAGGGAAAGCGGCATTCATTGGAGACTCATCTCCAGTAGAGGATGCTACGCCAAAGTACACTAGAGAAGAAAATGGCCAGCAGAAAAAGACATACGATGGTTTCAAAGAAGCTGATGACGCAGTATTGCTTGTTCAAATGATCGAATGGCTCGCGAAACAGGAAGATTACAATAATTTCGTAGAGGTAGGTTTTCCACTAGACCAAGTCTCACCACAGCTAAATCAGGAAATCCCAGAAAATTCAACTGAACCGAAGGCAGAGCCATGGGCAGAGCCTGCACCAGGATATCTCTGGTATGATACTTCGACCTTTGCACCAGGCTCATTTGGTTCAACCGTTGCTCCTGTCAAACAGGCAGACTACACTGTGGTCAACCCTAATATATTGCCCAATAATTTACCATTTACTATTGAAGTGAAAGCGACGAATTTGGAACCAGGACAAGTAGTTGGAGATTTGAATACAGGTATTTACAACCCAACAGGCGGCGCACAGCTGGCGAAAGTGAAACGAATTGGTGAAGCGTGGCCGAGTGCTTATGGGTATAGCAATCTATTCTCGCTCACCGCAGATGATGGTGGTACTGCTTCTATTAAATTAGAAGTACAATTGAATCCTAATTTTAACGGAGAAGCTAGATTACGCCTGCGTTCTGGTAAGACAAACCTCTTAACGAAGGATGTTAAAATTACAGCAGCAGAATCTGAGACGGGTCCAGAAACGGGTACGCCACCAGTAGAAGATACAAGTTCATCAATTGATAAGGCATTGAAATCCGAACTAGGGAGTAAAGTAACGGTGAAAGGACGTATTTCAACGAAGCCGGGTCTGTTGGAAAGTCAGGGGTTCTATATTCAAGATGAAGCGGCGGGAATTTTTGTATACCAAAAGAATCCGGGCTACCGAGTCGGTGATCTTGTTGAAGTAGCCGGAGAGATACAGACGTACCGAGGGAGAATGGAGATTTTTCAAGTTGAAAAGATTCAAAAACTGGAAAGTGGTGAAAGGCCTGAACCAAAAATTGCAGAAGCTGCAACTAAGAATAATCTAGGTCTTTTAATTAAGATTAAAAATGCTGAAGTTCAAGATATCCGACGTCAGCAAGGAACACGGTTAATCGCTGTAAAGTCAGCCGATGAAACAACAATTGTTGAGCTGAACAAGAATAGTCATTCTCATATTAAAAAGGGGGATATTCTAGATGTTTCAGGTATCTCTACAGAGCAAGATGACAAGTTCATTTTAAGGGTTACAGCTACCGCAGACTTAAAGGTGAAAAGATATAACAACAAATATAAGCAGTATTATAATAAAACATACAAATATGCAGGTTGAGTGGTATTAATGAAACAGGCTAGAGTCATCTGGCCTGTTTTTTACGTTGTTGCAAGCTTTTGTTCGTTACTTTTGATATACTTAATCTAAAAGATTTTACCTCATTTGAAGAGGGAGGAAACATCGTGACGGACAGCAAACTGTTGGAAAAGCAAGCAATGGAAGTGCTAAAAGAAACGAGTAGAACGTTTTTCATACCGATAAAATTATTGCAGAAACCGCTTAGGATGACAGTGGGTTCAGCTTATTTGTGCATGCGGGCAATTGATGAAATAGAAGATGATGAGCTTCTTTCTAATGAAACAAAGTCAGAGCTTTTGAAAAAAACGAGTCAATTGCTTGAAGGACCTTTCGATGATACATCCTATCAAGAAATGCTCGCTCCTTACAAAGATCAATTGCCTGAAGTAACGATGCGGCTTGGTGACTGGATTGAAGTATGTCCCGAGGGTATTCGTGATCAAGTGAAGGCAGCAACGAGCGAGATGGCACAAGGCATGGCTAAATGGGCAGAACTGGATTGGAGAATTGAAACAGAAGCAGATCTGAATGATTACACATACTATGTAGCAGGTCTTGTCGGAGTCATGCTTTCTGAGATTTGGTATTGGCATGACGGCACGAAAACGGACCGCGAGTTGGCGATTGGATTTGGCAAAGGGTTGCAAGCTGTGAATATCTTGCGCAATAAAGATGAAGATCTTGCTGAGCGTGGAGTCGGTTTCTTCCCTGAAGGCTGGGAGAGAAAAGATATGTTCTCCTTTGCTCGTCATAATTTAGATAAGGCAGATCTTTATATCAAAGATATAAGCAACCGGAATATTCGACATTTCTGCAAGATCCCACTTACTCTTGCGCATCGTACGCTAAAAGCTTTGCAACGTGGTGAAGAGAAAATTTCACGTGCGGAAGTGGAACAAGCAGTTGAGGAAGTACTTCAAGAACAATAAGAGTTTTATGGGCAAGAGAATAAAAGGAGCGCATCTATTATGAAAAAGCCGATTGCTGCATCAAGGACATTTCAGACACGTCTTGTGCTTCCAGCCAACACGAATCATATCGGCACGATTTTTGGCGGGAATATCCTCGCCTATATAGATGAGATTGGAGCCATAGCGGCAATGAAGCATTCGGAGAGCACAGTCGTAACGGCATCAATAGACTCTGTTAACTTCGTCTCGTCTGCTAAAACCGGTGATGTACTTAATCTTGAAGCGATTGTGACATATACAGGTACAACGTCAATGGAGGTATATGTACGGGTCAGTGCTGCGAATCTACTGGAAGATCGTGAGCAGTTGACGAC